>Ga0307380_10000745_pt1 | contig 48982 bp, 40 predicted proteins | sample UN3MG_FD_202239 | JGI IMG/M metagenome (GOLD analysis project Ga0307380, IMG submission 202239) | Soil microbial communities from Risofladan, Vaasa, Finland - UN-3 | ecosystem: Environmental > Terrestrial > Soil > Coastal area > Acid sulfate soil | place: Finland: Risofladan, Vaasa | collected... | reverse complement strand
AACTCTATCCTGACGGGAAGTTGAAGCAATGACTAATGAAGTTTCTTATTTGCTGACCATACCAACTGCACCGAGTGGATTGTCAAAAGCCTTTTTGCACAACAGGCTGGGGAATCGGCAGACAACCGTGAGATTATTGTCAGAAAACTCACCACAATCTACGCAGCTATGCGGATATACCTGTGATGCAAACCTCCGAGAACGGGAAGCGTCTCTATCGACATCAAAGGTGGTAAGAAACCAACGGTTGTCGTGTACGCTGATTTTCTTGGGCCGATGTCTGGGGATTTCAATAAGAACAGCAAGTTGAATACAAGGGAATTCGATGCTTCTGGAATTGCCAATGCTCTGATGTGGCTGGGTAGTGGTGATGATCTTGTGGTTATTAGCGAGCAAGCGACCCTTGATGTGGTCCTTGATGGCGGTCTTCCTTCCTGCTATTTGTCTTTTCCAACAAAGTCCGCATGCACAGATCCAAGGAAATCTTTGTGTCTCTTTATGTGTCTATCCAGTATGCAAAAGAAGCGTCTTGTTTCTTCTTCGGGGCGGTTCGCAAGTGCCACGCTTGTGAATATCTCCCTAGTCTGGTGCTCCTCTCTGAATATGTCTTGTGGGAGCGCATAGCAATTCCCAACACGATGCAGTACGAACGCCCAGAACAGACGCTCTTGCCCCGCATGCTCCCTCAGGCGTATAAGCGCGTAGAGATCCGCGACAAGTTCCGAGAATGCTCCGGGCTTAGTGCCCGGATCACCGGTGAGATCAAATCTCGTAAATCCGTATCGTTCCATAAATGAGATAGCGTTGCGATGACCCAGTTCATGGTAGACGATAGGCATGTCAAGATCTTCTGGGAGGATCCTTTGCAGTGGCAATGCCATCCTTTCCCTCAGAACATCGGGCATAAGAGGAGGTAAGCCGTGCTGTGACAGTAGCCCCTGAAGGAAACCTGCCCGCGCCGCTAAACGCCTCTTCTTGACGATTATTCTGCGATCTCTGTGCTGGAATAGAGCATTGCAGGTGCCCGTATTTGATGAACAGTCATAATTTGCCCTCTCGAATGTCTGGCCACCGCGCTCGTCACGCTCCATATATGCACAGAGATCCAGTCCGTCTAAGCTCAGACCCAGCCACACAGTATCTCTGGATTTCTCACAGATTGGATCAATATATTTCATGAAATAAGGATAGACGTACTGAACGAATTCAATGTGGCGAGTTTCGAAATCAGTCAGACCGTGATTATGTTGCTCACGCACAAGTTCCGATGAGAACCTGTAATCATCGTCCGTGACCCATCTCCGGAGCAGCTCTAGGCATTGCCCCCGAAGACACCGCGATCTCTTGGGGGGACATGCTCGTGGGTTCGTCGCTCTTTCCTCAAGTTCTTGCCTTAGTTCTTCTTGCGCCTCATGTGAAGTGGCCAGTCTGAAGGCAAATTCAAAAGGTTGGATATAAGGATAAAGCGAAAGGCCTATATCAATCAGCCCGTGTACAACTTCGTTGTCATCCCAGTTTGCACAGTTATCCCCACGTATCGGTGTGCTTAGCCAATTGTACCCACCGAGATTGTGGACCAGAAGATCTTGCACGAATTCCATCAGTTCATATTCAAACATATTGCCACTCCAGTACCTTCAACACCGTTGCTTACCCCCATTCACATGTCAAGTCGTTGCCTTTAGTTAGTATGTAGTAGTGCGAAAATAGGATTTGGGTGACTTTGGAGATTTTTTCAGCAATTCCGCTGATATTTCGTGCAGGCGGATGATTATATAAGATGCCTGATAAGAATTGTCAGTTGGTTCTGTTTCCGTACGAGTCGATAACTAAGCGGCGTGACATGAGTTCTTTGAGATTCTTGTTTCTGTAGAAGATCGTAATGGGGACTATTCGGCGTGATAGAGCTGACTAAAAGTGACGATCTCACTGGGCTGTGCCGGGGGAGCCCAGCTCCGTCGGTTTCCGTCCACAACCCGCAGCGGATAAAAAATCCTGTAAATTTTTGCCTGCCTGCACTCACACCACTACATAAGATGTAGAAATGCTGAACGAATCAGCTCAAATGTTAACAGCAGTCAAGAAATGAAAGGAGATTACGATGTTGAACTTTAATGAACCCGACAATCTGTATCCCATACGAACAAACACGCTTCTTAACTCAGTCGATCCAGACCTCTTTTTGTCACGCAAACAACGCTACTACAATAACTTGAGTCGTTTCAATCAAGATTGTGGCGCGAAATATGGGCATCGTACTAACAGGGACTACGGTCTAATGTTTATCGCCCCCAGAGGACCCGGTATCTGAGAGATGCCCGCTCAACAAGACTGTCTACTGGGCCGAGTGCGATAGACGCATGTTCCTGTTGCTCTGGGACGGCGACTAGTGGTACAAAACAATGGCTTCACTAATTCGATTGAAGGTCATTTCACAGTGCTGAAATGGCCTTCTCTATATTGATGTGCTGGGCACGTGGGTATCATCTGAGTATCGAGCCAATCTCTTCACCCACACTTGCTCTCGCCGCAATAGTCACACACCACACAGTTCGCCTCTCGCCGCAAGGGCTGGCCGCAATCCTCGCATCGCTCACGGAACCATGACACATGCTCACCAACAGGAGTCCCCATCGCCTCTTTGATGGCTCTGGCAATTGCATCCGGACAGGACCGGACATTGACCTCCTTGTTCGTCTTGCGCGCCACGGCAGCAGACAGACACCTGATGCCGGAAAGCTGGTCTATCATTACGTTCGGATCCACACCTGACCGCAGCGCCGCCGACACTGCTCTGCATGTTGCCTCTGACTGGCTCGGACAACCACCGGCCTTGCCCAAATTGGCGAACACTTCGCATATTCCCTTCTCGTCCTTGTTCACTGTGACAAACAATGTGCCACACCCCATACGGAATTTGCTCGTCGTGCCGGCAGTAACGCGCGGTCGTGACCGTGGACTGGAACTGGTCCCAGCGGCGGCCGCTGACAGGACTTGGTCCGGCCGGCTCGTGTCTCTGTAGACGGTCGTGCCCTTACAGCCCCTCTCATATGCCAGCCGGAAAATCCTATCTACGTCCTCGACCGTTGCATTAGCCGGAAGATTGACAGTTTTTGAGACGGCATTGTCAATGTTGGCCTGCAGGGCGGCCTGCATGTGTATGTGCCATTCCGGTGCAATTTCGTGTGCCGTGACCAGAACGTCGCTGAGACTGCGAGGAATTTGCCGGATGTCTTTGGGATCGCCCCCGCTCATTAGTTCGGCCCTCACCTTTTCAGTCAGCCATCCTTGTTCTGTTCCGAGGCGTTCTAACAGGGGGTGCAATTGGATGAACTCGGAGTTGTCCAAGGCCCGTCGTTTACAGGCATATTTGAAGATCGGCTCTATGCCGGAGCTGCACCTGGCTATGATGCTAATACTGCCTGTCGGTGCGATGGTGGTGCACGTTGCGTTTCGCATCGGTTTGTTATGCTTGGTCTGCCAGACCGATCCCTCCCAATTCGGAAAGCTTCCCCTTTCCTCGGCTAGTTTCTGACTCGCTTGATGGGCATGCTCTCGGATGAACTCACCTAATCGCCGGCCGAATGCGATGGCCTCATCACTGTCATAACGCATATGCAGGGAAACGAGAGCGTCGGCAAGCCCCATGATACCCAATCCGATCTTTCGGTTGCCGCAACTGATCTCTTTGACGTGGTCAAGCGGCCAGGCGTTCGCATCGATCACGTTGTCCAGGAATCGCACAGCCTGGCTTATCGCCTGCTGTAACTGAGGCCAATCGAGATCGCTTCCGTCGGACAAAATATACTTGGAAATGTTGAGCGATCCCAGGTTGCAGCCCTCACCGTTGAGCAATGGCTGTTCGCCACAGGGATTCGTCGCATTGATTCTGCCCATGTGTGGAGTCGGATTGTTCTCGTTGACACGATCAATAAAACAAATCCCCGGCTCGCCGGTCTCGCGAGCATTCGTAACGATCATGTCCCAGACATCACCGACCGTATAATAGCTTTCCGTGCCGGCCTCAATGGATTTGAGATCCTGGAGCCGATAAGAAGAGGGCGACACGGTCCTGGGGATAACATATCGTTGCTTGTCCCGTGGATTCTCAACGATGTGTGCTACGCCTTTATTGTGCAACAGCCTGTGCATGAAGTCATCGCCCACCTTTACGGAGATATTGAAGTTGTTCAGCGAACGCGTATTACGTTTGGCATTGACGAACGTCAGGATATCCGGATGGGACATATTCATCAGCGCCATATTCGCTCCTCGCCGATGAGAGCCCTGCTGGATGGCGCCGGTGGCCACATCGAAGACTTCCATGAAAGCCAGCGGACCGGTCGTCATCCCTCCACTGGACGCAACAATATCTCCACTGGGCCGCAGCTCATCGAAGGCGAATCCCGTGCCGCCTCCGGACTTCTGAATGACGGCCATCTGGGCGAGAGCCTCATGGATCTCGACAATGCTGTCTCCGACCCGAAGAACGAAGCAGGCACTTAACTGCCCGCCGGGCTTTCCGGCATTGACCAGAGTAGGCGTGTTCGGCAGAAATTTGCCGCCCGTCATCAGATCGTACCATATAAGGGCCTGCCGGCGGACGTCTTGGGCCGACGCTCCGTACCGCAGTTCGACTGCAGCGATGGTTTCGGCGACACGGCGATACATTTGCCCGGTATTTTCCAAAATTCGGCCATCGCGGTCTTTGAGTAGATATCGCCGGCGAAGCAGCACATCCGTGATATCATTGCCGGCCGTTGTTGAAGATGAGCCGGCGTTCTTGCCTTGAAGAGTCATTTTCAATACCTCCTATCGATCAAAGAAGAATTAGCAGCTGTGCTCACTGGGCCAAGCGCTGCCGGGTCGAGCGAGAATAGAGTGGGCAGCGCTTGTCACAGTACGGTGAGACGGCAGAGTCTTCACATCCGCAGCTGCGATACGGTTTTTCGTAGGCATCCTTGACCTGATTTTTGATCTCCGCCTCCGTGATGATTCGCTTGCCGTCCTGCGGCCTGTTCTTGCGGGCCCATGCTCGAAGCACTATCACAGTCAGATCAGAGGGAATGCCGGCCCGACACAGGTTGACCGCCAGTCGAAAGCATGACACACGCTGTTGGGATGTAACCCCGTCGGCCAGCATTCTCTGTGCGCAAATAGGAAGCCCGAAGGCCTGTGCCGGATCTTTCACACCGTTGGGGGAAGTAAGTGGCCGATCAAGGTCATTGGCGTCGTGCTGCTGGTCCAGACCGAAGTTGCCGATGACCTCGTCCAGGATCCGTTCCTCGATCCGTTGCACCCCGCCAAGCAACTCCCACTGATTGGGATAGACCTCCCTCGGCTTGGCGGGATGCATGAAGACCGTCCTGCCCTTGGGTACCAGAGACCCAAAAAGCGGGGCGTTGATGAAGTTTCCGTAGGAAGTGTTCTCATCCAGGGCATCCTGTTTCGGGAATATCTCGATATTCGGCTGCCCGATGCCGGTGAGGATGTAGCCGACAACCAGCCTGGCCTTGCGGGCGGGAACGCCTTTTTCCGAAAAGAACATCCAGACGTGATATCCTTTGGACTTGCTCCTTTCGGTGTAGGTGAACATTCCGAGACGCCGCGCCTCAGCCCGAAACGCCAGCGGAGGGTTGAGCTTATCGTCGTCAAAATCCACGGCCAGGGCCCGAATCGTATCCTTAATCAACAAATAGACCCCGTATGGCTGCTTGCCCTTCAAGTGAGCCAGGAGCACTTCGTCCGTTACGGCCTCTTTTGCCTGTCGAACCCTTCCCGTGCGAGGGTCATAGGTTCCGTAGACATCGGGCAAGCCCATAAACAGGCTCTTGTAAATAGCCAGCTTCTCAGATGTCGTACGACTTTTCATACAAAGGTACCATCACAATATGCAGCGAGATTCCACCCCTGCATTGCCTCGAGCAATTTAAGTTTCCTTCGTAGTCCAAGCGGTCTTGTAAGTAGATTAGTTTCAGTGAATCAGGGTTTATTACGTATTATGTGGTGATTTTTGCCGTCGTGGTACGACTACTGCTAATGGCGATGCTCAGGGCGGGAATCTGATCGACCAATTGCGACGGTGGACACTCCCGCAGCGTCGGCGATAATAGCGGCCCGTACCGATCGTGCAAGACCTTTACAATCTCACACCGCAGGTGCCAATCGGAAGGATCGATTTGGCGTGTGAAGACAGCCTGTATGTACTCCTGTCTTTCCTTGGTCTTTATGATCTCGGCCAGCTGTGCCAGAACAAAGCCCAGATCCCCCATCGTGGAGTTGATCGAGTCCAGCATCGCGGCGCAGTACCCATCAGACCAGAGGCCCCGGTAGTGGTCTTCTAAGAGCGACAGGCTCGTTGCTTCGGAATTGACAACATGCCAGCCGGCCTTGAGACCATCTGCGTACACACACCGGACGAATTCAGAAAACACCTTTGACGGCGTACGGTTCTCGTCGGAGTTCAACAAACGGCTTGTGAAATCTTGAAGGACAGTGTCTATCGGCTCATCGATTCGTTTGCTGATGTGATCCTCGTTCAACTGCTTGAAGATACTATCGAGGACCTTCTTGGCCCGGTGCCTCCTTTCAGAACTCATCGTAGCCCCTCTCTTTCGACGATACGCCGGCGGAGGGCGGCATCAACGGGCTGAATGTCTCGTGGCTGCCGTGATGACGGTGGCATATCATCTCCTGCACCTTCTCGACCGGCAGACAGTATTTACGGCGGGACTGCTCGATGATCTCATCTTTGAAATTGACTTCTGACGCAAGCGGGCGGTCCAGGGTTCTGATTTTCGTCATGACGTTGCCGATGCGCACCAATGCCTCGCGCAGATCAAGAGCAGAGAAGTCATCAGGTTTCACAGACTTCTGGAACTGTTTGGCCAGGTATTCGGCATTCTGCCTGGACACGTTGAACGCTATGGTCGAACCCGTACTGGCCAAAGCATCCGCCCGATCTCGGGTAAACTGCCGCATGTACTGGTGCGCAAGTGTCAGGCTGACTCCGAACTTGCGGGTCTCGACCAGCATGTCTTCGAGACACTCGGTCATAAAACGATGTGCCTCATCCACATAGACATGGAAGGCCTTGCGGTTTTCGAGTGCTGTATCGCTGCGACTCATGGCTGTGGCATGTATGATCGCCAGGATGAAGCCACCCAGAATGTCGCGAACCTCAGTGCCAAGATTCGAAGACAGATCAGCTAGGAAGATCATGCCGTCGTCCATGATGTGCCGAAACGCGAATTTACTGTAGGGCTGGGACAGCATCAGGGCATAAGTGCCTCCCACCAACAGCTTGCTCAGTCTGTGCCTGGGTGGCCCGAATTCATCGGGCCTGTATGTCTCGTAATCGTAACGCCAGAACTGCTGTGCCACTTCGTTTTGGACGACCTGCAGGAGCAGGTCGCGCATCTGTCTGCTTTCCTTGGTTCCAGTCCGCAAGAGGTCTGACATATCCAGGAACGTGGTATACTCTATATGCTTGAGCCCGAAGATACAGTGCCGAAGGAGGTGCTCCATCCGGTCTCCCCAGTTCGCGACGAAGCTCTTGAGCACCGCGATTAGGTCATCGGCCATACGGCCTATGTCCTGGCCGGGGATCCGACTCATAGGATTCCACAGGGGGACCCAATCCGGGTCTCCGGGATTGAAATAGATCGTTCTGGCGACTGCCTCCTTCGGGATCAAGCGTAACAGTCTGGCCACGAGGTCGCCGTGCGGATCGAGGACGGCGACTCCGTGGCCCTGCATAATGTCGTATAGGATCATGGATTCGAGCAAAGACGACTTGCCCATGTCCGGTCTGCCCAGGATGTGGATGTGACGACGCCGCACGCGAGGCGGAACGCATACGAGTTGTTGGACATCCGCAATGGCCGCCGTGCCGATAGGCATTCCGTCGGAAAGATCCAGATCGGCGCCGGCCAAGGGCTCCAGAAAATCAAGGGCTATATCCCACCTTTCGAGAAGATGCGCCGACGGAACGTGCACAAGCCCAGCCAATTCGTCAGAGTTCAACAGGAACCCCGGTCGGTACGTAAGACCCCGCGACAGCATCGGGTGGATCCGGTCAGGTTCAAGGACTTCGGCATAGTCCTTCTCTGTCAAAGACCTCAGCGGTCTTCCGCCATGCTGGAACAGGTTGACCGCTGTTGTCAACGCCTGGATGTCGGCCACGGAATCGGCACTGCCGGCCACAGCCACCCGTAGGGCGGCGGCGAAGAACGGCTTGTCATTGTGGGCCTTGCTCTCCAGTTTGCCGGCCGTCTGATGCAGGTCTCCGGAGGGAATCTGCTGGGCGTAGCGCTGGATAATGCCGAGATTGCCGATCTGCTTGCCCAAGTACTCCAGGTCGGTCAGAAGCTGAACATTCTGATGCCAGTCGTGGGCGGGCCTGACCGGTTGAAACACCACCTGGTACATACCCACGGCCGGGGGCAGGACGTGGACAAGGGCTGCAATGACACCTTCAAGAGGAGAGTCCTGGAGCTCGTCCGGGCGTGTCAGAAGATGATGATACGGCGGCTCGGGCAAGTAATCCCGCAGTCTGATTCCGGTCCATACGGTATCTGACGTGCAGTCGAAGACCGCCTTTCGTTGCGGTGTGATCATGCAGTGCTCGACCTTCGCTTCGAATGCGATTCTGATATTTGGCACGTCGGCGCGGTGGCAACCCAGGCTCAGGGAGATGCTGTCTCGATTCCCTGCAATTTCAAATAGCATACGATGAGAAACCGAGGAAAGCTGCTTGAGGAACGATTCGCAACGCGCCCATTGAAACGCCCGTTCCGGCGATATCCAAATCCGCAACCGAACCAGATATTGGTCGCTTATTGCATCCTCGAGCACCGCTCGGGATCGGCCGGATTCATCTTTCATGCCCTGGCCCAGACGCAGAGGTGCGTAGGGGGGTTCCAGGGCAACCGTCCGCGAACAGAGTGTCGGCTCGCAGCCTTTGGAGATCTCCGTTTCCTGGACTGCGCCTAATCTGGCGGCCAGGGCGTGCGAAGGCACCTGGGCGACAAGCGCTGTTTCACGGGGCCTTATCATGGGCCGGACTCCTGATCTATACTCATATTCTGTATGGATAGCGGCAGCTTCACCTGTGTGGTTTCACACCTTGGGTATCTTTTGTCTGGTTCTGGAAATATTCTCAGCGGCCAACCCGGCGTAGCCGTTGGACCAGTTCCGGGTGGTTCTCCAGCACCTTCAAGAAATTCGCCCGCAGACGGGCGGCACTGGCTTCGGTCAGCTCGGAAGGTAGCAGGTGGCCGTATTTGGCCAGGTACTCCTGTGATGCAGCCAGCACTTCGCCCGGTGTATGGTCCTGCCAGAAGGTTCGCACGCGCGAAGCAATCTCGTTTTTGCTGAGATCCTCGGCTAATCGCATCGCGATCGCTTTTAACACCCCGTAGAGACCGCCTTCGTTGCCCGTCCGGGCCATCTCGAAAGCCGCCTTGCCACCGTTGCGGCCGTAGATCTTGGTTAAAACGGCGACGGCACGACCCCATTCAAAATCGAAGGCACTTCGAACAGGCCGGCGCAGACGCAGCACATAGGACTCGACATGGACGACGAATCTCGCCATGCAGGCTCTGAATCCATCCCATTCTGTAATCTGGGCCCTTCCCACAGAAAAGCTGTTGACGGCTTCGTCGGCCCGCCGGAACGCCGGCTCTATCGTTCGCTCCGGGTCGAGTTGCGATAGTAATCGGTCAAGGTCTGTTGTCATGATGATGATTCTCCTTACAATCTTCTGAAGATCGATGATGTTCGACGCAAGCCCTCTACGTAGGACTTGATCAGCTCACCGTAGTCACGGGCGTATCGCTCGGGCTGGTCGCGGGAAATGGAGCCGGCCAGCATCGAGCCGCAGCACGCGATGAACTGCCGGATGATCTCCACCTTCTGGTTCCATGAATTCGGGGCCACGTGCCTGTCGAAAAGGGCCGTAGTGTACCGTTCTATCGCTTCGGCCTTGAGACTGTCGGCGATGGTATCGAGAACGACACGCAATCCCCCATTGGTCCCGTCATGAGCATCATTGAAGACGGTGACGATATCGCCGCCTCGTTTGCGCTGCTCTCGTTCCAGTGAATTCTTGGCCTCGACATAGGCATCTGCGTTCGACAGACTTCCTCCGCGCGAGATACAACTGCCGTAGTGATGGTTGAAGTAAGCGGCGATGATGCGGCTGAACTGATCAAAATCCCTTACCGTATTGGACGACAGGTGGTATCGCATCCGTGCCTCATCGTGTGCCATCGTGACTTGCCTGGCTATTTCCCGCTCATCGAGAGCGGCTAGCATGCTGTGAATCGTTCCCATGATCTTCTCCTTTCTACATTGTGCTTAGAAACCGTTGAATGCTACTGATGGATCTGATATACGTTTTGGCGATTTCCCCGGCGTCTTTTGCAAAACGCTCGGGCGGCTCATTCCGTATCTCGGCCGACAAAAAGGGTCCGAGCCGTTTCATGGCGCCCCGCGTGAAGCTCACGCGTTCCGGCCAGTCCATATCGGCGAGGGCCTTTTCGAGGACGACGTTGACTTCTTCGATCTGCAACTGCTTCTTGTACTGTTCGGTCATCGCGTCCAACACCGACCGAATTCCGCCGTCCGTACCGTCCCGCGCCCGGGCGAACGCCCCCCTGGGGCCGCCGTGATCTCGGAAGGTTCCTTCCAGCAAAGCCATTGCCTTGCCGCTGATGTGCTGGACATCGGTGACAGCCGGTAAGTCGGCACTCAAGTATCCCTGCAGGTGAACAAAGAAAGACTCGATGATCTCGATGAATTCGTCGTAGGACCGCACGGTGGACGAGGCCAGCACGAAAGACGCTCGAGCAGAATCTATCGGAACGCCGAACTTTTTCGCCAGCGCCAACTCACAGATCTCGGCCGTGACGGTATCGAAGAGACTGCACTCGGAATCCGTTGACGGCGGAGGGCTCGTTTGAATTCTTTGAGACTCACCGCCGCCGCCCGGGACTCTAGCCCGCACTGCATCGAAGAGCAGAGGCACGTCGGCAACATCATTATCCTTTGCAAATCCAGCAAGTTGGATGCAGCGGATAAAGGGTAGCAGAGGACAGGGCAGTTTCAGCCGACGTATCGCCGGCGGCAGAGCGCAAATGAATTGCAGCAGGGATTTGCCGAAATTCGGTGGGTATAGGCGTATGCGCTCGAAAGACCGTGCATAGGTCTCCAGCATGTGCATGCCATGTTCGGACTGCCCGGTTGAGAAGTTCTGCTGGACCAGCTGCCAGAACCTCAGATCATTGCGATCCGTGAGCCAATCTACTGCTCGTTCGATGGGATCGGCCCCCTCGCTCAGCGTCCGGTGGATATGGAAGAAACCTTTATCGAGGCTGCTCAGGACGATATCCTCCTCGGCAAAAGCCTCACTGATCAGCTCGTCCACGCCGCGCACCGCCCGCGTGGTCAGGGCGTCCCCGGCCTGTAGGATTGCAGTCAGTCCGGCATCTTTTTCCATTGGGGACAACACGTCAAAGGAACTGTCGCTCTGGAAGTCGCCATAAATGAAACGCTTAACCGATGTATCGGCTATAGCCGCCTTGACCTTGGCGGGTATCGCTTTGACGGCCGAAATATCCCCGTGCCTCGAAGCGATATGACCGGTGGCAAGGAAGTCGTTCCTCAACGGCATGCGCAATCCGGCAGACAGCATCGCCAACAAGACCGGCGCATCGGCAGAAGAACCCGAGATGGTCACACCCAGGTTGCGGCATGAGGCGGCCCCCACGTTCACGGCTGATATCTCGAATACCTTGCATGTGACTTGCAACTTATCGAGGATTTCATCCACAATCGGCAGAACTATATTTGTGATGTGAGCAGCGGCGGCCTCGGAAAACTCGACCGGGCCGCTGAAGATCAGCCGCGGGCCCTTTTTTCGACGTTTGATGCGTACGGTCACCATCGATAGGATGGCCTTACCGTTGTCATCATTGCCAAACACCAGCGCCATTCTGGTCCTGCCAATCGATCGTCTTGTGGTGCTCATGGTCATACCTCAGTATGTAAATTCAATCTCCAGCGATCCTGTCTCGAGGCCGGCAAATGTCCGCAGGGTCACTGCGGCCTCCGAGACCTCGATCTTGCGAGCCGGCCGGCGCCGGATATCAAAGGTCTCCGCCGCCAGATCCAGGTTTTTCCCCCCGAATGCCTCAGCCCAGATCAGGTCACGGGCGCTAAGCTGCCCCTCCCAGATGACCATACCGGAATCAAGCTTGAGGGTATAAAGGCCCGGGTTGACACTGTCGATGGTCCGACGTGCCAGCTTTGTCGGAAAGCTCACCTGCACCAGTTTTCGCCCGTTGAGTAGGATATGCACAACAGGCACCCGCGTCCCGTCGGCAGATCGGCCGAACTCCTGACGCAGGGCCTCATATTCGTTTCTGAACGGCAAGTTCTGATCATTCTCTATCGGGACCAGTTCTTCCCAGCCGTCCACCCCGGGGTAAGTACCCTCGGCCCGCCTTAAGATCGCCGTCCTGATGGCTTGTTCATTCAACAGCTGCCGGCGCGAGGATGATTCCGACATGAACTTGCAGAAGTTGTGATAACCCTCCGCATAACGCTTCTGGTGTCCCAATCGCTCGATCGCAGTAAATACATTCTCAAGTGACTTCTTCACATCCGGCTGAGCCAGCGCTTTTGCCAGAATCGGTATAAAGTACAGTTCGCGAGTCATTCCGCCACCTCCTTTCCAGTGTCCAAGTCTCCAATGCCGGCCACCCGGCGCACCCGGTCCCAGACACCGGCTTGCTGGGCAATGGCAACAAAGTCTTCATGACTGGCCAGAACATGAGCAGTGTTTCGCCACAGGTCAGGGACATCTCTGCCGCCGGAGGCGTTGTTGTCGCTTGCCCACCTCGATCCGGCAAACCTGCTGAAGGTCGCCTTGCTCAAATCGTAGTCCATGGCAATCCGTTCGGCGTTGTAACGCTCTTCGGCGAGTGAATCGAAAACTGTCATGATGAGCTTCCTCAATCGGCTCGGCCCCAACGCGCGAATGGTCGGCCTCTGGTCGGCGATGGTCTCGGCCTTTTCTTCTGCCACGAAGCCTGCCAGGCCATGGGCGGAGATTTCTTCTTCCACAAAAGACTGCCCGGGGCTGGAATCGGCGCTGACGACTTGCTCTTGCTGCGACATCCGATCCAGGGAAAGGATCCTTCGTCTCGACCAAAGCCGGTCGATGACGGCCTGGATCCGTTCGCGCTCGCCGGGGCGAGAAGGATCCACATCGGGGACATTTGCCTCCAGCCAGGTGCGGCATCTGCCTCCGGCCATCTCTATGGGCAGCCATACCGTCAGCGAATGGCCATCGACTCGCCAGCAGTAGCGTCTAACCAGTTTGAGAGTGCGTCTTCTGCATTCGAGACAAGAAAGATAAAAGTGCCTGGTGACCATTCCCTGCAGGATTTCGGCTGCCCTCAGCTCGGTCTCGATCACGGTTGATACCGGATTTTTCTGCGACGACTCGGTCGCATGGTCATGGAAGGCCCTGTAGTAATAGCGGCAGTCCGGACCAGCATCCTCATCATCGTGCGAGCCATTGTGTCCGGCGGCAGGCAGATTCAGGAACTTTGCCAGGGTCAGATCGTATGCACGGTCGACAGCCACAACATCACGGCCGCACCACTGAAAGGCAACGTCTCTATCTTTGAGCTCCAAAAGGAACTCGGCCATCACTATGCGTCTGTCTGCACTGCTATTGAACAGTGTCCGGTTATCGTGTAACTCCCGAAGGGCCTTTCGATCTGACCTATGGAAAATGCATCGCGCGAGATCCAAAAGGGTGGCCCTCTCGTAACCGCTGTGTCTTGTTCCACTTTCACGTGAGTCGGTAATGGTTCTGTCTGATGTTGTCATATGTACTGTCCTCCCGATATCGGCGCTTTACTTTGTTCGGGTCGCTGCGCTCATATCTGATTACGTTCCATAAGCGTTAGAATCTCGCTCTTTCTGTCTTCGATGTATTTATCCAGGGCGTCCGCCATCGCCAACGCGCGGTCGAAAGCCTCTACCCCGATAGCCGCGTCGATAAAGCCCCGGGTTTCTGCGATTTGCTCCAGCACGGCGCCGGCGAAACGTATGGATCTTTCCACTTCAACAGCGCCTGGGTTGTATGTGCGGGCCTTCTCGAACATGGCCTTGGCATGCTCCCAGCTACCTTGCCGCAGAGCAGTCAGGCCCTCCTCCATAGTGACCAGATACTGTTCACTCCTGGACTCGAGCTGAATCTGGACTTTGGTGCCCCTCGGATGGTTCGGGTAGATATCTGCTGCCGCAATCACAAGTTCAGCCAGCTCATCGAGACTCCGCGAGCTCATCCCCATCTCGATAGTAGAGTAGATGCCGCCGGCCTCCTCGAATCGTGCGTCCAACTGGGCGAGTATTTCGCCAGCCTGCTCGTGATCGGGGCGTAGCTCGATCAATTGTCTGCAGAACCTGCGGCAATCCTCGGGCCGATTGGCCTCCAGACTCTCACACGCACTGCTCCAGAGATAATCTATGCGCGTCTGGATATCGGGACCATTGTCGGTGCGATCCGGTGAGCTGTCTTCGAGGTCCTCGAGCAGATCTGCCACCGTCTGGTACCGCCTGGCAGGGTCCTTTTCGAGGCAGCGGCAGACTACTCGGGCCTCTTTTTCGTCTGCGCTCTCAAGGGGCGGCGCCGCCACTGCCGTGTGCAGGTCGCGCAGACGTTCGTAGTCTCCCTGAAAGGGTGGACGGCCCCTGGGACTCAATATCTCATAGAGCATTATGCCGAGACTGTAGATGTCGCAACGACAGTCCAAGTCGGAGCGTACAGACGTGAAGTGCTCCGGGCTCATGTAGCAAGGTGTTCCGACGCTTGTCTCCAGGCTAAAGTCCCGGCACTCACCGGCCGGCGAGGCACCTCGTTGCTCCCGTAAAGCTGATGTCCCGAGATCGGACACTTTCAACACCCCATCTTTGAACAGGAAGTTCTCCGGCTTGGGGTCCAGGTGCGATACGCCGACTTCGTGAAGGGCAGCCACCCCTTTACACAGTTGTTTGAAATACCCCAGTCCCTGGCTGCGGCGCACCGGCCATTCATTAAGATGTTCGGCCAGCCACTGCCTCAGAGAACCGCCATCGGCATATTCCAGCGACAGCAGCAAAAACTCAGCCCCGCCATGACGTACTTGATGGATATCATTGGCCTTCAGCACGTAGCGGTGGTCCCGGACCTTGTCGTACATGCTCTTTTCATACCGAAGCAGTGATGCGTGTTCATCCGCCCGTCCCGATCCAAGCCTAACTACTTTCACGGCCACATCCTGTTCGCTGAACTCATCGTGGGCCAGGTAGACCTGGCCAAGACTTCCACGGCCGAGCATGCGAACAATGCCGAAACGGTCGAGTTTGGCCCCAGGCGCAAGTTTGAATATAGTGCTCCGGATCGGCGTCAATGAAAGGAATGCATTGGCATCGCTTGCACCGGTAGCATCAATCCTGTGCAATCCCGAGCCTCTGTCAGTTCTATATTCAATCATGAGACATCTCCTTTCCTCCCTGGCGGCGCCATGCCGATTCTGTCCGCAGGCGCCTGACCGCCAGGGTCACAAGGCGCTGCAGGTCCCATTGCTCAGCACCGGTACAACCATCCCTTTGGATTTGCTCGAGCATGTGAATCAACTTGTGATTGTGTGCCCGGACCGATTCAGTTGGACCATCGGTCTTCAAGAGCAGTACCGGCGTCAATGTGCTCACGGTTCCGCAGCGATCGAAGCGAAGAACGGTCTCAATACGAGCATTTGATGTCGGTGATTCCGTCCCGAAGTCGATGACTATCGTTTCCTTGAGATTGTTCCGGGATATCCATCGGACCGTCTGGTATGAGGCGGGCGGGGCCGCCTCATACCCCGGCTCCTGCCTGAGCTGTTCATACTTGCTCAGAAAGTCGTCGACGCCCGAGACTTCAGGCGGCAGAGTCATTGTCCTGGAACAGGTAAGGACCCAGGCCCCCGAAAAGGCCGTGTCGAGCACGCCGGCGGCACGAACGGCATCCGACAGCGTCACATCCGGTTCGATGATATGCGGTTCACCGGCAACGACTTTTGCCGCCCGCTCCAGCCATTGAGACCTGCCGTGATCGCCGGGGTTCGTGTCCAGTTCACGATAGACCGACCGGGCGCGCGGGAGCTGCCAGAATTGCTCCAACAAAACCGCATAACGCGTCGCCGAGTCCTTGCAGGCTGTATGGTTTCCATGCAGCAAGTGCATCAATTGGTTGCGGATCTCCAGCTCCTCAAGGGGGTCGGTTCGCAGTCTGGCCCCTTGAGCACGGATACCCAGTGCGGCTTCGGCAAAACCCAACGACGTCAGCTCGGCGGCCAGGCCGTCCAGCCCCTCGGACCGTCCTCGCCCAATCGACTCGGCTGCTTCAGCGATCAGCCCGCGAGCCTTCGCCTCAACCGACTGCCTCCTACAACGTGCCAGTTCATCAGGCGATTTTCCCACTACCGCTCTAAAATCATCTCCCGGGAGTTGGCAAGCCAACGTCACCGACGTATTTGTGAGGTCAAAGACGCCGCCGGCTCCCTCTTCATCGATCAGCAAAATCGACCGTCCATCCGGTTCCGTGGCCCAGCCGGCAACAAAGCCTGCCGACCACGGGAGCTCGATTTGGCAGGCCGGGTCTGAAGTCAAATCGTGCCAGATCTTGACTAGCCCATCCTGTCTTCCAACGGTGATAAGACGTTTCCCGGCCGGTATGACCACATAATAGGCGCCTTGATGAGCTGTCACGTATTCGCATTGCATTGCCTCGAGCCGATAGCTGCAAAGTTGACCGTCCTCTGTCGGATAGACAAGAGCATCGCATTGGGACCAGTACCGCAGATTGATCAGGCCAAGCTTCGAGCAAGGCCGTGGCCCCTCGATGCAGCTTAAAAGATCGCCTTGAGGCAGCGACCAGAAAAGCAGGCAGCCGTCACTGGCCAAGCCGGCGAACTCGCCGTGAGGCACCTTGGCCACAGCACAGACGATTCGTCCACCTGTTTCCAGGGCTCTGGGCTGTTCGCCAGTCGCTATGGGCCACAACAAACACTGTCCCGAACTGTCGGAACTGCACAACAGGGAACGGCTCAGCCAACAAACCGACAGGACCGGTGCACCCTGAAGCCGCTCTTGACAGGCCGCAGAGTCACCGTCCGACCGTTGTTTGAGATAGATTTTTCCCATCCTGGTGCCAAAGGCCAGGGTCATAGTCTCGCTATTAACGTCCAAGGCGTAGACGCTCTCACCAATTGCCAGTTCCGCCAACCATTCGCTGCGGCCAATATCATCCTGTACTGCCATGACGCCGGGCCGGGCGCCTCCGCGGCCGAGGAAGATTCGATCTGTAATGTCAGTGGATACCATCATATCCCTCACCTTCGGTGTTGTGTTTCATATCGAACAGCGCCGTCAATTCGCGGTCGGCGCCGGATTTGCCGTCATCTACCGGATTGGGATCGGCTTGTGCGGCATATGCTCCCGGAGCGCCGCCCAACTGTGGCCACTTCTGCGGAATCTTGCCGGGGAATTGCTTGGTAGATGCCTCCTGAAGAACATCGTTCACAAAAAGGATCGCCTGCTCGAGGCGATCTTGCAGCTGAAGATGGCGCTTATAAAGAGCAGCCAGTTCGGCCTCCGCCTCGCTGAAATGAGACCTCGGCCGGTCGCGATTGAGCTGATCCTTATGTGTCGAAACAACGGCAAGATCATTACCGTACTTCCTGATTTGCTCGGCTACGACTGTGAGGCACTCATGCAGCTCCGGCAAGCGCTTTTGCACCTTCTTTCGCAGTTCTTCGTGATTGGCGTACCAGTCTTCGGCGAATGGACATTCCGAGTGGCCATCTTGGTCGACCTTTGGAAGCGATCCGGTCGACTGTTGCAGCTCTTTCGCGTCTGAGACGGCCCCGGTTACAATACCCTCGATTTGCTCAATGGTAACAGGCTGCTCTTGATCTGATTTGGTTTTCATATCATTTCCCTCTGGCGGCATTGACCCGCCTTTGCTGTTCTTCGTGCAGCCGCTGGCTCTCTTCACGTGCCTCCTGGGCACGCTGCTCATAGTCGTTGAGGAACTCGATGTCACTCTGCAAAGAGTCCCGGGCCCGTTCTATCTGTGCCTTGGCTGCATCACTATTAAGCTTTCCGAGCCCATCTTCTACCCTGTCGGCATCCGTTCCGGCCGAGTCGGACCTTTCGTGCATTTCACCTTCGTACTCCTGGGTCTGCTCGTGAACTTCCTCCAATTCCCGGCCGCCTTCGTCGAACTCACTCTGGCTTGCGTCCTGGGCCTGCTCGATGTTTTGCTCGACTTGTTCGGCTCCTTCGTCCGTCCCGCCCAGCTCTATGCTCTCCAGGACATCCCGCTCGGTCTCACTGTCAGAGACCGTCTCTTCGATTTGGTCGGTCTTTTCCTTCGCATCCTCCTGGTGCTTGTCTAGTCTCTCCGTGGCCTCGGAACGTCCGATGGCTTTACTGCTGCGTCTCATTTGTGTTCTCCTTGAAAGTCGTGAATATCTTGTGACTTCTATCGATCAAGCTGTCCAGAATAGCAAGACAGCCGACGACGGTGGGCTCCAGTGTCGAGCCGAATCGTTCCATGAGTTGCTCCCGCAAGCGCCGCAGCCCCTCTTCTTTGACTGGGCAAGGGTGATCGTTTTCCGTGAGGGTGCGGTAGACGCCGCGCTTGAACGCCGAAAGGGCCTTAGATAATTGGTCCCGGAGCCTTCTTGCGTCGTTGGCTATCTGAGCCGGACGCATCGAGACCCGGTTGCCGGGCCGTTGGGCAGCTCGCTTGCATTCCGTCAAAAGCTTCCTGGTCTGTTTCGTAACCATAGTACACTGTCCATCCAAAGCATCTATCTCCATATGTAGTAGGCTGAGATCTTCAGCGAGTCTGGCGGCGGATATTTTCTGGAACCACGCATCCTCCTGAAGATAGGGAAGGATCGCCTTGCCCACAGGCGGTGATGGAATCTTCAGCTCATCCTTGAGGTTTCGCGTTCGAATGAGCCATGCTCGATGAAAGCCCTCTGTGTGGAAGTAGCCGAGCCCTGGAGTCAATCTGGCGATCTCCTCGGTATCGAGCGGGCCGAACAGCATCGACGCGGCGAGCGTCTCTCGGTCTTCGGCATCCACCTGGCGGAATGCCATCTTTGTGGCGGTGTTCTTGACCACTTCAGGCGCGACGGCGGACGGCAGCTGATCGATAATTAGCACCGGTACACCCAACGCCCGGAACTCGGCCAGCATGCTGCACACAAACTCGGATGCATGGGCCTTAGGGTCCACATGTTCATCGTCGCCGCCCGCGACGTCGTGACTTCGGCCCACGATATTGTGCGCTTCTTCAATGACGGTCACCAGGCGGATGCCACCTTCGCAGCCCTGCGTCGACTGGATGCGTGCGGCGATATAGGTCGACAAAAAGAGTGCAAGCAGACATCCGTGTTCTCTGCTGAGACTGGCCAGCTCGATCACGCTGCAGCCGGTCATCAAATCGTCTATCTCGGGGATGTTGTGCTCGCAGGCGAAGATTCGCCCGATCGACCGGCAGGTCAATTCGCCCAGCCTGACCTCCAGGGCGGCTCTGAGGTTCGATTCCACCTCGCCTGAATAGCCCTTCTGTGCGAGCGTCTTTCGCGCAGCCTTGTACAAGGCCGCCATCGTGGGGACCTTGCCTGTCTCGGCGCAGTCCTCATAGACCTGTTCCAGGCTCTCGGCCAGCAGAACCGGCAAAGGCTCGAACATGGCCATGGAGGCCTTGAAGCAGGCTACGATGATACCGATCCATTCATCCCGTGAGATCCCTTCCGGTATCTGCAGGGGATTGAACCGCAAAGGACAGACCGCTTCGTTGCCCGGCGTGAATACCCGCAGCCGCTTGGCAAGGCGCCGGATACGCTTGTCCGGGGAATTCTTGAGGCACTTCAGGGCCCGGTACTCGCGTTTGCTGCCGGACTCCAGGACAATGAACGGGATGTTTCGCTCGGCGAGCTGGGCCAGAAGGTCGAAAGACAGCGTCGTTTTACCACTACCTGACATTCCCGTCAGGAATCCATGTTTGGCCAGGGCCGATACGCGGATACCCCGAGCTGCACTCTGCATGTCGCCTCGACGGGGCTCGGCGACGGATAGCTCGTCATGTCCGAAAATGATGGACTCCCGCGGATCAATGTTCGGCGGATCCGTGACCGTTGCTATGCAGCGGGCGGTGCCGGCGGAGGCATAGGGGAACCGAAACACTCCGAGCAGTTCGTCCGCCGGAGCGACCGTGCCCAGATCCAGCAGGCGGGCAAAGCGCTGACCGCTCCATAGTCTCGCCAATCGCTCCGGCGGGGATAGTGGCACGACCAGCGAGCCGCTGCCGCCGCAGCGCGTGCTCTCCAAGGCCGTATTGATACCGCCGTTGCCGAACAGCCCGTAGCTTCCTTTTTCAAACGCCGATTCGGCCAGCACCGAGGCGATTAGCCGGGCCGTGTCCGCCTGGCCGGCGAGAACTCGGATACGGAATCTTAGATGTGGTAGCCCTAGTGTTTCATGATTCTTCTGTTCAGTCCGAAGAATCACATCGACCAAGGGTTCTCGGCTGCGAAGAGGCTTGATGTTCATTGCGGGCGTCACCGGATCGAACCAAGGTTCTGCAGCCAATTCATCGTCGGTATCCCAGGAGCGATTGATGGATTGGATCACCGCCAGGTAGTTGGTGTGTTCTGCACACAGGTTGGCGATATCTACCGGCTCGACGCCGATCTCGATGAGAACATCCTCCTGTAATCGGTCCAGCACGCTGTCAAGCCGCAGGTAGTCATTCTTCCGCCTTGGCTCAAAGGGCGTGAGGGTATAGTATGCCGAAAGCACTCTGGGGTTCGACTCGCCTGTGACTGTAGGAGCAAGGATCGACTGGCGCCGCACTACGTCACAGGTCGCGGTGAACCGAGTCCGGTCTACGGGACAGGCCTGGGCAGGAACCAGTTCATAGAATCTGGTGAAGGGACCTCGCTCCAGCAGCAACCTCAACGCACCCTCATACGATTTACCGGCCTGTCCCGTTATATACATCGAAAGCCGCTCGTGTCTGCCGACACCGCTGCCCGAAGGCCGGTAGTGGAATCTAAGGGCGAGCGAAACAGACTTGTCCGGAAAGTCCACCAGAGTGCGAAGAACATGCTCGGCATCGGCATCGATCGCAGATGGCACATCCCCTCCGGCTCCGAGTCGATAGGGTGCATACTCTGGGTCCGGAAGCTTGGTCACTCGATATGTCAATGGGCTCTCGGTCATGATTGAACCTCCGCGGTCATGAAGGCCGTAGAATCTTGCTCGATAAGCTGGATGTTCTCATCAGCTGCCGTAGCGCCGACAAAATCTCCGCAGCAGGGACAGGCAGGATCCGGCTCTCTGGGTATACCGTACCAGCGAAGGATACACATGCCATCCATACCGCCGGTCAGCGGCGGTAGGCCCTCATACTGAGTACCGGCCTCACGACGGTTCAGCCACAAGTACCACGGCGCTGTCAGATCTTCGTCGAGGGACCGCAACGTAGAGGACTTACCGGCCAGCAGGAATTGAATGGCCAGCTTAACGACCATCTGGCTGATCGGGGCGATGTCGTTACTGAGGCCGGGCTCGATGGCCACAGCGCGATCGGAGTAGGCATACCGCTGAGCCTGCGCAGCGCTCGAAATCTCCCTATCGTGTACCGCCTCGGGTAGACCCATTCGAAAACACTGGTAGCACAGCGTCTTGCCGGGCTGTACGAACAACACTTGGCCGCCGTATGCCCGGCGGAAGGTCGCCGCCATGATGTAAGGTTTGTTTTCCTCAACGAAGATCCTGTTCCAGATCAGTCTTGCATCCGGATCGTCCACCGCACATATACCGAGGTCGACCTTTCGCACCAGCTCACGAAGCAGTCCTTCGGTCTCCTTGCTGATCTTAACCTCGTGCGTTTCGAAGTCGGCGTAGGGATTTTTGTCTCGGATCTTTTCCGCCATGACTTTCGTCTTGTAGCGTCCGACATCCGACAGTCCGGCGACGTGCCGAACGACGTTGGCTACCTCGATCCTGTCATGGTCCATCAGAATCTGGGACAGCCCGAGCTTGGCGAACTCCAGGCTGATCGGCGCTCCGCCCGAGCCCAGCCCTCCAATCAGAGTACGTAAATGAGACAGGACGTCCGTCTCGAACAGGCCGCGTGTTCGCGAAAACAGATCCTCCTTCAATGGAATCACCTGGAGTTCAACTGGATTCCAGTTGTCGTTGTTTTTCAGGTAACCGTCTATACGCCACCGGCGATCTGCAACCTTGACCTGGGTTGCTGATTCTTTGGGGTCGGAATCCGGAATGGCAATCATTCGTATCTGGTCATCGGGCATCCCTGATGAAGCGATATCTTGTTTCGAGTCCTGTGTGTCGATAGAGAGAGAACCCGGGATACACCCGGATTCTCGATCATTCAAGGCTTCGGTGTAAGCATCGCCGCCGTCCCAGCGGTAAAAGGGATACCGAACTACAGGACCTTGAGGAATCTTTTTCTTCAAGGTCTCTGCATAGGTCGTGACGATCGGTGTATTTCGCCGAGGACCAAAGTGCTCCATGTCTGAAGATGTGATATCGAGGGTCGACCGATCCGGATCGGAGTGACTGAATCCCACGATCCTTTTGGTTGTCGGATCCCATTTCAGTGGCTGGCCGACACGGTTTCCTCTGGTCCTGTTTTCCTCGATCCGGCGGACTCTTTCTGCTTCTGATGTAAACATGTTTTCTCCTTTCATTTCTCAGATTTTGCTAAATACCCCATAAATTAAGACTTGATCAATCTTCTCATCTTCTCCAAACGCTCGTTGATACTTTCTCCGGTCTGCAAGTGTTGGGTGTATGCCTCAAGCCACATGACCCCCATGATTAAAAGCTTCACACATGTCATCGATGCGTCCCAGTCACGCACTGTACAGATCTCGACACACCCGCCATGCCTCGTCCCAAGTGTGTGGAAGCAGTGGGACACTCCTTCATCGTTGATCTTCCCGCGACCTCTATGTTTCCATAGAGTCACCGGAGAGGTCACAAATAGTTGAGGTTGGCTGTTCGGGTAATCCGGCGGTATATCCAGTCGGAGTCTGTAGCCATTCGATGTGCCGTTCGGTGTCACCGATCCTTCGACATACGTGTCCCCTGTCTTGTCATAGAAACGAAAGCCCGGCATGTACTTATTAACAAGCTTCTCGTCTATGGCCAGTCGTCTACATTGTTCTTGTGTGCGCATTGTTGGTCTCCTAATCTGAAATTGTCATACATATCCCGGATAACGGTTCTGAGCAGGCTCAAGCAAGTGGATACGGACGGTTATCGATTTCGCCGGGCTGCTTGCCATCGGTCTCGACGTGAGATGAGGCCGCAAACGCATACAGCCGTTCCAGGGTCGATACCTTGCCAAGTCTCTTGATCACCTGTGTCATATCATGTTCGTCGCCGGTTGTTTTGTCTTCGAGTGATACAGCCTCCACTTTTAGAGGGATCGCTCGCCTGTAACGCACGGCCAGGACCAGCCCGCGTGGCAGGCCTACCGAGACCGACACCGTTTGTTCCTCGACAACGAACCGGATGCTTTTTTGCACATCCTCCGCGAGCGATGCGCATTGCTCGGACAACGCTTCCAGGCATTCGTCCGGCTCGGTGCAGACGGCATCCTCTTCTTGACACGAATCGAAGAGAATATGAGATAGCGGGAACAGAATCCCCTCCTCAGCGAGCGCTTCCACGCCGACGGCTCTACTATGAAGAAGTGCGAGGCGAAGGGGACTGAATCCGGGCACGACCCGAATTTTGGCGTGTATCGGGCGGCCTGCCTGTGGATCCAGATAGTCGTATGCGTCGATGCGGATCCGGTTTATATTATATCTCTGCAAGAGCCGACCACGGCAGAAGGTTTGTGGTAGGTACCCGTCACTTCCTTCGAAGGTCGTTATAAGCTCACAGAAGCAATCGAAACCATTTCGCTTCGAAACGCCCATAACCTGGCGGACATCTCCGCCACTGGGCTCCCGCAATCCGAGACTGTGGTGCCAGTGCCACGTTCCGAGCCACTGGCAACCGAAACTCTCCGAAAGCTGCTTTTGCAGCTTCAGAAAGAAGGCCAGATCCTGAGCGTAGTGCGCTGATTCGTGGACGGCATTGGGGCCGGGACCGGTTATCAGCTGGATTACCGGGCGACCGGCACGCGTGTACCAGCCCCAGAGATCGCCTCCCGTTTCGCGATCGCCGGCACGAAAAGACAGACCGGCCGGTATGCGAATCTCCGAATCGTAAACCGTGATATATGGATTGGCCTGCTGGACACTCTGATTCGTCAGCGATGTTCGTCGTTGACAATCCGCTTTCGGCTCCGCCGTTTTTGGTTCCCTCCACGCTCGATGGTTGCTTCTGTGGGTTGCGATATTTTTCATTGCAAATCTCCTTGATTTTTGGTATACAACTTCAGTTTGTTTTTATGGGCAGAACTCTACTTGGTGTCTGCCGCCATGCCAGGTGGCCGTCACTGGGTATATAGGGGACTGAGTTGAAGACAGAATTGACAACTATACAAAATCGAAATGTTCTGGCCGGTCGATCCGGCAAGTGTAGAGAAAAATCTACAAAAATTTCGTTTTGTGCCCCCAGCCCAAAACTCAGACCACTACTATTTAAGGGGGAATACGTAGTGGCAAAATTATCCGTTACGTTTATTGTTTAAGAGGTTTAGATGGACCAAGAAAAGCATGAAGCCATCTTTAAGCTGGCCGAGGACGTGAGACGAGTGCAGGGTATTTCCACCTTCGTACCTGAACAGCCGCTGAAGACAATTCATGAAACATGCAAGGATGAGTTGTTTCCAAAAGTCGGTACTCTGGTCGAGCCCAGTCATCTAACGTTCGCCAAGATCCTGGGCGTGCTCAGTCTCCTGGCGCCGCCTGACAAAGGATCGCTACCCGTAGAACTTGTGGCAGAATGTAGACAAATAATTGAAATACATGAAAAGGGTATCCTGGATGATGATACGGTCACGGATGTGGGATTAGCATTCGCCGCCGGCTGGCAACGAAGACCGGTTGTCGGCGATCCGATATGGGACAGCCCATGGGCGATCGCGGTTGCGCATCTCATAGGTGCTGCTGAGTTGATAACGTACCGAATCCTGTCAGGATTCGCCCGTGAAAGCATCTCAGGCGCCCCCCGCAACTTCGTCCTGCCTGAGCAGATGGAGAGAAAGGCCTGGGCCGAATTAACGGCAATCCAGTTTGTGGGATTACAGCCTGATTCGAAAAAGATGAAGGAGCAGTACCGTCGTCTGGCTACGTGGGAGCCTGGCCCTCCGGACCAGAGAAGCGGCCTGATGTCCTGGCTTACCCGAGCCCTTCTCGGATCACCAGATACCCTCGACAAGGTCGAGGCCAACTGGTTCAGAAATGGCCTCCTCTACGACGTACTGGCGGCGGATGGCATTACCAAGGTCGAGCCTGTGGCTTTCCATTTGTGTTTGAGCTGTAGATCGGACGCCAAGGAATTCGGCGAGGATGCATGCGATTGTGGCCGAGAACTGAATCCTCCATCTTACTATGTTGTTGATAAGGATTTGCTTGTTGTCCCTGGTGTGTACACAGGAATGAAATTTCGACGCTTTGTACCCAAAAATCCGCCCGACACGGTAAAGGACTACATTCAGACCGAAAAGCGGAAGTCAACGGGTACCATGCGGAATGTCTATTACCTCGACAGTCTTCCAGAATGCCCCCACGAGGCCATTCATATTTCGCAGAGGCCAACCATTCTGTTTGTTCGTGCCTGGCTATTTCCTGATCCCAGTGTGGATTCGGGCGACATTCAGAGTATCCGGGATGATGACGGCCGCCTAAGAATAGAAGTTACCGACTCCTCGAATTTTGTTGAGGATCTGGCGCGACGCGAACAGTTGGAGCAACTTCAGAAGGCGATAAACAGTCTGTCCGAAAACAAAAAACGCGTACTGGTGATGGTCAAGCTATACGGCAAAAGCATAGCAGGAGTTGCCAAAGAAATCGATTTACCTGTATGGACGGTCGAGGAGTTACTCGACGAAGCCCTGCTCGATCTCCGGGACCAGTTAGGCCCGGGATTTGTATCCGATATTTGAGGCTGGGCGTGAAAGTATGGCGATTAAATGAACAGACAATTAGGAAGTACACCATGTATCGAAAAATAGATATCTCAGACATACGCCAATGGCTCGAAGAATTCGAAAACAGACCTCCAATAATTCCAAATCTATCACATCCCGAAGAGTTGGCGTCCCTTCTTGGTCAACTCGCCGTGACCGATCGATTCCCTGATATGCGGAAGGGCCAATTCTGGTGTGTTTACGCACAATCCCATCCTGGGAAGACGGAGAACAGCTTCGATATTTTGGTGCACATGTTTGCCACCGCGTTCGAAACCGCATCGGATTGTCAGGGACTCCGAATAGCTCTCCAGGATGAAGACGGAATCTACTGGTCGACTCGAAGCCTGGTGGACCATCGCGGGCAGGTCTGGTTCAAGAATGTCAAGCCTGGGCGTTACCATGGAGTTCCTGATCATGTTCAGTTGTACGCCGGCTCACAAGACACCGCCACCGACCGGCTCGAGACAGAAAGTCAGAAGGAAGACACCATGGTCTTCTATCCAGCAGACCGACGTATCCGAGTCGTTCTTTCGTCAAAGCCGGGACGCACAACTGTGACGGTTTCTACTGAAGCCGAAGACCTATCCGATTCCTCCATAAGATTTGCAATCGGCGAAACACGCGGGGCATTGAATCTAAAAGCCATAGGCAGCCCAGGAGTATGGGAGGCAACCTGTGAACTTAAAGAAACATTTAGTGATGCTGTGAAGCGTGGAGCACAATTCAATGTAATACGGGTAGACAATACGAAATCGTCTTCTGAAAAGTGGCCCATCGATAGCAAAAGCACACCGGACAAGCAAATAAGCAAAGACAAGTTGGTGGTTCACCTGTCAGAAAGAAAGGATAACGTAGCGGAACAAGTGGCTCGTCTACTGCTTCCAGAAGATATGGGATTTGCTATCAGACTGACTATTGATGATGCAATGAGGGATTCGGAGGAGATTCAATCCCCAGAACAGGAGGTACGAAGCAGCGGACTTCGTAGGGCTGCGTTTACGTCGGGCGAAGATGAAAATATACAAAAGACCGTACTTATTGTGGGGCGGGTGCTGGATTTCGTAGATCGTTTATGCGATCAGCTGCTCCAGCGCTGTTCCAGTGTAGAAGACATAGCCAAGGAATTAGAGCCATCCATCAGCGAATCGGTAGATCTGCTTGCTCTGGAAGAGACGTCGCCTCTGTTCACTAGCCTGAAGGCTTTGCTTGCCGACGGATTTACCCACCCGGCAGACGGCAATGATGCAATGACCTGATAATTTCATTTCGATTTCACAGCCAGATTCCGTGATGGCAGACGGATTGCTGTCAACAGCACGGCCCGGACATAGATGTCGCCGAATCCGAAAAGTCCAAAAGACGAACTTGAATCTGCAGTGAAATTAGGTATACTGCAAAAAGGGGCGTTGATGATCGGCCCTTTGCCAAGGAGAATCAAGGCGTCAGGGACGGAGATGGTGAAGGACCTATTGTATAAGAGACTGGGACCAAGGCTGGAGTGATAGCAGGTGGCTTGGGGCAAAAGACTGAAGCACGATTACATCGCAGAGGTATCCGCTGGGCGCGACGAGACCATTGCTGCGATCTCCTCGACGCTCTATCAAGAATGGGATTTAGCTACGCAGCCCGAATCTCCAGATTCTTCCAAATACGTATCCAGAACTCAAAAGCCTTCGTTTCACAGGACCATCCTCAAAGCTATCCCTGCCCACATCGAGTGGGAGATTGCCACGACTGACTCCCACACCAGTGAAGTGCGAATGAATTTCAGGTTACCACTACGATTACACCTGAGTATGTATGTCGTCATATTGATCTACTTCGTGGCCTTTAACTTTGTAGCCATACATGTCCGAAGTTCAATATCGGACCATACCGTCAGCTGGATCGTTCCGTGGTCAGCAGTCTGCTTAATCGATGTTTTCTTCTTGGCGGTATTTCTCAAGACAGTTTTTCAATTATTGCTTAAGTTCCGGGCTTCAGCCGAACGACTGATATGCAGAGTTGCGAAACGCGCATCTGTGCAGTCCAAGTCTGTGTCCCATTTATTAGAGGCAAAAGTGACATTTCCTCATCGTCTTTTCATAGACTGGAAGCTCTGCTTTTTCTTGCTGGTCCTGATTTACCTGCAGTTCAGAACGGGCGTCTTTGGAGAGGCAACAAATCCGGGGGTACACGAGTTGTTTTCATCAAGTGGTTTAATGGTTCTTGCGCCTGTGGTAATACTCTCAATTCTTGTCGCGATGTGCAGCATCCTGATCGCTTGCCTCGGTTCTTTTCTTGGGAAGCAATTGTTGCCTTCCGGGGCGAATCTGTTCTTGGTTCTTGGCCTGTTTTTCTGTTTGATCGCGATACCGGCCTCCCAAGAGGCCGTTCTCCAGGGCGGACTACTTCGCATGGGTCGCGGAGATGTGATTTTAAGTGAGCATGGCCCAAGGTTTGTAAAATTCAATTTGGAATATGATTCGTGGCGGAATTCTTGGAGTCGGAATAGGGCGGCGGAAACAGCAAAGTACACTGTCTTTGGCATGTATGTAGTTCCCCTATTCTGCTTGATCGGTGCAGCATGTATGTGGTCGGGTAGTTTTCGCACTTATTCTCGCGATGCCAATTCCAGAGTCTCTAAATATGAGAAATTTATGGTTGAATCACACAAACACCGGCCTGAACCCGATTCTGGCCTTCTGTCGCGCACGGCCTCCATTGCCATCGGACTGCTCGCATGGCTGCTCTTTTTAGGATTGGCGGCCATCTGCTGGTCTGGAGTATTCTTAAACCTGTCATTGCTGTGCGCTGTCATAGATCCGAGCCTTTTTTCTCGGTATCTTTCTGATGGAGCAGTGGTTGTCAAGGGCGCGCAGACTCTTGTAGAGGAATTTCTACAGGGAGGGAGAGTAGAAATGGTCAGTTCCATTTTGGGACTGCCAGGGTCCAGCCTGGAGACAGCCAGCGCTGTTCTGGGGAAACTTATCGTGATCCCCGTTCTTTTCCCTTTTGGAGTATTTGTTCTGCTTCATGCCCACTGTTGGATTGACCAATGGAGGCGTCGTTCTTCCTTATGCCTTGGAGGGGAATTGGCCGCCAAAGTCCAGTGTATCGCGAAAAGCAGGAATATCGAAAAGGTGTTCTGTGTTCTTGATGAGGACCATAGGGAGGTATCTCCATACGCCGAAGTTCGTGGGCTGATTCCGCGAAAGAGGATTGTCTTTGGTCCTGAAACACTAAGGTTCTTTGCGAAGTATCCGGAATATGTCGAGCCAGTGATCGCACACGAAGTTGGACACATAGAGCGGCACTGTCATCGCATAAGACGGCTCAACATCATATCCCGGGTGGGGCTTGTGGGAGCAGGATTTTTGGCCATGACGCTGGATTCAATCAAGATTGAAAGAGAGGCTGATGAAATTGCGCGCGACTATTTGGTGAGTGCAATGAAAGATAAGGCAGATGATGTCGTCAGAGAGGATCTCAGAGAGGAAAAAGCAGCCGATCTTATAGGGCAGGCTGCCTGCGCCATGGTAATCTGGCGTTATAAAGAATCCGGTTATAGCAAGAAATCCAAGGCGCCGCGTGCAGCTGCATTTGATTCTGAAAAGCCGTCTCATTCGGATGAAACACATGATCGAAATAGATCTGTACTTCAAAGTGTAAAAGATTCTTTTGAGGCCGCATTTCACTTCTATTTTGAGTTAGAGCTTTATCACTATCTGCACCAAGACGCCAGACTAAGAAGAATCAAACTCTTGGGCGAGACGAGATGACTTCTCTTTGGCCGTCTGATCACTCCTTGGAAATAACAAGCCGATTGAACTGTGCGATTCATAGACATCGTTTCAACAGCACGTACAGATAAGTAACCCTTGTTATACGCTATAATACTATTATTCATTCTCGCCGAAATCCGCTTTTGCCGCCCTCGTAGAGGGTTGGGCGGTAAAAGAAAGGTGGAGGCGATACTCTCTATAGAAAATGACTTATGTCAATGTGTGCTGAAACGATCTGTGTGAATCCTACAATTGAACTGACAAGCCAAGCTGGTTGGGGAAGCTAGTTCCGCTGATTTACGTCCACGATCAGCACCGAAAAAGAAATTCTCAAAATTCTCCCTCCGTCAGTGCTCACACCACTACATAAGATGTAGAAATGCTAAACGAATCAGCTCAAATGTTAACAGCAGTCAAGAAATGAAAGGAGATTATGATGTTGAACTTCAATGAGCCCGACAACCTGTATCCCACGCGAACAAACACGATTCTCAGCACGGTCGATCCAAACCTCGTTTGGAGATCACCCAAACAACGCTACTACGACAACTTGAGTCGTTTCAATCAAGATTACGACGCGAAATATAGGTATCGCACTAACATGGATTACGGTCTAATGTTTGTCGCTCCCAGATGACCTGTATCTGAGAGATGCCCGCCCCACAAGACAACCTTGTGAGGCAAGTACGGCAGCACATCATGACTCGCTGGTCCTGTTGTTTCTCCGCTCGTTGGAATATACTGTTCTAATAAGGAGTTCAGGAAGAGTGACGCCGCGCGCTGGAAAAATTAACAAACATTGAGTCCTTGTCCTTGGGAAAAAGCGTTCTGTTTCTAAAGAGTGTACACTTGTCGGCCAGCCGTCTCAAAGCTGCTTCAAATCGAGTTGATAGTTTCCACCCGGCACGACCTTCATATCTTGAGTTAAAACTTGAAATGTGCTCTATAAGCCCAAGTCTGGCGAGCTTGGCACGCGTTCTCTGTAGTATCCTTCGTGATATGTCATGCTTTTGCTCAAGGAAAGCAAGATCGCGTAGGATGGGGCCAGACCACTTCAATGCAAATAGAATACAAACAGCAGCATGTTGTTGATTGCGATTGCCGGGCAATAGCATTTCAACTAAATCAGAGTAGTCAGATATTTCCTTGCGATGGCTAAAATCGATTTTTGTGTATTCGGGCATTGTACATTTTTCCCCCGGCCTTTTTGTCCAGAATATGGCCTTCGACGCGAGACCTTGGTGTCGAGGCCATGTTAAAAAAAGCCACCACCTATATATGCTTTTCGGTGCGGCACCAGAAACCTGGCGATCGCGTGGCTGCTGCACACAATAAGGTAGATTGATGGAGAAACCATCTTCCGCGGATGGGTTTTCCTATAGGATTCGACGGGGCGGATTCGGAGGGCGAATCACTTGTCATTCCACAAGGTCCTGACGTTGCCAACCTGCAGTCCGGCCATCGACGAGAAGCTCTGCGAAAAGCCCCCAAACAGGTGTACCTGGGGATTCACAACGAGATTCTGTCACCCTTATTTTTCAGCCCAAGAACGACATTTCTTTACGTAACGGATGGGTTTTTTAGGCCAGGCTGAAAAAAAGTGAAATATTTTGAAAAAATAGTAAAATAGGCATCAACATTTTGGTTTGAGAAACGCTGTGTATTGTAGAGGGTGAGAGTATGTTTTAGTTAATGGGATAGTTGTCATGGAGATATTGATTGATTTACCATGCTCAAAGTGCTAAACTTAGGTTTCCGCAAGATTTGCATCACGACGAGATGGTATAGGAAATGGCAAGACGGCAAAAGAATTGCTCCTTAAATACGGGATTTCTGCTTTGTTGAACAATATCAGGAGGAAGTATAGTGTATTTATTGGCAGAAGGGGAGAAAACTCTCCAATATCAACAAAGATCACTTTCTCAGGAAAAGATATAAATCACAACTTAAACTCTGTGACGCAAAGGAATGAGCATGTGATTTAGAGCAAAGTACGATTATGAACTGGAGTGTCAAAAGAGCATATGGCGGTCGTGGCGGCTGGAGCCCCTGCATCGCCGATTCAGAGCACGCTGATAGTACCGTTACGTTTGCAGGAAAACAGGATGCTATAGAAGAGACCATTCGACGAAATTCTTGTGAGACTATTGTATTAAGAAAAGAGGATGTTGTTGTTGGATTTAAAAACGATGGGCATTCGGTAATCTTCTTGGTAGGATCTTCTAAGGCTGAGTGCAAAGAAGGATGGATACTATGTAGAGATGTTCCGATTAGAGTCAAGGTGAATGACATAAATTTCTATAAGAAATTTAGCTTAAACATTGGATTCACAAAGATGTCTTGTCGGGCAGTTCCGCCAAAAGGAGTATTACAAAAAATAAGAGAATATAAATGTTTCGACCTACAAAATCCCCCTGATAATGTCGTGTTTAGAAAAGAAAAGGAAGAGATATATATAAATGACAAATCTACATTGGCCAAGCTGAAAAACGAGACAGTCGATGATTTTGAGCAAGGTACGACTTTGGATTGGAGCATTAAAAGAGCTTATGACGGTCGTGGCGGCTGGATCCCCTGCAACTGCGATTCAGAGAATGCTGATGGGACTTTAACGTTTACTTCAAAACAAGAAGCCATAGAGGAAACTATAAGACGAAATACTTCAGAGACTTTTGTAATCGAACAAAAGGATTTGGTTGTTGGCTTCAAGGGTGATAACGAAAAGTTGGCATGTTTCTTTATAGGAGCCTCAAGGGCTGAGGCCGATGAGGGATGGGTGTTATTCCACGATGCTCCAGTTATGGTTAATGTAAATGATATTTCTTACAATTATTCTGAGTGTATGATTGTGGAAGATAAGCGAATCTTATCCAGAGTGACATATTCTACGGGAATTGAACAAACTTGGCCAGAGTATACATGCTTTAATTTAATAGATCTCCCGAATAATGTGACAATTCTAGATACTCTGTTAGAACATGACTTAGAGAAAGAAAAAGAGGAGCAACTCGAATTACCTTTTGAGAATAAAAATGTTGAAACTAAAAGTATAAACCAAGAAGACAAGAACTTTTATAGTGAAGAAGAGAGTTTTGATTCAGATTCTCCAACAAAAGAAAATTACGGTTGCACTTCAATATATCATAATCCTTTTAGAGTGTTAGGATTACCAATAACGGCAACAGATAGAGAAATAGCGAAACGCATTTCTGATCTTACAATATATATGGAGATGGGAAAAACAAAAGAATTCGACTTTGATCAATTTTTCCCCATAAGACCAAATAGAACTAAGGAATCGATCTATGACGCTTCACAAAAAATTGAACAGCCTGATAACAAGTTATTCTATTCTTTATTCTGGTTCTGGGAAAATTCCGCTAATACAATTGATGAAATGGCTTTTGAAGAACTGAAGAATGGTAATGTTGATAAAGCCATTCAATTCTGGGAGAAAGCAACAAATAATAGCATAACGACTCAGAACAGTTCAAACCTCAAAAACCTTGCTGTTTTATTCCTTGGATTATCATTTAAGAACGGTGATCTGGACAGAACCCAATTCCTAAAAAGCATAAATCTTTCCGGTAACTTTTATTCATCTTGTGACTTTGAAGAATTTATAAATCTTCTAATCGGTCATAAACATTCAATAGATCCTCAGGAAATAATAGGTTCTTATGTAGATGAAATCATTTCACTCGCGAGACCACATCTCGATACAAGTAATGGCCTCAAAACCAAAGAACTGATAAAGAGTTTTTCTTCTTATCCTGAAGAGGTCCAAAATTCTATTCTGGATAAATTTATCGGAAAGTATATCCTCAACATAGAACGTCAAATCGAGATTGCTGAAAGCAGATGTGAAGAAAATGCTTCTGAAGCAAACATAGCTGGTTTTGAGATTTATGAGAAAACAAAAGAAGACCTGAATTATCTCAAAACAATCCTGTCAGAATCAGATTTTGAATTTCAATTAGTTGCAGATAAACTTGCTGATCAGATTATTGACTGCTCTATTTGTTACTTCAATAAATTTCGTGATAGTGAACCTGATCCGGGCGATGATGCATTAGAACTCGCACAATATGCAAAACAAATTGCAGTTGGGGAGAGGATTAATCAAAGAATTGATGAAGGAATGCCGATTCTCCAGGAATACGTAGATGACAAGCCACAGAGAAATAAACTTAAACCAGTAAAGAGAGAAATAGACTGCATTTATAAAGAAATTAAAAAACTGCAATCTATAGATTCAGTATCACATTATTCATATCCAAGTGTTGCAAAGACATTCCTATTGAACTGTGAAATAAGATTGGATGTTATAAAAAATACATTAGGCCATACAGACAGTGATTATTTAGAAATATGTGATTTAGTAGCAGGTAATGCGATCGGGATTAGTACTGCTTATTTAAATACTATGGCAACAGCATCTGATGCTCTTAGTGGTGATAAGAAGCGTCTTTATTTGAAAGATGCATTAGCAAGTATAAGACCCATGCTTGAAACGATAGGCCATTTGGACATGCCGCCATTAACCAGAAAGAGGTACGATGAATTATGTACAAACTTAGGATTGAAGCCAACCTCTGCAAAACCTTCTTCCAGTAAGAGATCTCATGAGTTAAGTACAAAAGAAGATTTAAAACAAAGCTCTGAAAGTACTGGTGGTTGTTATATTGCAACAATGGTCTATGGTTCATACAATGCACCTGAAGTTATGGTACTACGAAGATTCAGGGATGAAGTGCTACAGCAGTCAGCGATAGGGCGAAAACTTGTTCAAGTCTATTACAAATATTCTCCATCATTCGTTAAGAAAACCAAGAACCTAAAAAGAATGCACATAGTATTCAAAACAATTCTTTATCCGTTAGTGAATTATTTGAAAGCCAAAGATGAATAAAAGATGCTTAACTTTATTAGTCTCTGTATTAATCATATTATCATTTGGGTGTTCTCCTTCCCATCGGGAAGTCAATGATATTGTTCAGAAGCTTAATGCTGATATTCAGAGAAATGACCATGAGATTAAAAACGAGATGTCAGCTATCAAAGAGGATTTATATAATTTAAAGTCCACCACAGGTGACGAAGTCCAGAAACTTAATGCTGATGTTCAGAAAAACAGCAATCAGCTCGAAAACGAGATGTCAGCTATCAAAGAGGATTTAGATGGCTTGAAATCCAGCCTGAACAACCATGTCCAGGAACTTAATGCTGGTATTCAAGATAACAAAAATCTGGTGGTGGATGAGACTTCAGCTATCAAGAAGGAAGTTAATGATCTGAAATCCGGTTTAAGCGATCAAATACAGGAACTTAATGAAGTTATTCAGAATAATGATAATCAACAGGAAAGTGAAACTTCGGCTGTCAAAAAAGATCTGGACAACTTGAAATCCGAATTAAATAGGCAAATGCAGGAACTTACTACAGGTATTCAGGAAAATAGTAGTCAGCAAAAAAATACAATTTCAACTGTCAACAAAGATTTGGATAACTTGAAATCAAATATGAGCAACCAACTCAAGAGTCTTAATATAAGTATTCAAGATAAAATAAGCAGTTACAGAATTTATTGGATAGTAATACTTGTTATTCTCTTCATCGTTGCAGGTGTTTTCTTCTTATTAAAATACAGAATAGTTAGACTAAATAACATGTTAAGCTCAAAATTTAATTCCAGTATAGAAGTTCTTAAAAATGAAATAATTCAACTGGATACAAAGCTGGTGCAGGTTCTGGAAAGACAATTGGAAAATGGGAATCTGCAATTAAGCCAGGAGGCAGAACCTGATCATTCCTTACCTATAAAAGTGTGTGAGGAAATTCAACGGATGAGAAACAGAATGAAACACATGGACCAAGGTGATCAGGCAACAAAAGTATTTAGAAATAGACTGGAAAGTCTTGAGGATAAACTTAACGATATGGGATATGAAATGGTAAATCTTGAAAATGAGCCTTATAAGGAAGGCATGACGGTAAAGGCAAGCTTTACACCAAGTGAAAATATGAAAGATGGTGAAAAAATAATCACAAGAGTGATCAAACCGCAGATAAACTACAAAAATGTATTGATTCAGGCTGCAGAGGTTGAGGTTAGTATGGGTGCATAAAGTTAGAATTAAAGGGAAATTAATATGAATAGAACAAAAATTGATTACGGAATCGATCTTGGAACAACCAATTCATCTATAGCTCGAATGAAAAATGGTGAATCTGTTATTAAAAAAGATGAATCATATGGCATGGACACAACGCCTTCCTGCGTCCATTTCAATAAAAAAGGAACATTGCAGGTAGGTCAAAAAGCATATAACGAGCTTCGCCGTGAACGAATAAAGGCTTTTACCAAAAATGATCCATCTATAATAAATGCCTTTGAAGAATTTAAACGGGCAATGGGAAAAGCTATCTCTGTAGAATGTGCAAATATGGGGCGGTCCTTCATGCCCGAAGAATTATCCGCTGAAGTATTAAAAGCTCTTAAGGGGTATGTCCGGGATGAAGATGTAAATGCTATCGTGATTACTGTTCCGGCTAAATTCCAGGGGTATCAAATAGATGCCACAAAAAAAGCGGCGGAACTGGCAGGTTTTCAACATTGCATCCTTTTAATGGAACCAATAGCTGCTTCTATGGCTTATGGACTCGATGCAGACTCTATTGATGGTTTGTGGGTAGTTTTTGATTTTGGCGGAGGGACTTTTGATGCAGCATTGATGAAGGCCGAAGAGGGGATAATGAGAGTTGTTGACACCGAAGGCGATAATCATCTTGGTGGCAAAAATATTGACTATGCGATCGTTGATGACATTATCATCCCTTATCTGGAAAAGGAGTATTCAATCGAAAATATATTGTCTGATGACCAGAGAAAGACATTATTACGCGATGCTCTTAAGCGTTTTGCTGAAGAAGCAAAAATTACTCTTTCGTCCAAGGATAAAGCCGATATTGTGCCTGAGGAGCCTATTGGCGAAGACGATGAGGGCGACGAGGTTTTTCTTGATTTATCTGTTATAAAAGTAGAATATGATTTAGTAGTGAAGCCAATTTTTCAGCGTGCAATTGATATAACAAAGAAACTACTTTCTAAAAACAACCTATCAGGTTCCGACCTTGAAACTATATTGTTGATTGGTGGACCAACTCGTTCAGAAACCTTACGGGATATGGTCAAAGAACAACTCAATTCAAATATGAATATCAGTATTGATCCTATGACAGCCGTGGCAAAGGGTGCTGCTCTTTTTGCTTCTACAAAAGATATTCCTGAGGGCATCAGGAATATTGATAAAACAAAGATCCAGCTCACATTGAAGTACCCCGAAACAACGGTCGAGACTGAGGAAAATTTTGGTGTCCGAGTTAATCGAGATAAAACAGAAGGCGATATACCGGAGAATTTATTTATTGAAGTCACACGGCAGGACAAAGCTTGGTCAAGCGGAAAGGTTGAGATAAAAGATGATGCTGAAGTCCTATCCGTTGTACTCAAAGCAGGAAAACCCAATGGTTTTCAGTTGGTAATCACAGATGATAAAGGAACAGTTTATCCAGCTGAACCAGACTCGTTCTCAATTATTCAGGGATTTAAGCCTGCAAAGGCAACATTATCGTTTGATCTCTGTATTTATGCTTATGAACCATCAAAAGGAAGGGAGCATTTAGTTCCTCTTGATGGCTTGAAAAAGAATCAGCCCCTTCCTGCAAAAGGAACTGGAACCTTTCAAACACAAAAAGATCTTCGTCCCGGCAATGATAAAGACATAATCATAATTCCAATTTTTAGCGGTGAAAAATGGACAAATCCAATTTATAACGATTTTCAAGGAAAAGTACTTATAACAGAGAAAGACTTGGACGGTAAGTTCTTACCCAAGGGAAGTAAAGTCGACCTAACCGTTGAAGTTGATGAATCAAGGATCATTAAAGTTGGGGTTTCATTTCCAAATTTAGACGATGAATTTATCGAAGTTACTTTGCCGGAAAACAAGAGAACTCCTCCAGAAAAAGAAGACCTTAGAAGAGAACTCGAAAAAGCCTTTCAGTCATTAGAAAATATTGAAGAAGAGTATCCCGATTTGGATTTTACGAAAGTTGAACAGTTTCGAGACAATCTAAATGAACTGGACTCGTTACTTGCAAAAGGTGGGAATGATTTTGATACAAGAGACCAAGTATTGAACCGGATGCGTGTAGTCTCAATAGAAGTCGACAAGCTCCAGAAAGAAGGTGAAGTGCCCAAAGCAATGCAGGAATTGACTGATTCACTGGAACATCTTAAAGACAATGATGAGCGATTCGGTGACGAAAAAACCAACAAGATGGTTAGGCAATTATCCGAACAAGTAAAAACAGTAATTCAGAAACAAGATGTAAGAATGGCAAAAGATTTAACCAAGCAGATTCACAGTTTTGCTTTTGCTATTGTTGATAAAGCTGATATCGGCCCTGCGTTGGAAATCAGTTTTATAAAAGGATTTGATGATGAATTTGATATGCACGAGTGGAAGGATAGAGCCCGTGCAAGACAACTAATTGAAGAGGCAAAAAAGATCATCAATGCCAATCGAGCAACAAAATCCAATTTGAAGCCAATTGTTAGTGAACTATTTTCAATGCTTCCGACAGCCAAACAAAAAATTATAAAACCAGATGATGATCTTTTGATGAAATGACAGCTAATTCGAACACAAAGATTCTTGAAAAAGGCGAAGTTGTCAATGAAACATACAGAGTTGATTTCTTCATTGGCCAGGGTGCGTTTGGTGAAGTTTATCGAGTCAGGCATAAATTTTTTGACGACTTCCAGGTAATGAAGGTTCTTAAGAGCGAATATACTGAAAGTACCAACACCGATGAGGTGGCCAATGAGGCAAGAATACTGGCAAAACTTACTCATCGAAATATTATCAAGGTCTTTAACGCTAATACTTTTACAAAAAACGGGAAAGAGTATTTTTTTATCACAATGGGTTTTGTGAGCGGTGAATCACTGTCGCAGTTGTTGAAACGAAAAATCCAACTTCCTGTTTCAGTTGCACGAGCACTAATGACTGATGTACTTAGAGGATTAGACTATGCCCATTCCCATAATCCTACTGTTATTCATCGTGATATTAATTCAGACAATATTCTGCTATCTTATGAAAATGAAACTCCTGTTGCCTTGCTGGGTGATTTTGGTATTTCAATGTTATTAGATCAGACTTCTAAGTTAGCAGGTGCAGGGGGTAGATATCTTTATTTTGCTCCGGAATGTTTCTGGAATTGTTATCTGCCTTCCAGTGATGTGTTTTCCGCAGGTGTGGTTTTTTATAAAATGCTGACTGGTGTTCACCCCTGGGAATATGATTTTGATCGTTATCGCTTGGATGATCCCGAAGATATTGCAAATATGATCAATTCAGGTCGTAAAAAGTCCTGCAAAAAACCGACCCTTTTTAATGAATGTATTGATAAAAAACTGGAAAGTATAATTCTAAAATCACTTGAAAATAATATGGAAAACCGGTATCGAACGGCAGGTGAATTTCTCAAAGCATTCGAAGATACTTGCAATACTGAAACCCTACCAGAAAATTATTGGAGATAATAATGGATAGTACTGAATTCAAAAAATTATTGTTTGAAGTGGCCTGTTGTGCGGTGGCTTGCGATTACGACATCGATGAAAGAGAAATACGCGAGCTGCGAAATATCGACAAATCTACAACATATTTTAAGGATATTGACCTCTCAAAGCAACTCGACAATTTCCTCGCTAACTTCAAAGGTAATGAAGCTGAGATTATTAATGGATTGATTGAAAAAATTAGAGATGTTTCAATGTCTCCTGTTGAAGAATTGCTTGTTATGGAAATCGTATTACGTCTGATATATGCTGATTTAAGAATTGATGAAAAGGAAATCGATTTTTTGAAGTCAATACGCTTAGCATTGTCTATAAGTGATGAGATAATGACAGACCGATTCGGGGAAATAGATATTCTTATCAAGGACAGAAAAATAGTAAAACAAGTAGATGAAAAAGTTGTTAATAAACATAACTATGATTCTGCTGACTTGAACAGCTTAGAGAATGTGTACTATAAGAATGATGACAAAAAGAAGTGATTTTACATATAATCTGTTCTCCTTTTGTATGTCTTAATTAATTTAACTTTCTGATTATGGCGGAACAACCATTAAGTAAAATATACTATCTCAAACGGTGATATTATGGCTGAAATTGACCCTGTCCTTTTGAAGCTGGATAAGCTCATCAGTTTGTCTCGACTGAAAGAAGTAGCATTTATCGTAAGCACTGATCTTACGCTTCGGATTTCTAAAATGGCTGAAGTTCTCAAACAACTTAGACCAGGCGCCTACCTATTGGGAAGCGGACCTTCTACTGTGGGCATAATTCCGCTTAGTGTTGATGAGATAGTTTTAGGCCGCTCAGCTACGATTCTCGAAGAGCCCACAGATGCGATCATTGATTATGCAGCAGCCGACACGTTATATTTTGTGCCGAGAGAGGTTTCCCGGGCACATGCAAAAGTTATGCGGAAAATAGTTGACTCAGATGTGAAATACATCGCCGCAGATATGAAGAGCACCTGCGGAACATTTGTCAATAGTACACGTGTTGATCCCGACAGTGAAGGCGTTCTCCTATCACACGGAGATGTTCTGTCCCTCGGCCCATCGCAGATTAGTACATACGTATTCTATGTTGTTGAAGATGAACAGTCCTAGCACAAAATCGAACTGCATCTAAAGCCGAGAACTTGATGTGAAAATTTCTTAAGATGTTAATTCATTGAGAATGTAATAAATTTGAAAAGGATACTTACATATGAGTTCAACAACTCAAGTCAAATTGCAATGCCCACATTGTGGTAATACTGGACTAGTTGATATCTACAAAACTGTGAATGTATCCATCGATCCAGTACTACGACAAAAAGTCATTTCTGGTTCTTTGAATATTTTAAAATGTGAAAAATGTGCTAACGAAACGATTGTTAATGCTCCTGTACTATACCATGATATGAAACATCTCTTTATGATTCAGTATGATTTTACAATACAAGGAAGAATTATTCCCAAATCGTTTGAAAATCTTCCCTTTTTGAAAGGAATGCTTGGTCAGAACTATAAGCTAAGATGGGTATTGACTTATGAAACTTTGTTGGAGAAAATACTTATTCTAGAATCTGACGCCGATGATAGACTTGTAGAAATTCTAAAAAGCGAGATTGAACCATCCATTGAGGGATATCCTGACCCGAAATCACAGCTGCAGTTTTCTAAATTGAAAAAGAAGGATAGCCAATCGTATGTTAATTTTATGACACCATTATTTCCAGATAGCTTATTTACTCCTGAATACAGTCTTGAACAGATTCATGAAGAGTTTGGCACATATCTTGACTCTCCGAACGACAATCTTTGGCTGTTAGTTGACCGAGTATATGCGAAACAAGTTCAAGAGAGAAAGCAGGAAGAGAATATTTAGAACCTATCCGAATTTGGTTGCACAGTAAGAACATAATAACAATGGGCTTAATGGATATCTGGTACGAACACATAAAAAAATCCGTCAAAAGATCGGTCTCATCTCTTGAGGATTCAATTACGAAACTTCTAATGCAGGTGGTGATGAGCGGCCCGTCAGGGACGTCTCAATCGACCACACCCTGTTAGCATATTAAACTTTCAAACTGATAACTGATTTAATCTATGTGGATTCTTCCTTGGCCATACTAAAACCAGGGAACGTAATTTTAAAATCGCCGATATCAAAGGTGCACTCATCTTTTGAGAAGGTTTGCTCCTCATCTATTGAATCCCAAAGCGCTCTATAGGCATTGACAATAGAGTTCAATGACTTTCCTATATACTTTGATTGAAGACAGAATTCAACAGGCAGGCACGTAACCCATTCTGGTATGTCAAGATAGTCGCTTCCAGTAAACCTTGTTGGCAATAAAAAGTATTGAATTTGTGAGATGTCCTCGCAATTGATGCCTAGCTTAGAACATAACTCAATTAAGGCATTTTGGTCTGAGCCAAAAGTTTCTTTATTCTTCCTGAGCTGATCTACCCCTTGGGAAAGTACTCTGTTGGAGTGGTCGACTTCCGCTACAGAGTCCGCCCGAATAGTGAGTTTCGCTTGACAAATAGTCAGAATCGAGTTGCTCTGATCGAACTCTACAAAATCTATTTCCATTGGCTCGCTTGATGCATCAATTTGCACATTTGTCTTCAGTATGCGGCCAGCATCCCCTAAATGATCCTTCAATCGCCGGAGAGTCAATTTTTCCATATCAGTAGAGTATGTGTCATATACCTGTTTATCGTGATGGGCAAGAAGCCTAAGGAAGATCGTGGGCACATGACTGAGCATTATTACATTAGGAAGGATGAGATAAAATTTATCATTGATTTCGATCAGCGGGCAATGGAAGAGTGTAAACTTCCTTTCTGTTTCAGAATTAAATGATAGCCATAAAAGAAATATTTTTATAGTATCATGCTCGATTCCAGTAGTACTGTGGATATGAGCAAGCAATCTTTTCTTCGTGATAAGTATACAGAGTTCGTTTGTTTTACTTGTTGCTGCATATGTCCCGTTGTTCCGGATAGCACTATCTTCCACCATGCGATCTTTACACATCTCAAAGAGGCAATTCCAAAGAGCCCAAAAATCAGAGCCACTATATATTTCACCTTGGATATCGTGAGGGAAATCATCATATGCTGATGTTTTGTCAAGTGTTAGGTTATCTATGGAATTTATATTGCACTGTGTGTTGCGTTCTGCAGAAATACGATCTCCAATCAGACGTGACTTAATATCCGAGGTGCCAGGCCAACTAGGATTATCCTTAAAAATAATTGTGTTACTCTCTGGAAATTCAACAATATATCCTCCCCGATTTGCACATATGACTAAATCCCGTACATGACCGTATTTTAGTGCATCATCAAGGACTGTACTTGCGGCGCATGCAATTTCATCCCTATACTTTTTTCTGAGTTTATCAATTAGAATGCATTCGGAATCTGGGAGCTTGAGACTACGAAGTGCCCATTCTAGTGCAAAGACATCATCTCGTAGTTGGATATGTCCAGCAAAACTGGATTGCGTGAATAGAAATCCACTCATCCCATAGCATCTAAATTTTTCTTCAGTCAAGACTGACAGATAAAAAGCTGCAAGTTGATGGCTTGCTGTGATGGAAGTGACGGCTTCCCTACGGTCATTTTCGAGACATTCCATCATCTGCTTTAGATCCATCAATATACTGCCTTGAATAGTCTCAAAACATTGAATGCTTGTATGCTAACGCTGCGGCTCACAGGTGAGGGCCGCTTTTTGGCCCGAATCCTTGTGCAGCCGGTTGTTATGTACCCTGTAGCTTGTTAATCGTTTTTACCAAAGCTTCAGCAACAGCAGCTGACGAACCAGGATTTTGTCCTGTTATAATCAAACCATCAACTACAGCCAACGAATTCCAGTCTTCAACCTTCTGGTACACTCCGCCCATTGCGATAAGCTGATCTTCGACCAGATAGGGCACGATATCCATTAATTCCACTGCGGCTTCTTCGGAGTTACTAAAACCAGTGACTTGTTTACCTTTGACCAACGGATCACCATTGTGATCCTTAGCCTTTAATAACACAGCAGGTGCATGGCATACGGTCGCTACAGGTTTTCCGGAAGCAATAAAACCTTCAATCAGCGCAATTGAATCATTGTCATTATGCAAGTCCCATAATGGCCCATGGCCACCGGGATAGAATACCGCATCAAAATCTTCCACTTTCATTTCTGCTAATTTAGCAGTGTTCGCCAATTCATTCTGCGCAGTCTGGTCATCGTCAAATCGACGCGTATCATCGGTTTGAAAATCAGGTTCGTGACTTTTCGGATCAAGCGGCGGTTGACCGCCACGCGGTGAGGCCAGCGTAACTTGCACGCCCGCATCTTTTAGATGGTAATAAGGGCTGGCAAATTCCTCCAACCAAAAGCCTGTCTTTTTGCCAGTATCACCCAGTTGATCGTGTGAGGTTAAAACAATAAGTACTTTCATCAGGTAGCTCCTTTTAGGATTTGTTTTCTGTCATTGTGAGTTGGTTCGTAGATTCTACAACAGATTATTCCACCTAACGCTGCGGATCACGCGCGGCTGTAAGCCGTCGCGTGTATCCGGCTTGTTGGCAGTGTCATGTTCTCATTGGTTGCCGATCCTGCGTTGCGCTTGTATGCGTGCCTTGATGCCTTCGAGTAGCCCAGCGAAGGCTCTGAATCCAGAGAGTTCCTTGACCTGCTGCTCAACGAACGCGATATTTCCATCATCGAGATGCGCTTCAAGGAAGAGAAGACGGGCTGCAACGCTATTCTCGCCGACATCCTGCATGAGCTGATTCAGGTATGGGACAAAGCGCTTGCGGTCATTGGCTAGCCTCAAGAGTCCTGCATAAGTGATTCGTAGTGACTCGTCATTCGGGCTCTGCGCCAAGGCCTTTTCTGCACAAGCAAGACCCTCTTGAACTATGTGTGTCGGTTGCGTCGACGAACCAATGACGATCAAACGGCACGTTTCCGCGTGGTTGTGGAGCAGTTCCCAGTTGTCGGGATACCGCAGCAATCCTCGCTTTGTAATGAAGTACGCGCGTGCCGGATCTCGCGTCATCAGGTAGAGCGACAGATTGAGACAGAGCACCTGCTCAGAGCTTGCGTGATCGGGGCACCAAGGGAGAAGGTCATAGGCGATCTGGCCTGACCGGATCGCTTCCTCCGCATTTCCCGTTGCAAAGTGAACTTCGGCGATGTTGATTCGTGACGTCAAGTTCCAAGGATGTTTACGCACCACTTCTGTAAGGATCGACAAAGCCGTCTTCGTGTCACCTGCCGCGCTCAGTGCGCCAGCACGGTTGATGTCACGAACGACACGATCCTCATCCTCCAAGGGTTGCGAGGTTGCACACTTCTGCGACCGCAGCGTCTTGATGATCTCGGCCGGCAATGGACGTCTGTCGGGTGATTTGTCAGTGGCGCTAGTGATGAGATTGCGAACCCAGCCCGGTATGCGAAAACGCTCCGACATGGAAAATCGGACAGGAGAAAACAGGACACTTCGCGCGTAGTCGCGCACCGCTTCTCCTGTGAATGGGAGATGCCCCGTAACTGCCTCATAGAGCAGCACCCCGTAGGCGAACACGTCTGTCTTCACAGAAACGACGGTTGCTAGTAGTTGTTCGGGTGCCATGTAAAGCAATGTTCCGGAAATCGTCGGCATTGCCACTTTCAATGAAGGATTATCCTTGAGAGCGGGTCTCTCAACTGCCTTGGATAGCCCGAAGTCCGACAGGGCAGCGGTTCCGTCGGCCGCTATCAGTACATTCTCTGGTTTCATGTCAAGGTGGAGGACTCCATGTTCGTGCAAATGCTGAAGTCCCTCCGCCATTTGATTTGCCTTGGATAGTATGTCGTTCAAATCCACGCGGCTCTGCATGACACTGCGCATGGTAGAGGGATAGAACGGCATCAGTATCCCAGTGCCCACCTCCGTGGGCGTGCAGGCCTCGATTTCGACGATATTGCGGTGGGGAGCAAGACCGGCAAGGCGCGACACTTCGGAATGCAGGGCGTCTCTGGACCCTTCACTCACCCTGAGCAGTTTAAGGGCGTGCGTCGGTCTCTGCCCGTCTTCCGAGAGAATCAGAACATCGCCAAAGCCGCCATGCATCTCATCGACGACGGCCACCCGTCCGGGGCCAAGGATGTCCACATGGATCGATTTCATTTCCTGTCTGCCAACGCTGAGCATGAGGAGACCTTGTGAAGTGTAGCGGAACAAGGGTTTCACTCAATGCTCTTGTTCGGCCTTTAAATTAGGTTATATGGATCATCACCATTATGGAAAGTGTCGCGGATATATTTTTTAATCTGTTTTTGATTTTCAAACTTTATTTCTTGAAATCGAGATTTCCAGATTCTATAAGCGGCCCAAGAATAACCCCACCTTTGTTCCTGGCTCATAGTGCGAAACGAATGGCCAACTAATCCTAAATATTCTTTTGAAAGCTCATTTTTTTGTACATTTACTAAAGTACCAAAATCAATTAACCATTCGGCAAAGTGAGAATATTGATTCCAGGCGCCTGATTCTCCAGTGAAGTCTCTCTTCTTTTTCAGTACGTTAATTAGCACGTTTATCAGTTTAGGATCTTCTGGGTCTATGTTTATAGCGTATGCCTGTAATAATATATTGTTGAATGATGTACCTAACTTTATATAATCATCCTTGTATTCATATGAACCTTGCATAACGCTTGTTAAGCTTTCTGTTTCATTAATAAGCTCTTGTGCCTCATCATTTTTGTCGCCAATATTCGACAAAAATTCATCTATTTCTGTCAGCTCTATGACATGTATGCCATAAGAAAATGAATAAAAACTACTAAATACATCATCCACAGAATCTCTGTTGATAAGAAATATATCACTTTTCCGAAGGGACACCGCTCTGTTTACTTGTGCTTCGTTGAATATTCTATTGAGGTTAAAATCACCAAGAGAATAACCCAATATAACGACAGTATTTTCCTGCAGCAATGTGTAGAACTTACGAGATAGGTAATTGTCTTTATGTTGGAACCTGAAATAATCGTTTATAGTCAATACCATTGAAGATGGTTTTGTTATACACCCATGGATATGGAAAACATTTTGCCCAATATTGGATTTAGGAATAGGAGATCCATCAACAAATACTTTCGAATGACCTTTAAGTATATATTCACTCAGGATTGAATCGTAATTCGTTGTTACAATATTCACATGTGGGTGAGCCTTGAAAAATCTCCTAACAAGTTTGACTTTCTTGTCATTCACTGTTGCATCATTAATATTCTCTCGCAAAATGTCTGCTACAGCTGTCCTTATGTCAAGATTCTTCTTCCTGTATTCTAATTCCAAAACCTGAGCACAAATTGACAACTCAATTTTAGGGCTGATATTTTCCGATTCATCTGTGTTAAACAATTTTTTTAGAATTGTTTTTCGCCTAGTGTCAATTCTGGCGGTCAATTCAACCAATAAGTCAATCCAGCTCGGTGCTTTACCATCTGTAATGTACTTGCTAAAGCCTGTTCCTATAAAAAAGGTTACGGCTTTAGAAGCAAGTGAAACTGAAATCTCTAAGTAAGGGTCCATTGTTAAACAATATATAGATGTTGGCCTAACGCGGCCCCTCAGGAGCGGCCTGTTAAGGCCGTCTCTCTGCAGGGGCTTGTTAGGCTTCATTTGGAGTACTTCTGTTAAAAGAACGAAATCCTGTCAAGCCCCATTTAGGGTCTACAATTAATTCTAGATCCATCACTGACTCGTCAGCAGCGAATCGACCCTTTAGTATCTTGGATTCTTTGTATTCGCGTATTGACTGGATTGTCTTGTCAATTACATGGCGGACAATACCGATTGCTAAATTCACTTTGGGTTGTAGCCACTTAAGAGGAATCGATTGTTGGCCGATGCCGTCGATTACTACTGATTGACCATTCACTAAATTAATGGCACTAGGGATGAGAACATAGTCTGAATGGGAAAAAGCATTCCGCAATTGACGAACTAGCATTGCTTCTAGGTTCTGTGGAATCATCACATATTCTGTTTCATTAGCCCATGTCATGATTTCGTTTATCTTTTGAGTCGGATATTTGGAGTTTGGGAATAGGAGCATTGAATACCGATCATTATGGCACGTTATTCTAATGAGATTCCCAAGAATATTATATAGATCATTCATTTCTGTAACATGGCAATACAACATCAAAATTATCCTAATCTGCAATGACTCTTGAATAGGAGCCTCAATCATTGCCAACAGCTGGTCAATAAGCGAGATGCTCTCTTGTAAAGGATCCCAACCAGGACTCTCAAGTCCTCGTAGACGCAGAAGCGTACAACAGTATTCGAATTCATCTGTAGCCTTTGCGGCGCTGAATAACTGATTAATGTTCTCATGCACATCCATGTACATTATTCCTAGATACTATGTTGTCCTTCCAATTGCTGCGGCCTAACAATGTATATATGGTTTCCGTATAAGACTCCAAACTTTTTTGAGTGTCCGTATAACACCCCTTTGTGCGAAGTCCATAAATAATTCTTTGGTAACGACTTAGGGCAATTCTCCTTCTTATTAGGGGTCTTATATGGTTTCCGTATAACACCCCAAGCCTCTCGTCGTTCAAAGGGAGTCTATCGGACTTCGAACACCTTGGCCTCTGAGGTTCAAAACATGGGTATTTCTTAGACTCCGTCCCCGTCGGCATCTCGCAAACATCCGAGCACGCGCGAGAGCTTTTGCTTTTGGTTCCAAACATCAGGGAATAATCGCCACAGACAATATATACTGGAGATGTCACATTTCCAAGAGAAAAAATATGCAAGAAAATGCAAATGTGGTGACGTATTTTTAGAAAAAAAAGCCCCTGCCCGCGGAGGGAACGTTTGAGAGCAGAGGCTAAGATAGTGAACACTGCTATTACCTTAACGGATTTATGCAAACGCTGTCTATTGTAATTTTTGGGGAAAATCCCAACTTGCAGAGGCTCTTTTGTTGTTTATTGGTGTTTTGGAGGGGTTTTATAGGCCAGGCTGAAAAAAAAGTGAAATATTTTGAAAAAATAGTAAAATAGGCATCAACATTTTGGTTTGAGAAACGCTGTATATTATGAGGGCTGGGAGTTTGTGTGTTATTAGGGATGGTTTCATGGAGAATTTGGTTGATTACCCTTGACCGAGGTGCTAAATTCAGGCTTTTGAGAGGTTTGCATCACAAAGGAAACATAAATAGGGAATAGCGGATGGCGAAAGAGGAAACAACCTCGGGCAGCGACCTTTTTATCGTTGATAACAGCGATAGTGACTGGAAAGTCAAAAATTATCTTTCTGAATGGG
>Ga0307380_10000743_pt1 | contig 49027 bp, 48 predicted proteins | sample UN3MG_FD_202239 | JGI IMG/M metagenome (GOLD analysis project Ga0307380, IMG submission 202239) | Soil microbial communities from Risofladan, Vaasa, Finland - UN-3 | ecosystem: Environmental > Terrestrial > Soil > Coastal area > Acid sulfate soil | place: Finland: Risofladan, Vaasa | collected... | reverse complement strand
AGTACGGCGGCAACATGAAGTACGTCATAACGGGCAAGGGCGGCCAGTTCCTCAACGCGCTCAGGACAGTCAAAAAGTTTCTGGAGGATGAAGGCGGGGAGTTCTAGCGGACCCCTCCGCCTCCTCCCCCGAACCCACCTCCGCCCCCGAACCCGCCCGACCGCCCGCCTCTGCTGGGTATCGCGGCGGTCCTTATCGGCATGAATATGAAGGGCATCACCGGGGCGAAGCGTGCCGGCGCGTAGGGCAGGTCCAGCCGCTGCATGGCCTCGGCCACCTTCTCGCCGACGCCCAGCGCCGTGCCGTAGACGAGCCACCTGCCCCACATGTTCAGGTCCTCGGTCTCGTAGCGCTGGAGCTGACTGAAGTCCGACAGGTGACGCATGAAGCTGCCCCACTCAAGCTTCTCCCTGTAGGCGTCCTCCTTCCACCTCCCGAACAGGGTCGTGGGGAACATGAAAGCTATTATGCACTGGATCACCGGTATAGCGCCGTAGAACACGGCCTCCAGGAGGACGCCGGACGCGTTCTCAGTTGTCACGAGGAACAGTATGGAGGCAAAGAAGACTACTATGGAGGCTCCTAGGAACGGGAGTATGCGGGGCCTGCCGTTGTACGTGAACTCGTCAGCCACAGCCTTGCTGGGCCCACTCGTAAGCCGGGCGTAGTCCATCTGCAGTTTGACGACTCTCCGCGCGATCTCAGGGTCTTGCCTCACGACTTCAGCTAGGCCTCTCAGGTACTGGGTGTTCACAACCCCCTTGACGCCGAGGTCGTCCAGGTACTCCACCACCTGGGACTCGTACCTGTCCAGGCCGCCCCTGTCGAGCACCGTGACCACGAAGTCCTCCTCCCCTGTCATCTCGATGCTGATCTTCTTCCTCTCGTGGAGGTCTAGGAGGGTGGCGTAGAGCCCGTCGTCGTCGTAGTCCCTGGCGTCGTTCTTGAAGACCAGGTTCACGAGCCAGGGCTTGCGCCCGTCGTTGGGGACCGTGCTCAGGTAAGTAGGGACCGTATAATCCCTCTCCTCGCCATGTCTCCGGTATATGTAGAGGAAGAGCACGGGCACACCGAACCCGAGGAGCCTGTTGAACCACAGCACCCCTGTGGCGGCGGTGTACTGTAGGCTGTACCAGAAGTTCGCGTCCTCGGTCTTCTTCCTGACGTCCTCCACGGGCGTCATGAAGCCGCTGAACTCGTGGCCCTCGTTTATGAGCATCTCTATCTCCAGCAACTCGTCCACCGCGAGGCTGCCGCTGAACGTCATCCCGACGCTGTTCTCCCTTCTCACCAGGTTCGGCGGGTGGGGGTATACCTCGTCGATGTATCCGGGATCAGCCAGGGTCACCTGGGCGTTCCTGTAGGGTATGTGCTCGCTCGCCAGCTTGAGGTTGAGGTGGATGTTGGCCGAGTCGTACTCAATTGGGGGCCTGACCACGTAGACGTATACGACGCGGTACGTCCCGGGCTCGTAGTAGCCTGGGTTGAAGGCGCCCACCTCGCTGCGGTAGGCCAGCTGCTCGACGTCGCTGTAATGCGCCCCAGGGCTGTTGGGGTACGAAACGTCTCCATCCGCGTCCGTGACGTACGCCACTGTGCCAGGGGGGGTCACGATCTTCACGAACTCGACGTGGGGGTAATCCACGTACTCCAGCGTGAGAGGCGCATCCCAGTTACGGAACAGGAACCTCTTGCCGCCGACGTTCAGCTGGTAACTGAACTCCTCCACCAGCGTCCCGTTGGGGTAGAGTGTGGCGACGTAGTCCGTGACGTACGACTCTTCCTCGAAGAGCCCCGAGACCGCGCCGGGGATCAGCTGACCCCCAATGGCGAGGAGAAACGCAACAGCCATGTACGTGGCTATCTGCCGTTGTTCAGCCATCTACTTCACCGAGACGTCTGGGCGTCTCTCTATCTCTCCCTCGAACTCCAGGTAGCTCAACTTCCTAGCGCCTGTTGCGCCCGCGACGATGTTGCTAGGTATGGTGTCCTGCATCGTGTTGTACTCCTGGACGACGTTGTTGTAGGTGTACCTGTGACGGGCGATCTCGTCCTCCACATCCACGATGGCCTCCATGAGGTCTTTCACGTTCTCCGACGCCTTCAGCTCAGGGTACGCCTCGGCTACGGCGAGGAGGTTGCTCACTATCGCCCTGCTCTCCCTGTCTATCTCGTTGACGCTGCCCGGGTCCGCGTCGGTGACGCCGGCCCTCAGCTTGGCGATGCTCTCGAACACCTGCCTCTCGTGAGCCACGTATCCCTTCACGGCGCCGAGTAGCTGCTCGACCATGTCCAGCCGCTTCTTAAGCGCCACCTTTATCTGGCCCATGTTCGCGTCGGCGGCGTTCCTGTACTTGGCGAGCCGGTTAAATATCGTGACAACCGCGTAGACGACAACCAGAACGACGCCTGATAGAACATAGTATATGGTCTGCAAGGTTAATCACTATGTCTTCTAAATCATGCGCCGATTTAAACTAATATACAGGGAAACCTCAAATCAGCGACGCTCAACCTTATTCCAGTGATTAACATGACGGACTACTCAAACCTAACCTGGGTGGAGGTCGAGGAACGGCTAAGGGGCACCAAGCTCGTGGTCTTCCCCACGGGGAGCGTGGAGCAGCACGGCCACCACCTCGGCGTGGGCGCCGACTGGCTGCAGGCGGACGAGATAGCGAGAAGAGTCGGAGAGAAGTGCGGGGCCCTCGTCCTACCGACGCTATGCTACGGCGTCTCCGGGCACCACAAGGAGTTCCCCGGCGTCCTCACCATGACGTTCGACACCTACAAGAGAGTCATAGGCGAGATACTCGACAGCCTCGCCAGGTACGGCGTGGAGAAGGTCGTCTTCATCAACGGCCACGGCGGAAACACGGGGGCCATTGTTGAGGCGGCTAAGGAAGCCCGGGACAGGTACGGCATGCTCTGCGCGGTCACCCACTGGTGGGACGCCCTGAAGTCGGAGAGCATCTTCGGCCACGCCGCGGAGGAGCACGCGGGCTACGCGGAGACGGCTCTCACCCTCGCCTCGAGGCCTGAGGCGGTGAGGATGGACAAGGCCGTGGTCAAGGAGACCAGGCAGGTGGACCCGGAGATACAGCTCATCAGGGCCGGGCTGGCCAGGTTCAGGGGCGGCGTCGTGAGGATACCCCTACGCACGATAGACGTCACGGACGTCGGGTCGATGACGGAGGCGCACCCCGACGAGGTGCAGACCACCAGCGACTACTCGATGATCACCACCGAGTACGCTGAGGAGCTCATGGGCAAGGTCGTGGACTGGCTCTGCGAGTTCATCGAAAGGTTCGAGGGGTTCCAGGTGCCGCCCGTCGAGAGGGCTTACCCCTAGACTCTAAGCTCCACGGACACGGCGTCTCCGGGGCTCAAACCTAGACCTCCTATCTTTCTCGGCAGAATCTTCACAATGGGTTCCGGCATTGGGGTCATGTAGAGGGAGAGTCCCAGCAGAGGCTCTCGGTCTAGGGTGAAGCTGAAGCCTCGGGTCTCGGCGATGGCGGCCCTGTCTTTGACCTCCTTCACGTCGGCGATGGGCTGGCCGAGGAGCTTCACAGTCCCGACGGTGGGCCGCTCCGTGTGGAACCCCAGCCACCCATAGTACGGGATGCCGCCGTCGACTACGCCGGGTTCACCTTCTAGCTCACCCGTCAAGCCCACTCCACGAGAGCTCAGCCTCATCAGGGCGTACTCGGGCTGGGTCCAAACCACCTCCCCCGCGATCTCCTCCACTGGCTCCGCGTCGGCGAAACCGGGTAGCACGTGGATGGTGTGGCCCCCCCTCGCCCTGAGGGGGTCTGAAGGCTCCCTCACCTCCAGGTGTATGTGGGGCGACGTGCCCCAGCCATAGTACCCTGAGCGTAACAGTAGCCCCATATCCTCACCCAGGTCCACGTGGTCCCCAGTGGATAGGCGGGTGTCGACGTGGAGCAGCTTCACCACGACGCCGGGGTTGTCGGATGGTCTGAGGAGCGTGACGACATCGTACCCGGCGTCGATGAAGCCCCTGCCCCTCGGAGCCTTGACGCGCCTGATCTTCAGCACCTCGCCCTCGACGGGGGATGGCGCCTCGCCGCCGAAGATGAGGGAGGGGTAGACGTCGACGCCGGACTTGAGTCTGTGCCCGGGGTACGGGCTGTTGAAGAGGCTGAAACGCCCCTCCCGGGGGCAGTGGACCTTGACGCCCATGGACTCCGCTACCGGTATCATGCCTGTCAACGCTTGACGTTTCTAGGAGTGTGGGCGCCGCCTGAAATTGTTTTCCCAAGGGATAAATACGGTTTTAAATGGATGCACGCGATATTGTGAGTGAGTGTTCATGGAACCTGCTTTAAGGGGCATACTGGAGAAGGTCATAGACGAGGAGCTCAGCGACGACAGGCTCATGGGCAACTTCCGCATATTCACCCAGTTCAGGAACGCCGGGTTGATCGACAGCGTCCCCAGCGCCATGTTCGGCCGCATATACACCAGGACTTACAACGCGTGGCTGGAGTACAAGGCGGGCGACGACAAGCCCCTCAACAGGCACGAGGCCACGGAGTTCAGCCGCATCTTCGAGGCCAGGGCCATGGAGATAAGGTCCAGGCTCACCGAGATATCCAGCCTCTGACCAACAGAGTCATAGTCGTCTCGATTCACTATATTGTATGTGGGCGAAGCATTCGTCTCCGGAGAGGAGTACCCAACATATTTCATCAAGCTAGAGGGTATGCGGGAGACGGTGGCGACGGAGCTGGGGGACTAAACCGGTGATGTGCTGGACATGGCCACGGGGTCAGCCTATTTTGCGATGGCTCGCCAGGAAACACCCAGACATCCATGTAACAGCCATAGACATCGACGGCCTCAAGACCGCATGTAAAAACGTGAACGAGGGGCGGCTATCCGACAGGATAACTTTGAGGGAGATGGACGCGTCGAACCTCGGGTTCCAGTCAGAAAGCTTCGACCACGTGGTGAACTTCCTCGGGCTGGAGGACATCCACATGACATGGGGACGTGAAGGCGTGGAGAAGGCATTCAAGGAGGCCCACAGGGTCCTGAGGCCCGGCGGCTCGTTCTGCTTCGTGGCCATGTCCAGCGACGAGGCGGAGACCTAGGCCTAGCGAAACGAGATCGAGTCTTCTCCTGGATATGCGACGCGACGTGGCTAACCAGAGCCGAGTACATGAACCTGATATCTGGTTCCGGGTTAGCGTTCGAGTACAGCAAGGTGTTCCGGACCGGGAAGAAGCTCACGGCTGAGCAGGCAAAGGAGGAGATCGTATTCGCCTGCGACAACGTCCCAGCCATATACGGCGGGCCTGCGCGCAGCTTCGATGAGGCGTGGGAAAGATTCGGCGACAGGATCACGGAACACGGGATGGGTCACTACTCCAAGCTGGAGCTCTTCGTCACGAGTAAGGAGCCTAAGCGGCTATGATCTCCCTCATGTACCGCTTGACCTCATCCTCCCTGAACTCCGGGTCTTCCAGCAGCCTGTAGTCGTACTCGGAGCCCTTACCCAGGGCGACGGTCAGCCGGTCCAAGCCGTCCGGGGTGAAGCCCAGGAGAATCTTCACAGTCAGCCTCGGGTACCTCAGTATCAGGTGACTGAACAGAGCCTTCTTGGAGTCAGGGGACAGCTCGGCCCTCGGTTCCTCATCCATCCAGAGCATTGATGATGGTCTTGACTTAAAAACGGGTCTTAAGTGGTTGCCTCTACTCCTCGGCCTCTTCCTCTTCGACGGCTTCCTCGATCTTCTTCATCCGGTCTTCGATGTACCTCTGTTTGGCGAGGAGCCTGTTCAAGCGGCTCACGACCTCGTTAAGCTTCTCTTCTTCGCTCATGTGAGTTGCCCAGCACCTGTTAGGCTTGATAACATATAATTGTGGTTTATGAAACCTGTTTCCTTTGGGTCAAAGGATGCTGGCATGACTCAGTCCTCAGGCGGCTGAGTCACTATGAACTTGCAGTGCGGGTCGCCCTGGGTCAGTATCTCCGGTATCTGCACGTCTATGTCTGGGCGGTAGGTCTGCCAGAAAGCGTGGTGGAAGTGCTGGCAGTACAGCAGCCCCACGTCGTTGCACCCGCGCCCTCTCCAGAGCCGCTCGTATGGGCAGAGATAGGTGTAGCTGACGAGCTTGTCGTCCGTGAAGTGGGTCCTCTCCTTCCTGTTGTCGGGGTGTCCGGGGAGGTCGTAGTGCTCGAAGAGGCTGCGGAGGTTGACTGGAAGCCCCTGCTTCTGGTGTCTCTCCCGCAGCCGCTCGCCCCGTGCCCTGCCGTACGCCTGTATGGCGCGGATGAGCGCCTCCTCGCCTTCCTCGCCGAAGCTGTCCATCATCTCCTTGGCGAAGGTGCAGTACATGAGGGCCCACAGGTCCCCGAACTCCGCGATGTCCTTCTCAGAAACCATTCTGCGTCTCAGATGAGTAACGTTGACGCGTTTAAAACATGTAGCATGACGACGAAGAAAGCCAACTTCGATGCATGAGGCCAGAAAGGTGTCAGGAGCGAGGAAAACCGTGCCTCTACGCTACCAGAGGAACCGTCTGTGACGCTTTCTCGCTGTGATCATCAGGTTTCTGAAGCATATCTCGCCTATCTCCGGGTCGTATCCCTTGAATCCCCTGATGGGCTCCCCGCATCTACCGCATAGTGCAACCATTGTCGATACCTGATACAGATGAACAGGCCTTGATTTATCGCTAAATATGTGTGCAGCTCATACAGACAACTTATCTGTATACCTTCATATCCGGCCACTACGTCCAATGCATGACCAGGAAATGGACAAGGCAATCATATTGGTGGAGAACGGCTTCGAGGACGTGGAGCTTCTATACCCCTACTACAGGCTTCAGGAGGCAGGCTACGAGGTGGAGGTCGTGGGCCCCAAGGCCAACGAGACGTACAGCGGCAAGAAGGGCGGAAGCATAAAGTCCACGAAGGAGCCGAGGGACATCGACGTCAACGATTTCAAGGTGCTTATCATCCCTGGGGGCTGGGCTCCCGACCGGATGAGGACCAAAGAGGAAATGGTGAAGCTGGTTAAAGACGCCGACAGGAGCGGACTAGTCATAGGAGCCATATGCCACGCCGCCCAGCTGCTTATAGAGGCAGATGTCGTGGAGGGTCGTAGGCTCACGTGTGTGCGGAGCGTCTCAACAGACGTGAAGAACGCGGGCGGGAACTACGTGAACGAGCCCGTGGTCGTCGACGGCAACCTGGTGACAAGCCGTTTCCCGCCGGACATGCCGGCCTGGCTCCCCGCGATCCTCAAGCAGCTTGAGTAACTTTCCTTTTTTTTTCAGTTAGAGTTAAATGAGAGACCCTTATTCAATATCGCCATTGAAAGGGATTGGACATACTCAAATCCATCCGCGAGGAGAAGCAGATACTTTACTTGGCCGTGGTGACGGCTCTCCGAGGGATAAGAGATAATCTCAGGGTCGTCGTGTGGCAGCCCTTCGCGTTGAGCCTCGGCGTCTCCATCAGAAGCATCGGGGCGCTCGAGAGCCTCATGGATCTGGCCAAGATAACTGTCCAGCCTGTGCTCGGGGCCGCCTCGGACATCTACGGGAGGAAGCCGTTCCTGATCCTAAGAGACCTCCTCATACTCCTATCCGGTCTGTGTTTCCTGTTCGCACGGTCATGGCTTCTCCTCGCCGTTGGCATGACGCTTATGGGGTTAAGCGTAGCCCTGATCCCGGTTTGGCAGGCGGTGGTAGCCGAGTCTGCGAAAGGCAACGAGATGGGAATGGTTTACAGCGTCTTGGGGAGCTGCTACATGGCGACCGGGCTTCTCGGGACCCTCGCCGCGGGGTGGTTGGCAGACAACGTGGGGTACAGCATAGTTTTTTCTCTCTCGACTCTCTTCGCGTTCGCGTCGCTGCTGGTGACAGTGTTAAGGATCGAGGAGACCCGGGAAAGGGCTACCTCGGCGTCATTCACTTTGAGTCAGGTATGGAGATCGCTGCTGGACACGTTCAGGCCGCCCAAGTATCTCTGGGGTTTCTACGTGGCCATGTCTGTCGATCTCTTCGCGTTCAGCGTGGGCTGGAGGCTCATAAACGGGTTGTTGACGGAGGCGTTCAGCTTCACCCCCGGGATGCTTGGGTTGATGATCGCCGTGAACGCGGGGACCATGGCGTTGTTCCAAGTTGTCCTCGGCAGGTACCTGGACCGGGTAGGCTACGTGAAGTACCTGGTAATAAGCCAGATACTGTCATGCATAGTGCTTGCGTCGCTGCTGCTCAACCAGAGCTTCCAGGTGGCAATGGCGGCGAACGTACTGATGGGCTTCAGCGCCGCGTTCTGGGGCCCAGCCGAGCAGGCGTGGATCGCGCAGAACGTGGACCCGGAGGAGAGGGCGAAGTCCATAGGCGGGTACGCGACGTTCAGGGGCCTCGTGGCGCTCCCCGGGCCCTTCATAGGAGGCATACTCTACGATGCCTACGGCTACTATATGCCCGTGCTTGTGAACCTAGTTCTGGCGGTGATAGATGTTGGTCTCATCGCCTTCCTGGTGAGAGACCGGGTGAGACCGGAGAAAATGGTCTAACTGATCTTCTTGAGCTCGAATATCACCGGGTTGTTTCCGTCTGGGCACGCGTGCCTGGCAACCCTGGACCCATCATCGGACTCCGCGAAAGCGACGTCGGCTCCATGGGCTACAGCGTATATCTTTGGCAGCACCGAGTACAGGGCGTGGAGACAGATTTTCCCTTTTATCTCATGGCTGTCCCAGTCGAACACTATCTCGTCGCCGACTCTGTGCCCGGCTTCGCAGTGGCCCTCTTGACTGATGACCCTTGCCTTTACCTTAACCATGCATGCTGTTTGGTCTTGGCTGAATATAATAATTCAGTCCGCGCTGAATGCGGCCGGTTTTTATCGAGGCCACGTCAACTACCCAGTCTATCTAGGTGCAGTCAGGTGGGGCTGAAGAACAGGGTCAACGAGGTCAGGGAGTTTCTCTCCAGGCAGAGCCACAACTACTGGATGATGATCGTCCGCAGCGGCGGAGCCATGTTCCTCTTCAACCTCACAGGCAACTACAGCAGCATATACACGAAGGCCCTGGGCGCCGACAACATAATGATAGGCTACCTGAGCAGCGTCAGCTCCTTCATAGGCATGATCATAAGCATGCCCGTCGGCTGGGTGACCGACAACTATAACCTGAAGAGGGTGATGGGCGTCGGGATGTTCCTGCACGTCGTGATGATCGGTCTCTACGCCTTCGCCCAGGACTGGCGGTGGATACTGTTGGCCATGGTCGTCAACCCCTTCACCATGTCTTTCATGTTCCGGAGCCAGCAGGTCATAGTGATAAACGGCCTCAAGCCTGAGGACAGGGCCACTGGGTTGGGGTTCAGGATGATAATAGCCCAGATACTGGGCCTAGTTAGTCCTGTGCCGGCCGCCCTTCTCGTCAACCACTTCGGCGGCCTCAACGTGGACGGGATCAGGCCCCTCTACTACATACGCCTCGCAGGGATGCTCGGCGTTTACAGCTACGTCTACCTGAGGCTCACCGACGTGCTCCCGCAACCGAGGGAAAGAGCCGAGGTGGACTTCCTCGGCGACATGGGAGGTCATGAGGGGAGGCAGGAAGCTGAAGATGATGATCGTCGTCGAGGCGCTGGGTGCGCTCGTCTGGAGCACCATGGAGAACTTCGTGTTTCTATACGCCGCAGAGGTGAAGGGCGCGGACGAGCTGGTCCTCGGACTCATGACTACCGTGGAGATAATATCGGCGATCATTTTCTCGGTCCCCATGAACAGGTTCGCCGACACCAGGGGGAGGAAGTTCGCGTTTATATCCGTGAGGCCCGCGCTGTGGCTCAGCTTCGTAATCGTCGTAATCGCAAAACACCCGTACTGGCTGCTTCTGGCTTGGTTCCTCAGGGGGCTTGCGATGAGCAGCAGCGCATACCAGACACTCATGATGGAGTTGGTCCCACCCGAGCAGAGGGGCAGGTGGCTAGGGATCAGCAACACGTTCAGCGCCCTCGTTAGGGTCGGGGCGCCCATCCTGGGGGGCTACCTCTACAACAGCAGCCACCCCTCCCTCATATTCGTCATACCGCTCGTCGTTGACATGGTTTTCAGGATACCCATAATGCACTTCATGGTCCCCGAGACCCTGGGACACGAAGAACCCGTCAAGCTTGGCTAAGATTTTTTAACCTTGGCTCCCTCGATAGCATTGTGGTTTTACCTTGAACCTGGAGATGAAGATCAAGGACCTCATGAAGAAGGACCCGCTGTTGGTGAAGCCCTCCGAGGACCTGGCCGCCGTCTCGAAGAAGATGGTTGACAAAGGCAAGGACGTCGTCGTCGTCATGGACGAGGGCGTGGTGAGGGGGCTGGTGACCGCCGAGGACATATTCTTCGCGATGAAGAGCTACGTGCTTGGCAAGAACATGCTTGAGGAGATCCCCATGGAGGTCCGGGACATTAAGGTCGCGGAGCTCATGAAGACGCCGTCCGCCATGGAGTTCATGCAGGCGTGCGGGCTCACGGGCACCAACATGTGCATAGTCCTCGGCGAGGACGACAAAGCGGCAGACGCCATAAGGGTAATGGCCATCGGCGGAGTGGACCACATACTCATCGTCGGCGACGAAGGCATAGCCGGCACCCTCAGCGAGGCCGACCTCATCAAGGCGCTGGCGTAGCCTCTCCTTTTTCTAAAACGACATTTTCTATCACATGTTTTATACAGCCCAAGCCAGAGTCTTCAGCGATAGGTTTGACCAGCAAAGATCAACCTGAGCTGCGGGACTGGATAGAGCACATAGTCCCCAAGTACATGCAGGACGGGAAGATGCCCGGGTTCAGCATAGCCGTGGTGAGGGAAGGAGAGACGGCGTACTCTCAGGGCTTCGGGGCACGCGACCCCCAAAGAAATCTCCCAGCCACGCCGGACACCCTCTACGGGATCGGGAGCATCACCAAGAGCTTCGTAGCCATCGGGGTCATGCAGCTCGTCGAGCAGGGTAAGCTGAGCGTCGAGGACCCCGTCAAGGAGCATATACCCTTCAAGCTGGGGCTCCCGGGGAAACCCATCAGGATACATCACCTGCTCACCCACAGCCTGGGGCTGCCGAGCCTGGCGTCGTCCAGCGTCGCCCTCTACAGGGGCGTCGGGGCCGACACGGGGATACCTTGGGGGAGCGTGGAGGACTTCTACAGGCTGGTGAACGGGGCGCAGGACGAGCTGGTGGCGCCCCCCGGGGAGAGGTTCTTCTACCACAACGCGGCGTGGAGGATGCTTGGACACGTGATCCAGGAAAAGTCCGGGATGCCGTTCCACAGGTACATCAAGGAGAAGATACTTGAGCCCCTCGGTATGACGCGGTCGACCCTCGACACAGCCGAGTTCTACGCCGACCCCGACCACATAGTGCCTCACTGGAAGAAACCCGACGGAACCGTGGAGCCCAGCAGGTTCCCCTACCCTAACCCCGACGACAACACCAGCTTCAGCTTCATCGCAGCAGCGGGGGGCGTAGCCAGCAGCGTAAACGAGATAGCGAAATACCTTAACGCCCAGATAGAGAAAGGCGCCTACCCCGGCGGGAGGCTCGCCACCGAGGAGTCGTTCGAAAAGATGCAGACTCTTCACATCCGACGTCCGGACGGCTACTACGGCGAGTACGGCTACGGGTACGGCCTTGGGATCACGCCCGACTTCCTTGGGCACAAGATGGTGAGCCACGGCGGCAGCATACTGGTCTCCACTGCGTACATGGCGTTCCTGCCGGACGCCGAGATGGGGGTCATAATGATGGGTAACAGCGCGAGCCTGCCCTACGAGGACATAGCTGAGAGTGTGTTCGCCGTAATGCTAGACAGGGAGCCTTACGAGGCTATCCCGAGGCTGGCCGTGAAGCGGCGCATGGATCGGCTGACGGGGATGTACGAGATCTATAAGGGCATCGAGCGTGTGCGCGTGGTGAAGAAGGCTGGGATGCTCTACTTGGAGACCAAGACGCCTTTCGCCGAGACGCTTCAGCCCCTGATCCCAGAGGACCCCTCTCTGGAGTCTACGATGTTCTACACGTTGATGGATGGCGTCAAGTCTCCGTTGGAGTTCGTAGTCCACGAGGACGGCCACGTCGATCTCTTCGTCGAGAGGTACTGCTATCATAAGGCACCTTGTTGATTTTTTCATCAATTTATGATAATTTTATTCCATATTTTTTTGATTTATGAAGCTAAAAATAATATATTTTTCCCGTTTGTTTTACACTTAAAGAGGATGAGTCTCAAGTAGCCATATTAGCTTCAAACCTTTATTTTTCTCACTATCAAAAAAAACATTTGATCTATTCAGAGGATTCTTGGAACAGCAAATCGGATTCATGCAACGTCTCCTGCAATAATCATTAGTACCTTAATCAAGCAGAGTCGCGTGTACCGTGACATCCCTTTAAGGCCATTCGAGTAGAATCCTTCAAGGTATAAGAGTTGCTACGCCCAATGATACTTGATGTCTGCCACGATACTTTCTCGAACCTTTCGGTGTTAACCCATATTGATCTTTATCGAATACTCTCTTAGTTGGGCGATGCCTGCGACGACGTTGCCTTCAGCGTCCTTGATGGTTGAGATGCTGAGAGCGTATGTTCCGGTCCCGAATATGAAGGGGTTTTTAAAGGTGTACTCTGCTTCGCCGTAGATCTGTTTCTCCCCTGACGACGTGCCTGCTCCATAGAAGTCGCTTCTGAGGTTCAGCACGAATGTGCCGTTGAAAGGCTCCCCACCAACGTGGTGAATCCTTACATTTCCCTCGATGTTTGTGTTTGTATCGTACTCGAGCTCTGTGGTGGTGAGGTTAACCTCCAGACCGTTCACGACGAAGTATGTCCAGCTTAAGACTCTGATGTTGTTGTACTTGTTCCAGAGCTTGAAGTAGCTATCTTGGAGCTCATCGTACTCCTCCTCGAGAACGCTGACTTGGTCCTCAAGCTCAGAGACTCTGTCTATGGCGTCATCCCGTTCCTGGGTCGCGTCCTCGTAGTCCTCCAGCAGCTCGTCGTATATGCTCCTCAGGACCGCGTTGTTCTGGAGGATCTCGTAGAGCTCCGTGACCCGCGCTAGATCGTCTTGAACTTTTGTGTAGTTCTCCTGCAGCACGGCAACCTGCTGCTCCAACGCCGTTACCATGGCGCTATGATCGTCAACCGTCTCCTGGAGGCTGCTGATCTTGCCTGACGATAACACGTCGTTGACCTGGTACCCCAGCATCAACCCCACTAGTAGCGTCACCAATGCTATGTTCCACGGGTTGAAGAGCTTACGCGCCTTAGCAGACATACAAATCTAGTATACTTACTGATCATATGAATATGAACTTGCGGGTAAAGCGATAGATATCTGGGCTATGTAGCGACTCTATGTATCTGTCCTCGACTTGATTATAACTATGTGTTCGGGGACACCTCCGGTGTTCTCCTCGGGCACACTTCGGTTCACCTCGAGTTGTCCCCTGAAGAAGCGTCAATCCCTTGACTGAGGCTGTCAACGTCGTGGATCGGAGTACGTCAGGATTCGGGTGATCTATTTCATTCCTCTAGAATTCTTATATCGCGCTCAACTTCGAATATCATGGTGGATGGGCTATTTGCAGCGTATATACAAGACCGTTATCGTCTTAGCGTGTATCGTTTTATCCGTCCTACTGTTATCCCTCTCCATCGACTCGCTGGGCGAGGTCCCGACCCTGGAGGAGCTCCAGACACCCAGCCTGCCAGATCTTACGCCAGATGTATCTCCAACGCCCAACCCCGAGTCCACGAAGCTGGAGAAGCCGGACATAGGGATGGGTGAAGCCGATCCCATCTTCCGGGTGAGGGGCTCCACGGGGACACAGTACCTGAGGCTCATGGCCTACGACAAGTATCTCTCCGGGCTCTGGGGCTCCTCGCCGTCTGACCCCATCGCCTATACTGGGGAGCTCCTCTGGCCCGACATCCATGTCAACGCCTCTCTCGTGCGGGTGAGCTTCGCCGTCGAGCCGCTGACAGATCTGGGCACGTACATCCCGACGGCCCTCAACACCGTCGGCCTCAACCTCACCGAGTTGGTCACCTACTACGGCGACGAGATGGTTTTCAGCTGCGAGGCGGGCATAGACGCCTATAACCTCACCTACATCAAGTACAGCTACAGCGACGATCTCCTCGACGTATACGACGTCGTGTATCTACCCGACTACCTTGAGGTGCCCGATGATATAGAGGACGACCTCACGGCGCTTGCCGAGGAGATAGTTGGCAACGCGTCGACGCCGTACGAGCAGCTTCAGGCCCTGGAGGATTACCTTGAGACCCACTACGACTATAACCTGACCTGCCCGGACGCTCCCCCCGGCGTCGACCCCTTGGAGTGGTTCCTATACGAGAGCGGGGAGGGGGTCTGCACCGACTTCAACACGGCTCTCACCATGATGGCAAGATGCCTGAACATAACCGCGAGGCTGGTGGGAGGCTACTACATCGATCCTGAGGCCGTTTTACAAGATGTTTACCCGATCCAGGCCCACGCGTTCACCGAGGTCCCCTTCGAGGGCCTCGGCTGGATAATCTTCGACGCCACGCCGAGTGCTGACCTGCTATCCATGATCGAGGAGTTCGGAGGTTTCAACAAGACAGATGGGCTTCCTGAGCCATCCTATGACGACAGTGAAGAGTTACCTGTCGAGGGCGATGTACCTACGACCGGTGAAGAGGTTTTCAGGATCTACGGGGCCACAGGTTCACCTTACTTAAGGGACGGCGTTGGCGATTACTACAACGGCTCATGGTATATGCACGGCTCCCTCCCCATCCCGTACTGGGGCCAGTATGTGGCTTCCGTCATAGGAAACTACAGCGGCTACCAGGAGTATCACTACTACGTGGAGCCGGTCCAGGCCCTGGGCGGCTTCATACCTTCGCCGCTTCACCCGCTGCAGATCGTCGTCGACTGGAACATGACTTTCTACCCCGAGCACGGACTCTTCTGTGTGGACGATCCGTTGACCCTGAGCTATGATGCGCAGTCAGAGGTCTACATGTTCAACGAGACGACGCTAGAGAAGGCTATGCCGTACAACAGCACGCTGTATTTACAGGTGCCGGACACCCTGGAGGCCCTGATAACTCCTTTTGCGGAGCAGGTTACCCGTAACGTAGAGTCGCCGTACCTCAAGGTGAAGGCCCTGGAGAGCCACCTTGAAACCAACTACGCTTACAACCTCTCCTACACCCGATCTCCTGACGGCGTCGACCCGGTGGAGTGGTTCCTATTCCACGAGAGGCAGGGTGTGTGTTTCAACTTCAACACGGCTTTGACTCTGCTCGCCCGGAGCCTAGGCGTGCCGGCGCGGCTCGTGACAGGTTACCTGGTCGACCCTGCCGCCGAGATCCAGTCCGTGGATACGACTCAAGCCCATGCATACACGGAGGTACTCTTCGACGACCTTGGGTGGATCGTTTTCGACGCGACGCCCGCCGGAGAGGCTTGGACGCCCGAGGAGCCGTCGAACAGAACACCGACAAACACCACGATCACGTACCAGGACGAGTATGTCCTCGTTGGCTCATGTTTCACCGTGGCAGGCACCGTCGTGGATGACCAGGGGAACGACGTATCGGGGCTAGACGTCCTCGTCTACCTGAAGAAGGAGAAATCCGGGGACGGCACCCTGGCTGGTCGCGGAGCGGTTGTCGCCGGCAGGTTCAACATCACCTGTCTCTTCCCGCTTGGTCTCCCAGGGGGCGAGTACAACGTGGACGCCCACACGCTGGGAAACGAGGTATACATGGACTCCTGGAGCGATCCTCCGATAGTGAGCTACACGGAGACCGAGTTCACATACGATGTGCCCGAGAAGGTCGTCACCGGTCAAGCCTTCAACATATCCTGCACTCTGGTGGAGAAGCAGACCGGCAGATCCCTCGCCGAAGCCCAGTGCACAGTCACCGCCGGGGGAGAGACCTACAACAGGGTCACCGACGGCGAGGGATACATTAGACTCACGGGGCTCTTCGCTGAGCCAGGCGCATTCGAGGTGGAGATGACGTACGAGGGCGCAGAGTACCATCTTGGAACATCTGCGAGTACATACGTTGAGTCGGTTCCCATGACCATCACCCCCACGAGAGAAATCGCTTTGGTCAGGGGCGAGAACTCGGTCATCAGGGGCAGGGTCCACGCCGACGAGATCCCCGGTGACTCCGAGGCCCTGACCCTACGCCTGGAGGACAGAGAGATCTCCACGGTGACTAACGAGGCGGGAGAGTTCTTCATCGCCTATAGGCCGCCCATTGACCACGAGCTGGGTGAGGTCCCCCTGGAGTTCACTCTCCACAGCAACCAGCAGAGAGTAGACGCATCTGCCGTCGTGAAGGCGAGGCCGCAGATCAGCCTTGAGTCAAGACAGCAGGTCCAGGCTGGGCGGCAGCATACCGTTAAAGTCGTGCTCAGGGACGACCACGGCGAGTCCTTGGGGGGTAGGCCCTTGACACTCCTCTACCGCTGCGGCGAACTCACCGAGAACCTCACGGCCACCACGGACGCTGCCGGTGTGGTGGAGTTCAGTTTCAAGCTTTCCGAGCCGGAGGACAGCACAATGACTTTGTCCGCTTCGTATCAGGGGGAGGAGCTCTACACGGCTGCCTCCGCCATGACCACTCTAACTGTGCTCACGCCGACACGTTTTCCATTCCTACAGGCTGCGGCCGTTTTCCTCGGCCTCGTGGGTGTAGGCGCCCTAGTCTATCTACAGAGGAAGAGGACAGAGGAGGCGCCGCCGGAGCAGCCTATGAGCGTAGCCGAGTCAGAGACTGGGTCGACCCGGCTGACCATCTCGCTGCCCCAGATACGGGCCCCGTTCCCCAACGTCTGGGGCGTCAACGAGGAACTTGAGGTCTCGGTGGAGTTAACCACGGTCGAGGGCTACCCGATAGTGAACGCCCAAGTAGACATGGAGGTAGACGGTGAACCGCGAGTGGTCTACACTGGCGAAGAGGGTCTGGCGTCGACCACCACGGTCAGCCCGTCGATTAGGAGCCTAAAGATATCGGCCAGTTACCGCGTCGAGGAGCTGAACACTGAGCTCGATGTAAAGATAGTCGAATACCGTGAGGAGATCATCGACCTCTTCAACACCAAGTTCAGGGATGCACGGAAGAGGTTCGACAAGATCAAGGACAACTACACTGCGCGGGAGCTCTTGGGCTACCTTAAGATCCAGACACCTGCAGAGACGCATAGCGCGCTCGAGGAGATGACCTTCATATTCGAGGAGGCTAACTACAGCCTCCACCCGATAGCGAGGGAAAGCTACGAGAGCTTCTACCTCGCCAAGAATGAGTTCGAGGAGGCTTTAGATGGAGAAGAGAGTTAAGGAGATCGTTCTGCCTTCAGCCATATACGTCGCGTTACTAACTGTGACCGTCTGGTTCCTAGTGCTGCAGGAGACCATCATACCCCTGGACATCCTTGGGTACGACATCACGCTCAGCCTCTCCTTCCTTGGACCTCCTCTCATAGCTTTCCTGAGCATGAAGTACTCCAGCGTCGTCGCGGACAAGCTCCTCGTCGGGAGGGCGACGGATAGGCTGTCCGAGGGCCTGAACACGGTGGCTTACACCGCCTTCCTTTACTTTGCGGCCGACTGGAGCCTCGTCCCGGGCTGGGTGAAACCCCTGACAGCCTTCCTGTTGTACGCGACGATGTTCTCGGCTCTCCATGACATACTGAGCATATACATCAAGGACATCAACTACATCTTCGAGCCCATACTCACAAGCATCTACATATTGTTCATAGGATTACTGGGGAGCCAGACCTGGCTCAGCGTCTACCCTTTCTTCGAGGACTTTGTCCTAGACTCACCCTTCTCCGGCATCCTGCTGCCAATTATCAGGGCGGGGCTGGCTGAGCCCGTGAACAACGTTATCGTCGTTAGCACAGCGATAACTGCGGTGCTCTCCCTCACAGGCGTTTTCAAGAACCACCCCAACCCGTATCTAGAGTATCTTGGCAGCAGGATCGGCGGCCAGATAGAGAAGGTGACGCTGCTCAACTTCGTCCTGATATACTACCTATTCTTTGTCCGGAGGTACTTCCTCGAGCTCTCAGGCCTTAATCCCCAGTACGTCGTGATCGGGGAGTGGGCCGCCATATGCCTGGGCTTCTATCTCAGCTACCGAAGCATGAAGCGCTACGCGGAGGAATCGCTCGTCAGGCAGGACATTACCGGGACTTGGCGGAGGCACCTGCAGCAGGTGAACATGCACACGGACATGCAGCTCGACCACCTCTCGGACCTTGTCGAGAGGTTCATCGTCCACGGCGAGAAAAACGAGCTGATAATCCACCTCACCCTCCTGCTCAGGAACTCAGGTCTAGAAGCCTACGCAATCACAAACACGCTCACTCCGCTCATTGAGCACGACGACATGGAACCACCGAAGATAGGGTTACCGTGGCAGGCGGACAACGTGGCCAAGCTGAACAACCAGAAGAGAAGAAAGATCGTTAACACAGTACTAGGCTCCATACAGTTAAAACCGTTAGCGGGCGAGAGGGGAGCAGAGGAGGCCGAGGGAGAAACCGCGTTGGAGGTTTACTAGATGCAGTTACACGAAGTCAAGACCATGTGCGACACCATCCTCGACACTGTGCAGACATATTTCGTCGGGGATAGACAGCTTCTTGAGAAGGTGTTGGCCGCTGCACTCGCGAACGGCCACATCCTGTTCGAAGACAACCCCGGCCTGGGGAAGACCCTGTTGGCAAAGTTGTTCGCGAAGGCCACAGGGTGCGGCTGGGGCAGGGTCCAGTTCACGCCGGACCTGATGCCAGCCGACATAATCGGGACGAAGATATGGCGTATGAACACGGGAGAGTTCTCCCTCGAGAAAGGCCCCGTATTCACCCATATACTGCTGGCGGACGAGATCAACAGGTCTCCGCCTAAGGTTCAATCCGCCTTGCTGGAGTGCATGGAGGAGAGACAGGTCACCATCGAGGGAGAGACATACCCACTTGACCGCCCTTTCTTCGTAGTCGCCACACAGAACCCGATAGAGCTGGAGGGGACTTACCCCCTCCCCGAGGCACAGCTCGACCGCTTCCTAATCAAGCTATCCACAGGCTACGTGGCCTCAGAGGAGCTTGAGGCGGATATACTGAGGCGGAGGGCCAGCTGGAGACAGGATGATCCAACCGAATTCATCAATAGCGTGATGACCACGGAGGCATTCAGGGAGCTTCAAGACCATGTAGAGACTGAGGTCTATGTGGACGACCAGATATACCTGTATATATCCAAGATCGTGAGGGCCACCCGTCAGAGCCCCTATGTCGAGGTGGGCTCCAGCCCAAGAGGCGGGCTCAGCCTGTTCAAGGTATCCAGGGCTAACGCCGCGCTGAACGAGAGAGACTACGTCATACCGGACGACGTGAAGATGTACGCCGTCGAAGCCCTGGCTCACCGCATGATAATGAAGCTCGAGTATGCCCTCGATGACAGGGTCACCCCCGAGTCCATAGTGAGCTCGGTGCTGGAGAAGGTGGAGGCTCCCAAGGAAATCGTGCGCAGGTAGAGTGCTATGCTTACCGGTGTCCCCCTGAGACTCAGTCTGAGCTCCTTCGGCTTCATCCTGACTGGGATGGCCACCGGTAACATGATTTTGATCTACCTTGGGCTCATACCTCTCTTCTTCGTGGTCATCTCCCTGTTCATAGAGAGCCCGGGCGAGCTCTCCATTCCCCCATTCGAGGAATCCATCAGCGTCGAGATCGACGAAGAGCTGGAGATCTCGAGAAGCGTCACCGTCCGAGAGGGGTGGGGACTCGTGACCCTCGGGGAGGAGCTTCCACCCAGCTTCGAGCTTCTCCGAGGCAACAACTTCCAGGCGTTCTGGAAGGAACCCAGGCCCACGGAGATCGAGCTGAGGTACAGGGTGAAATGCACCCGGAGGGGCACCTACCAGCTAAACCGGTTGAACTGGGAGGCTAGGCACCCCATGTCCATGACCCCTACACTGTCAGGCGTCTTCCCTCTGGAACAGGAACTGATCGTGAAGCCCAAGGGACTAAGGATCAAGAGGATACGCCAGCAGAAGATCTTCACCAAGATACCCATGCCCGCGGAGTCCAGGATCAAGATCGGCGTACCCACCACCGACTTCAAGGAGCTGAGGGACTACAACTGGGGCGACTCCTATAAGCAGATAAACTGGAAGGCCACGGCGAGGAACTACCGCGGCGTCCAACACATACCCACAGTCAACGAGTACGAGAAGGAGGGACGACGCGTCGTTTTCATCTTCCTCGACACATCGACCTCGCTAAGCCTGGGGACGGATCTGCGTAATAGCTTCGAGTACGCCGTCCAGGCTGTGCTCGGTCTCTCGGAGTTCTACATATCCAGGCAGTGCAAGCTGGGTCTGGCTCTATACAACAGCGAAAGCGGTGTGAGGGACGTTGGTAAATTAATGTATCCCTCAGCCTGGCTCAGAGAACACGATCAGGGAGACTCTGTAGAAGTGGGGAAACCGGGGCATACGAGTATCGGCAAGGTCGTCATGCTTTTCCCTGAAACTGGTAAGATACAGCAGTACCGGATCCATAGGATGCTGCTGGACACGGAGATGGCCTCTACATATTACAGTCTCCACGAGGCCGTGGGTTATGTCAGGGGCCACCTCCACGGCACCAACCCGTTGTTCGTCATAGTCACCCGCGTCCATGACCAAAACTTAGACAGCCTAGTCTCCGGCGTGAGGGAGCTCACAAAGTACACAAGGAAGGCGCGTAGGCAGAGCCCGAACATCATGGTGGTTAACGTCTCCGGCTACAGCCTCACCGTAAGGAAGAGAGGCGACAAGACCGCAGCCCAGCTTCTGGAGTACCAAGAGAACGCTTATCTGAAAAAGCTCAGAGGCCTCGGCTTGATGGCAGTTAACTGGCACCCGACTCGCCAATCGATCACCGAGGTGCTCCTCGCTCAGGTGGGAAAGAGATGAACAGGAATGGCGCGTTGATCAAGGTATACGAGGTCCTAGTCACCATCGGGAGCAGCTACCTCGCGATCAACTCCTTCTTCGCGTCCTCCCTGTACGAGTCCGTGAGCCTGTTCATCAACAGGGTTTTAGCCATGTACGACATCCTGACGATATCCACCATGGATGTCACCAAGATCGTACCCTTGTTGGTGAGCGCCATAGTGTTCCTTGTCGTGATCTACGACTACGCCATCGGGAAACCGGAGAACATGATTGATATCTTCGAGATAAACCTCGTGCTCATCTCTCCTGAGGTGCTGAGCTTCTCCAAGCTTAACTGGATGAACCTCATAGAGAAGCCTCACATACTTGAACCCACGCGGGGCTCAGCCACGGTCTTCCTCACAGGAGTCGTCATACTGGTCGGGTACATCTCACTCCTCTTCACGTCGAGATTCAAGGAGACGAGCCGGGAGCTTGTGGAGAGAGGAGCCGACAATAGTTGGGTCCAAGAGATATTCGTGAAACAGAGCATCTTGACGATTGGACTCGTGTTTGTCTCCGCTTTACTCAGCGGAATGGTCTATGCTTCCATCCCCTTTGTGAGTAATCTACTGGCTTCGTCGATCTCCAGGATATCATACGGTTACCTTATCCTTGGGGTTCTGGCGGTCATCATCTTGTCTGTGACTATATTCTTTTTCTATAATGAACAGAGAACAATGGAATCATCTAGCAAAGAACTGTCTGAAGCTAGACTGGACGACTCGGCGTCTACGCCTTAAACACCGATCAGATCCGGCTTAACCTCTTAGTATAGCCCACCTTTATTTCCTGCTGTCTTAGAGCCTTCTGGAGCGTCATCAGTCGATTCAGCATGTCTTTTGATCCCTCGACCTGCATAGGCCTCGGTCTGTTTTGTTCAGACGTGATAATCATGTCTGAGGCTAGACCGTAGCAGTCGTTACCGAGGATGTCCTGACTCACTATGTCGATGAGCTCTACGTCACCTGGGCTTGCGATCACTGATCTGTGTCTTTTATCCATGGTTGCTTTTGAGGTCGCGTTCCATCGCATTTAAGAGTCGTGGAATGTGAATCTCTATTCCATATCTGTATCCCCGCTCCACTTTTTCACTACTTAATGTGGATATTTGGATAATATTTGGTAAAAATTATGTGATTTTACTTGAAAATGTGGTTTTGCTTGATTTTAATGGTTTAAAGACTATGAGTTAAGGATATTGATGGACTCCGCGAGGGTCTCCTTCATCTTGGCTATCGTGTCAGCCGTTATATTCTCTATCTTGTCCAATTCGCCGTAGTCCGTGTCAGCCATCTTCTCAAGCTCGATGATCTCCTCCTCGGGCACAAGCTTCCTGAGGTTAGCTACATACAGGACGCCACCCTTACGGTTCTTTATATCCACATCAAGGTGCTCGATGTCCCAGTTGTAGGCGGGGGCCTTCACCTTGTACTCCTCGTCGTCGGCGTCACCTATATTCCTCCTGATCTCAAGCAGCTCGAAGTCCTTACGCGCGGTTACCAGGGACTCCTCCATCCTCTCGATGTCTGCCTTGAACCGTCTCACGGTGTCGTCCCGGCGGCTTACCCAGATCCGTCCCTGCTCGACGTAGCTATCGAAGAGCTTCTTGAAGGTCTCCTCCTTCACCTGGCCGTCTCGTAGCAGACGAACGAGCCTAATCTTTAGGGTGATGTTTTTGGCAAGGTTGTCCATGACCTCTTTGGTCAGGGGGTCTGGCGCGAAATCGAGTCTAATCGCTTCCATCAAATCCGGTTCCTCTTCCATGAACTCAACAATCTTTTCCGGTTTCTCGGGTTCCATAATAACTTGCTCCTCTTCAACTTCAGGCAGGGGGGCTTCCCCCTCTATTTCTGGTTCCTCTACGACGGGCTCCTCAGCCTCTAGCTCTTCCATAATGGGCTCCTCGATTGCCTCTCCCTCAGGCTCTGGCTCCAACTCGAGCTCTTCCTCTTCTACGAGAATATCTACCTCGGTCTCCATGTCCAGCACAGGCTCGGCTTCTACCAGTTCCTCTTCCATCTCCGGCTCTATGGGCTCCTCCTTTATTTCTTCGACGTGGATCTCTGGCTCAACTTGCTCTAGAGTTTCCTCCTCAGCCACTACTTCCTCTACTTCTATCGTCGTCTCGATTTCGATTTCTGGCTCTGGTTCCGGCTCGGGTTCTGGCTCAGGCTCAGCAAGCTCTGGTTCCGGCTTCGTCTCAGGCTCTGGTTCCTCTAATACGAAAGTCTCCTCCGGTTGTTCGATCTCAATACTCATGTCGACTTCCGGCTCCTCGGGGGCCAAGACCTCGAGTGCCTCGGGCTCTGCTTCCGGTTGGACTTCGGCCTTCTCTTCCTGCTCTATCTTGTAGAGGGGGTACCCGCAGTTCAGGCAGTACAGCGTCTTGGGCACGTCCTCTTTACAGTTTGGGCAGTGAACGACATCGGATGAAAGGTCTCCGTACATGATGCTACAACCCTACCGTTATCCTCAACCTATGAGAGTAAACAACACATAATTAAATACATACCACCCAAACAACCATAAAAAACATGGAAAACATATCTTCACGACAAACTAAACAAACAAAACCTACTAGAAGCCGCAATTTCACGACGAAACGACACACTAAACTAACATAACTATAATAACGTCGTCAAAGAGTAGACAAAGATAAAATAGCATACACAGGTATCGAAGAGGAAACAGGCAGGGAAAAACTCTGGACCGTGAGCTCTCAAAGATTCTGAAGAGATCTGCAAGAGGAAGCCTCATACTTGTGATGGGACAGGTTGCGTCGACCCTCATCGTCGCCCTTGGGATGATCTACGTCTCAAGGGTTCTGGGCTCCACAACTTTCGGCATAGTCTCGATCGCTCAGGCCCCGATAGGCGTAGCTTATCTCCTCATAAACGTTGGCACAGATCAGGCCCTCACCAAGTACCTCTCACAATTCCGATACGAGAGAAAGGACGAGAACCTGCGCCGTCTAATGGAGTCTGGAGTCATCATAAGCATTGTCTTTGGCCTCTTCTACTCGTTCGCCACATACCTCTCGGCAGGCTTCTTGGCGAACCAAGTCTTCCATGAGCCCAAGATAGAGGTGCTCGTCAAGATCTTCTCCATCGCGATCCTTGGTCAATCCCTCATAACCACGTCGTGGGCGGTGATTATCGGCTACGAACGTATGTCGCTGAAGAGCTACCACTCTGTCTTCTACTCGATCCTGAAGAGCCTGACTGGACCAGTCCTCGTCTATCTGGGTTACGGGCCGGTGGGGGCTGCCTTGGGAGAGGCTGGCCCCATGATGTTCGCCGGGGTTCTGGGCGTCGTGTTTGTCTATGTGATATGGAAGTCGGTGAAGAAATCGCAGTCCACCATCTCCCACATGGAAGGCGTGAAGATGCTGATGGTCTACGGCTACCCGCTGTTCTTCTCGAACATTGTAGCCGGCTTCAGGCCCTACATAAACACGTATCTGCTCTCCCAGTTCGTAGCCAACAACCTCATAGGCAACTATAGCGTCGCGACGAGGTTCTCAGCCCTCCTGGGTTTCGTCGTTACCCCGATTTCCCAGACCATGTTGCCCCTGTTCTCCAAGTTCGAGAACAAGCAGGACGACTTGGAGTACGTCTATAAGGCGTCTATCAAGTACACGTCCCTCATCGTATACCCCATGGTTGCGGCGATAATCGCCATGTCACCCCAGATCATCGAGATACTCTACGGGGACGCGTATCCTCAGGCCTCCCTCTACATGAAGCTCTACCTCGCCTTATTCTTCTTCACCGGCCTAGGCTCTCTGAGCAATATTAGGCTGCTGAACAGCCAGCGAATGACCAAGACCACTCTTAACATCAACTTGCTCCAGAACCTTGTCACTCTCCCCCTGAACGTCTTCCTGATTCCTCGATATGGGGTCATCGGGCTTCTGGTCTCGGAGCTCATCGGCCCCAGGGTCGGGACAGTCTACTCGCTTTGGGCTGTAAAGAAGAAGTTCGGGTTCACACCAGACTATCAGGCCACTGTGAAGACATTCCTCCCGTCTTTCACCGGGTTCATAGCCGCTGCTTACTTGTTCTCTCTTGTATCCTGGAATCCTTGGCTTGAGCTCTTCTCGGGTGGGCTCATCGTCTTGATGATATACTTGGTAGGCATCGTGGCCCTTGGGGCGTTGTCGAAGAAAGATGTATGCGATATCAGAGTCATCACGGAGTCCATCGGGCCTATTTCTGGTCTAGTGAGGCCGGCGCTCAAACTGATCGAGAGATACGCCTCGGAGTAGCGTTCCAGCGTTTCTCCTTCAACCATAAATTAAATTTAAGCAAAACTACAAACATAATTATAGTTAATACTATAAAAAGAGGGATTCATGAGGAGATGTGTATGGTATCCTCCAAAGAGCTGCTTAAGGAACTGCTAACCGACGAGAAGCTAGGATACTGCCAGAACTGTGGTTCATGTTCGGCTAGCTGTCCAATGGCGAGGGTTATCCCCGAGAAGTATAACCCGCGCACGCTTCTCCAGAGAGTCCACCTGGACCCTGACGGGATGTCTGAGAAAGAGGAGCTATGGCTCTGTGCATGGTGTTACAGGTGCACCGAGCGGTGCCCTCAAGGCATCCAGCCAACGGAGATCTTCCTCCTTACGAGGAACTTCGCTGCTGAGAAAGGCATGATTCCCCCTAACCCCCGGCGCATCATACAGGAGATAATGAACTCAGGTAGATCCATGCCCTATGATGAGTTCATAGACGAGCTCCGCGAAGACTATGGGCTTCCACCGATTGGAGAGGTACCCGCCAAGGTGCTGGAGGAGCAGAGGAAGATAGTCGGCGAGGAGTTTCTGGGGATGGTGAAGTGATGTCCTCCGAGTACGCTCTGTTTCCAGGCTGCGTAGCCTCGGTGAGGGAGATCGGATACGAGGTAGCTATCCGGAACGTGTTCAAGGCCCTCGGCATCACGCTGAGAAAGGTAGAGGACTTCAGTTGCTGTCAGCCGGCGTGTCTGGTCCACAGCATCGATTACGTTAAAGGCCTCGCTTTGACGTCAAGGAACTTGGCGGTTGCGGAGGAGACCAGCCTACCCATGCTGACGCTGTGCTCCAGCTGTTACGGCAACCTCTCTCGCGCCAAGCACCTGCTAGACGAAAACAGTGACCTCAAGGACGAGGTTAACGGCCTCCTAGCTAAGGCTGGCCGGAAGTATAGGGGTGGCGTCAAGATCGAGCACGTGGTTACAGTTCTTCATGACGAGTCCATGCTTCCCTATTTAGAGAAGAAGATATCGAATCCACTGAGCAAATTGAAGGCCGCCCCCTTCTACGGGTGCCACATCTTCATGCCGGCGAAGTACTCCAAGTTCGACGATCCAGAGTTCCCCCATAAACTCGACGAGCTGATAGAGATCACTGGAGCCGAGTCTTTGGACTACAACGAGAAGACGAGCTGCTGCATCGGGTGCGGCTCGTTCTTCGGCGAGGTATCCGAGGAGGCTTCGGTGCTGCTTTCAGAGAAGATAATTGGCAGCGCGAAGGAGAAGGGTGCCGACTGCGTCGTCACTACTTGTCCCTTCTGCATCATGCAGCTGGAGATAGGACAGATCAAGCTACGTGAGCAGGGAAAGGATTTTGGGGTTCCTGTGATACACTACGTTGACCTTCTAGGACTTTCCATGGGTTTGAAGCCCGAAGAGCTTGGGCTTGACCTGCGAAGAATAAACATGGAGCCGGTGGTTTCACGACTCTAGAGTATATTTTCGACCCCATCAAAAAGGTATTAAACATATTGGACAGCGTATGGTGATGTGTTTGAGCTCAGATGTTGATCAGAGAGAAGTTGAATTCATTTCCCTCATGCTGCAGAAGTCGGTCGGAGAGATGCACGCTGAGGTATGTGATCAGTGTGGTAAGTGTTCATCTGCCTGCCCCGTATCAAAGGAGATAGAGGGCTTCAACCCCCGCCAGCTGATAGCGAGGGTGGCCCTGGGGAAGATGGATGAGCTTCTTGCAGATGAGGCTATCTGGACTTGTACAACCTGCCTGAAGTGCAGGGAGAGGTGCCCCGAGGAGATCTCGCCATACGACGTCATCCTCGTGCTGAGGAACTTGGCGTACCGCGCTGGCCTCAACTACCCCGGGGGATACGACGACTTCATCAACGGCATATTGGAGCGTGGCTTCATCTCTGAGCCTCAGGAGGTCAGGGCACGCGGGGGCGGGAAGCTGAGCCGTGGGGCTCTAGGGCTCCCCGGAGTCAAGGGCCCCAAGGATATGGGCGTCTTCAGGGGCATCGTCGAGAAGATAATCGAGGCAGGTAAGGGTAATTGAAGTACGCGTTATATCTGGGATGCACCGTCCAGTCGGACCAGTACGGGTTCGAGGCTTCCGTGAGGGAGACTCTGCCGAAGCTAGGCGTGGAGCTGGTCGACATGGACGACGTAAGCTGCTGCGGCTTCCCGGCGCTAAGCAGCGTATCCGTGACTGGGTGGCACTATCTATCAGCTAGGAACCTGGCGATAGCCGAGAAGATGGGGCTAGACGTCCTCCCCCTCTGCAACGGCTGCCACCTCTCCTTCATAGAGACTATTCACGCGTTGGAGGCGGACCCTGGACTAAAGGAGATAGTCAACAGGAACCTTGAGAAAGAGGGCTTGCACTACGAGGGAACCGCCAAGGTTGTTCACCTCATCGAGGTCCTTCACGACGTAGTTGGGGTAGAGGGTATAAGTGAAAAAGTGAAGACGAGGCTGGAAGGCGTCAAGCTGGCGGCTCACCCCGGCTGCCACGCGATAAGACCCAGCGACCTGCAGAAGGTGGACGACGCTGAGAACCCGCAGAAGCTGGACACCCTGATCAAGGCCCTCGGCGCCGAAACCTTCGACTACCCCGAGAAGATAGACTGCTGTGGTTCACAGCTAGCCGTCTCGTCTGGCAGGAGCACCTTGAAGATCGCGGGTGAGAAGCTTCAGGCGGTCCAGTCCTACGGCTTCGATGGGCTAGTCACTACGTGCCCCTTCTGTTTCAAGATGTACGACGGCAGACAGAGGGCGATAAAGGGGGCCATAGGGGACCGCTCGCTTGAGGTTCCGGTATTCTACTACACCCAGATCCTTGGGCTCGCCTTGGGCTCCTCGCCTGAGAAGCTGGGGCTCCAGATGAACCAGAGCCCAGTGGATGGCGTTGTCAATAAAATCCTCGGAGACGATGAGTAATGGGTAAACCTGTTCTAGTTATAGGCGGAGGCGTCGCTGGTATCCAGGCCGCCCTTGACCTCGCAGACCGTGGGCTCAAGGTCCACCTCGTCGAGAAGTCGCCGAGCATAGGCGGCGTGATGGCTCAGCTCGACAAGACGTTCCCCACCATGGACTGCAGCATCTGCATCCTCGCCCCAAAAATGATAGAGTGCTTCAGGCACCCAAACATCACCATCCACACCCTCAGTAAAGTCACTGGAGTGTCAGGGGGACCCGGCGACTTCAAGGTGAAGGTGCTTAAGGAGCCACGCTCCGTGGACGCGTCCAAGTGCACAGGCTGCGGCGTCTGCAGCGAGAAGTGCCCCACCAAGGTAAAGGACGAGTGGCAGGAGGGCCTCACAGAGAGGAAGGCTATTCACATCATGTTTCCACAGGCGGTGCCACTAATAGCATGCATCGACAGGGACAACTGCCTCTACTTCCAGAAGGGCATATGCCAAGTCTGCTCCAAGGTCTGCCAAGCCGGAGCCATCGACTACGAGCAGAAGGCGGAGGAGATCGACCTAGACGTCTCTTCAATAATCGTGGCGACGGGCTTCCAGGAGTACGATCCCAGCGAACTGGGCGAGTACGGCTACAGCCGCTTCGAAGACGTCATCACAGCCAAGGAGTTCGAGCGGCTGGTCTGCGCGTCCGGCCCGACGGGAGGCCACCTGAACAGGCCCAGCGACGGGAAGCTTGCCCACAGAGTCGCGTTCGTCCAGTGTGTAGGCTCCAGGAGCCACCAGAAGGGCTACCCGTTCTGCAGCAGCGTGTGCTGCATGTACGCGACGAAGGAGGCCGTGCTCATCAAGGAGCACGAGCCTGCGTCGGACGTCACCATATTCTACATGGACCTCAAGGTCTTCGGCCAGGGCTTCCAGGAGTTCGTGGACCGCGCCCAGTCTCACTGGGGAGTAAAATACATCAGGGGTCGGCCCGGCGAGATCAGGAGAAACCCTGTCACGAAGGACCTCACCGTCTGGTACGAGAACACCGACACGGGGGAGGTGGCCGAGAAGGAGGTTGACCTCGTGGTGCTCTGCACGACCATGATATCGAGGCCGGAGAACAAGGAGCTCGCCGACGTCCTCGGCCTAGAGCTTGATGAGTGGGGCTTCTTCGAGCCGCTGGACCCCGTCATGAACCCCATCGAGACGGACAAGCCGGGGATATTCATCTGCGGCTGCTGCCACGGCCCAAGGGACATACCTGAGTCGGTGGCGGAGGCCAGCGGCACGGCTGCATGCGCCGCAGAGACGGCGAGGAGGTACGGCCAATGAGCGAGGAGCCGAGGATAGGCGTCTTCGTCTGCCACTGCGGAATCAACATCGGGGGCTACGTGGACGTCCCGGAGGTAGTCAAGTACTCTATGACGCTGCCAGACGTCGTATACGCTGAACCCAACCTATACACGTGTTCATCTGATGGGCTCCAGAAGATCAAGGAAGCCATCGAGAATCATCGCCTGAACAGGGTTGTCGTGGCGTCGTGCACGCCTAGAACCCATGAGCCGCTTTTCCAGGGCGCCTGCGAGGAAGCCGGGCTCAACAAGTATATCTTCGAGATGGCGAACATCAGGGACCAGTGCAGCTGGGTGCACATGCACGAGCCCGAGAAGGCGACCCAGAAGGCTAAAGACCTGGTCAGGATGGCCGTCGCGAAGGCCAGGCTGCTGACTCCCGAGGAGGAGCCAGAGATCGACATCCATCCCACCGGGCTCGTAATAGGCGGCGGAGTCTCAGGCATGACCGCGGCTCTGTCTCTCATGAACCAGGGATTCAAGGTGCATCTGGTCGAGAAGGAGGACAAGCTGGGAGGAGCTCTCAACGAGCTGGGCACTCTGTTCCCCACCAACGTCAAGGCTAGCGAGGTGCTGAAACCCCTGATCAATGGCGTTGAGGAGAGCCCCGACATCGTTGTCCACCTCAACTCCACTGTGAAGGAGGTCAAGGGCTTCATCGGCAACTTCGAAGCCGAGATCGAGTCGAAGGAAGGCTCCGAGCTATTCGAGGTCGGCACCGTTATCGTCGCCACGGGGGCGGACTACCTGGACCCCGTGGGCCTCTTCGGCTACAGCGAGGTTCAGGGCGTCGTCACCCAGCTTGAACTTGAGCAGAAGATGAAGGAAGGCTCCCTGGGTGACGTGAAGTCCGTCGTCATGGTTCAATGCGCGGGCTCCAGGATCGAGGAGCGGCCCTACTGCAGCAGGATATGCTGCACGGAGGCCATGAAGAACGCTTCTCTGCTCAAAGAGGAGGACTCGGACAGAGACATATACGTCCTGTACCGGGACCTCCAGACCTACGGCATCGAGTACACCGAGATGGAGTGGGACGCCAAGCGGAAGGGTGTGAAGCTCGTCAAGTACGACAAGGCACGGCCCCCCGTGGTCACGGAGGGCGAGAGGGGCCCCGTGGTCAAGGTCTGGGCGTCTCTACTCAACGAGGAGCTGACCATCAAGCCGGACCTCGTGGTGCTTTCGGCGCCCCTGGTGCCCAACCCGGACAACAAGACGCTGAGCCAGCTGCTCAAGGTGCCCCTCAACCGGGACGGCTTCTTCATGGAGGCCCACGTAAAGCTGAGGCCGGTGGACTTCGCCACGGATGGCATATTCGTATGCGGCACGGCTCACAGCCCCAAGGAGGTGGCTGAGAGCATCAGCCAGGCTAAGGGCGCCGCGTCACGCGCCGGCATACCCATGGCCAAGGGCAGGCTCAAGACGGCGGCCATCACGAGCGTCGTCGACGAGGACAAGTGCTGTGGCTGCGGAACGTGCATCGAGATGTGCGCCTACAACGCGATAACGAAGAACGAGCGGGGGCTAGCCCAGGTAACCGCGGCGGTCTGCAAGGGCTGCGGCGTCTGCGGCGCCAGCTGCCCGGAGAGAGCCATCACGATGAGGCACTTCACCGACGAGGAGCTGGAGGCGCAGGGCCTCGCAGCCATAAAGGAGGCGTAGAGATGACGGACTTTGAGCCAAAGATCATAGGGTTCCTTTGTAACTGGTGCAGCTACGCGGGCGCAGACCTGACGGGCGTGAGCAGGATACAGTACCCCACGAACCTCCGGGTGATACGTGTCATGTGCAGCGGGAGGGTGGACCCTGCGCTGCCCCTGGGCTTCCTAGCGGAGGGCGCCGACGGCGTCATGGTCACCGGCTGCCACGTAGGGGACTGCCACTACATAGACGGCAACCTGTACGCTAGGCGCAAGTTTGGTCTGCTGAAGAGGCTCGTCGAGAAGACGGGGCTTGAGCCCGAGAGAGTGATGCTCGAATGGGTCTCGGCGTCGGAGGGGCAGAAGTTCGCGGACATAGTAAGCGAGTTCACCGAGAAGATACGTGGACTAGGGCCCATACCATGCGACGATGAGACCCGGCTGAACCTCCTCGCGGCGAAGGCGGCCTCCGAGGAGTATAGACTCCGGGCCCTCGTGGGCAAGGAGGAGAAGCTCGTGGAGAAGGGCAACGTCTACGGCGAGGAGATGACTCAGGAGGAGTTTGACGAGGTCATGAGCGAGGCAGTCGAAACAGAGTATACGCGGAACAAGATCAGGCTCATGCTATCGAAGGAGCCTCAGTCGGTCAAGGCGTTGGCCGAGAGGCTGGGGGAGGACCCCGGGAGGGTTCTGGAACACGTCGTCGCGCTGAGGCGGCGCGGGTGGATAGACCTGCTTGAGCTTGAGGGGAACACCCCGATATACACGACGCTGGAGATGGCGTAGATGGGCAAGGTAGGATCTGTTCTGGTGGTAGGCGGAGGAATCGCAGGCATACAGGCGAGCCTGGACCTAGCCGACTCGGGTTTCAAGGTATACCTGCTGGACAAGGAGCCGACCATAGGCGGCGTCATGACCCAGCTGGACAAGACTTTCCCGACGAATGACTGCGCCATGTGCATCCTCGCTCCCAAGCTGGTTGGCGCGGGGAGGCACCACAACATCGAGCTAGTCACGTACAGCGAGCTTCTGGACCTGAGAGGCGAGGAAGGAGAATTCACTGCGGTGATAAAGAAGAAGGCGCGGCGGGTCAACATCGAGAAGTGCACCGGCTGCGGCGACTGTGCCATGAAGTGCCCAGTCACCGCCATCGACATGTACAACGAGGGGTTTGGTGAGCGCGGAGCCGCGTACATCAAGTACCCCCAAGCGGTGCCGCTGGCCGCCACGATAGACAAGGAGAAGTGCATCGGCTGCGGCATCTGCGCCGAGGTCTGCAAGGCGGAGGCCATCGTATACGATGAGACTGACACGGAGGTGGAGCTTAAAGTGGGCTCAGTCATCCTCGCCCCAGGCTTCCAGGCCTTCGACCCGAGCATCCTCACAGAATACGGGTACGGCAGGTACCCCAACGTCGTCTCCAGCATGGAGTTCGAGCGAATACTGAGCGCCACCGGCCCCTACAGGGGGGTCGTGATGAAGCCCAGCGACGGCGAGACGCCGAAGCGAGTGGCCTTCCTCCAGTGCATAGGCTCCAGGGATGAGCGGATCGGGAACCCCTACTGCAGCGGCGTCTGCTGCATGTACGCCTTGAAGGAGGCTGTCATCGCTCAGGAGCACAACCCGGGGCTGGAGGCAACCATCTTCTTTATGGACCTCAGGGCCTTCGGGAAGGAGTTCGACGACTACTATACACGGGCCGAGGAGGAGCACGGCGTCCGGTTCATCAGGAGCAGGGTCGCCAGCACGCGGCAGGACCCCGAAGCCAAGGACGTGCTTCTGAGCTACGAGCTGGACGGAGAGATCAAGGAGGAGGCCTTCGACATGGTCGTCCTCAGCGTAGGGCTGAACGCGCCTGAGGACTCGGGTGAACTCGCCGACGCATGCGGAATCGAGCTGAACAAGTATGGCTTCGCGAAGACGACTCTCTTCAGGCCGCTTGAGACCACGAGGCCGGGAGTCTACGTCTGCGGCGCGTTCCATGGACCCAAGGACATACCCGACAGCGTGGCCCAGGCCAGCGGCGCCGCCGCCAAGGCTGCGAAGGCTATCTCGTCCGTCAGAGGCACCGAGGTTACCGAGGTCGAGTACCCCGAGGAGAAGGACGTGCTCTCCGAGGAGCCCCGCATCGGCGTCTTCGTCTGCCACTGCGGCATCAACATCGGCGGAGTAGTAGGAGTCAAAGAGGTCGTAGAGTACGCGAAGACTCTGCCCAACGTGGCGTACGCCGAGGAGAACCTGTATACGTGTAGCCAGGACACACAGGACAAGATCAAGGAGACCATACTGGAACACGATCTAAACAGGGTGATCGTAGCGTCTTGTACCCCACGGACCCACGAGCCCCTGTTTAGGGCCACCCTACAGGAGGCGGGGCTCAACCCCTATCTCTTCGAGATGGCCAACATAAGGGACCAGTGTAGCTGGGTCCACATGCATGATCACGAGGCAGCCACGGAGAAATCCAAGGTTCTCGTCAGGATGGCCGTCGCCAAGGCACGGCTGCTGGAGCCTCTGGAGAAGCCCATCATAAAGACGACCCCATCGGCCCTCGTCATCGGGGGTGGCCTCAGCGGCATGACCTCGGCGTTGGAGATAGCCGACCAGGGATTCGAGGTTCACCTCGTCGAGAAGGAGCCGGAGCTGGGTGGCAACCTCAAGCACATCAAGTTCGTGCCTGGAGGCGAGGACCCAGAGGAAGAGCTCAAGGCAATCGTCGACAGGGTCACTAGTCACCCCAAGATCAACGTGCACCTTAACACCCGGCTCGCGGAGGTGGACGGTTACATAGGCAACTTCGAGTCTACTCTGGTCAGCCCGGAGAAGGAGACCCAGGTGAAGCACGGTGTCGCCATAATTGCTACTGGCGGAGTCGAGTACAAGCCCATAGAGTACCTCTACGGCACGGAGGGAGTCATGACCCAGTTCGAGCTGGAGGATAAGCTGACCAAAGGCTACAGGCCGGAGACGGTGGCCATGATCCAGTGCGTCGGCTCCAGGTGCGAGGAGCGGCCATACTGCAGCAGGGTATGCTGCACGGGGGCCGTCAACAACGCGTTGAAGGTCAAGGAGCTGAACCCAGACGCCGACGTCTTCATCCTCTACAAGGACATGAGGACCTACGGCTTCAAGGAGGACTACTACAGGGAGGCCGCCGACAGGGGCGTCATGTTCATCAGGTACGAGGACGGCGACAAGCCGGTCGTCGAGGACGACGGAGGCCTGAAGGTCACGGTCACCGACCTCGTCCTGAAGGATAAGTTAGTCATCAAGCCCGACGCGGTGGTGCTCAGCGCCGCCGTGCTGCCGGGGGAGGACAACGGCAGACTCGCCGGCATGTTCAAGGTGCCCCTCAGCAAGGACGGCTTCTTCCTTGAGGCTCACATGAAGCTGAGGCCCTTGGACTTCGCCACCGACGGCGTCTTCCTCGCAGGCCTCGCCCACGGACCCAAGACCCTGGACGAGTGCATAAGCCAGGCCGCCGGGGCAGCCGCCAGGGCGCTCACCATCCTGAGCCACCCGACCATCGAGGTGGAGGGAGCCATCGCCAGGGTTGACGAGGAGCGCTGCAGCGGCTGCAGGATGTGCGCCAGCGTCTGCGAGTTCAACGCCATCGAGATGGTGGAGGACGAGGACGGCAAGATACACAGCCACGTGATACCCGAGGTCTGCAAGGGCTGCGGCGTATGCGTAGCCACCTGCCCGTCCGGCGCCATCACCGCCGGCCACTTCACCGACCAGGAGATACTTAGTCAGGTGCGCGCAGCGTTGGAGGAGGTGAAGGCATGACCGGCTTCGAGCCACACATCGTCGGCTTCCTCTGTAACTGGTGCAGCTACGCTGGGGCCGACTTGGCGGGCGTGAGCAGGTTCCAGTACCCGCCCAACGTGAGGATCATAAGGGTGATGTGCAGCGGTAGGGTACACCCGGCCCACATCTTGGTGGCGTTCAGGAGTGGCGCCGACGGCGTCCTCGTCGCGGGATGCCACCCACCCAATGACTGCCACTACATAAGCGGGAACCTGAAGACGAAGCGCCGCGTCGTGCTCCTCAAGAGAGTCATGGCCCAGATGGGCATGGAGCCGGAGAGGCTGAGGCTGGAGTGGATCAGCGCGGCGGAGGGTGAGAAGTTCGCACGCACCATCAGGGAGTTCACGAAGCAGCTCAAGGAGCTGGGCCCGAGCCCGGTTCCCGTGGCGCTAGCGACGCAGGAGGCTGACTAGGATGGAGATAACTTTCACGCGGGAAGCCAAGGAGTTCAGGAACCAGATAATGGCGGTAGAGGGCGCGGAGAAGCTCATGCACTGCTACCAGTGCGGAACCTGTACCTCTGATTGCCCCATCGCTAAACGCGTCCCCGAGTTCAGGCCGAGAAGGATCGCGCGGCTGGCCATGTACGGCCAGAAGGAGAGGCTCTTCGAGGGAGACCTCCTCTACCTTTGTGCGGGGTGCTACACATGTTACGAGCACTGCCCCCAGGAGGTGCACGTCAGCGAGATAGTGTCCGCGCTGCGGAAAACGGCTCTGGACGAGGGCCACCTCCTGCCCGGCTTCAAGGCGCTGATGCAGAGCGTCGCCGAGATGGGTTACATCTACGAGATAGACGAGTTCGAGAACGAGATGAGGGAGGACGACGACCTGCCCCCCGCGCCTGAGCCCGACACGGACGGCATCGAGGCCATAATGGCGGCCACTGGGTTCCTCGATAAGGTGGAGGCGAGCCGGCGATGAAGTACGCGTTCTTCGTTGGCTGTACCACCCTCTCGAGGCTCCCAGGCTACGAGAAATCCGCGAGGAAGGTGGCGGAGAAGCTGGGCGTCGAGCTGCTCGACATGCCCGGCTCGGGGTGCTGCGGCACGACGTACCTGGAGACCCTGGACCACAAGACGGCGCTGGCGATGGCTGCCCGAAACATCGCGATAGCCGAGGAGATGGGGCTCGACATAGTCACCGTCTGCAACGGCTGCACGGAGGTCCTCACCAAGACCAACAAGGAGCTCAAGGGGAACCCGGAGCTCAAGGCCGAGATCAACGAGGTGCTCGCCGAGGCGGGCAAGAAGTACATGGGCACCGTGGAGGTGAAGCACTACGTCAAGATGCTCAAAGACGACGTCGGGCTGGACGCCATCAAGGAGAAGATGGAGCGCAGCCTCAGCGGCCTCAAGGTTGGGAGCCACTACGGCTGCCACATGTTCAAGCCAGCCGAGGTGATGGAGGGTGAGGACCCCGAGAACCCCACCGTCATGGACGAGCTGGTGGCCTTGACTGGCGCCGAGCCCATCGAGTACCCGAACAAGCTGGAGTGCTGCGCCGGCCCCGTGATGGGTGTACGGGAGAACGTCACCTGGAGCGTGGGGCTGGACAAGGTAAAAACCGTTAAGAAGTACGGGGACACGCTGGCGACGGCGTGCCCCTTCTGCTACCTGACCTTCGAGCGTTGCCAGCTCATGGAGGAGGAGTCACCCGGGCTGCCAGTGATTCATCTACCGCAGCTGCTGGGCCTCGCCATGGGCCTCGACGCGGATGACGTGGGGCTTGGACACAACAAGGTGGACGCCAAGGGCATCCTGGAGAAGCTGAGGTGAACGATATGAGCAAGCTTAAACTAGGTTTCTACTGGGGCGCAAGCTGCGGAGGCTGCGAGATCGCCGTCCTCGACATAGACGAGGCCATCCTCACCGTCCTCGAGATCGCGGAAGTCGTCCTATGGCCGGTCGCCATGGATACCAAGTACAAGGACGTTGAGGCCATGGAGGACGGGTTCATGGACATCCTCTTCTTCAACGGAGCCATCAGGAACTCGGAGCAGGAACACCTCGCCAAGCTACTGAGGAGGAAATCCAAGACGCTGGTTGCCTTCGGGTCCTGCGCCCACACAGGCGGAATACCCGGACTAGCCAACCTGGCCGACCGTGAGCAGATCTTCGACAGGGCCTACCTGTCTAGTCCTTCAACGCCGAACAAGCCGAGACACGTCCCGACCACCGAGGTGGAGGTGCCCGAGGGAAAGATCACCATCCCCCGGTTTTACGACACCGTGATGCCGCTGAACAAGGTCGTCGACGTCGACTACTACCTGCCCGGCTGTCCGCCACCCACGCCGCTGGTGCTGGCCGCCGTCAAGGCGATAGCCGAGGGTAACCTCCCTCCGGTGGGGTCGGTGATCGCGCCGGAGCTTTCAGTCTGCGACCAGTGCCCACGCGAGAAAGAGGATAAACGGATCACGGAGATCAAGCGCATCATCTACGAAGAGCCTGAGCCCGACAAATGCCTTCTTGAGCAGGGCTTCATCTGCATGGGCCCGGCGACGCGGGCTGGATGCGAGGCCCAGTGCATCAAGGCAAACATGCCTTGCACTGGCTGCGGAGGGCCGTGCCCGGGAGCCATCGAGCAGGGCTCGGCCATGATATCGGCTCTTTCCACTGTCCTGGGGTTGGCGTCTGAAAAGGAGGAAGGCTTCGACCCCGAGGAGGTTATGGAACAACTAAAAGACCCCGTCGGTACGTTCTACAAGTACTCGCTTGCCGACAGCATCATACACAGGAGGATAAAGAAGTGAAGCGGATAACGATAGACCCGATCACGCGGCTCGAGGGCCATGGCAAGATAGAGATATTCCTCAACGACCAGGGAAACGTCGAGAACGCGTACCTCCAGATACCGGAGCTCAGGGGTTTCGAGAGGTTCTGCGAGGGCAGAAAGGCCGAGGACATGCCCATCATAACTCCCCGAATATGTGGCGTATGCCCCGTCGCCCACCACCAGGCGGCGGCGAAGGCGCTTGACGCGGCGTTCAACGTGGAGCCCACCGAGACCGCGAAGAAGCTCAGGGAGCTCCAGTACACTGGTTACTACATCTACGACCATACGCTCCACTTCTACTTCCTCGGCGCCCCAGACTTCGTGGTTGGGCCCGACGCGCCGGCTGCGAAGCGGAACATCTTCGGTGTGCTGGAGAAGGTGGGTCTCGATGTGGGGAAGGAGGTAATCAAGCACAGGGCGTACGGCCAGAAGATCACCGAGATTCTCGGCGGCAAGGCCACGCACCCGACGTGCTGCATACCGGGCGGCATCAGCAAGGGGCTGAACGAGGAGGAGCGGCAGCAGATCGAGGACATGGCGCGGAGCAGCGTCGAGTTCGCGAAGTTCACGCTGCAGGTCTTCAACGACGTTGTGCTGGCTAACCAGGACTACGTTAACATGATCCTCAGCGAACCCTACCAGCTGGACACCTACAACATGGGCCTCGTAGACAAGAACAACCACGTTAACTTCTACGACGGCGACATCAGGGTAACCGACCAGAAGGGCAAGGAGTTCGATAAGTTCCAGGCCCACCAGTACTTGGACAAGATCGTCGAGCGCGTGGAGCCTTGGACCTACAGCAAGTTCACTTATCTGAAGGAGGTGGGCTGGAATGGGTTCACAGACGGCCCCGACAGCGGCATCTACCGCGTCGGGCCCCTCGGCAGGCTCAACGCCGCCGAAGGCATGACGACGCCCCTAGCCAACGAGGAGTATAAACGAATGTACGAGACCCTCGGAGGCAAGCCGGTTCAGTCCACCCTCGCCTTCCACTGGGCTAGACTCGTGGAGCTCCTCCATGCTTGTGAGCGTACGCTGGAGCTATCGTTGGACCCTCAGATCACCGACACCGATCTGAGGAACCCCGTCGGCGAGCCCGGTGAGGGAGTCGGCGTCATAGAGGCTGCACGAGGCGTTCTTGTGCATCACTACAAGCTGACGGAGGATGCCCTCGTGGAGAAAGTCAACCTCATCGTAGCCACCACACACAACTACGCAGACATCAACATGAGCATCAGAGACGCAGCCAAGGGGCTCATCAAGAACGGTGAGGTCAACGACGGCCTCCTCAACATGGTTGAGATGGCGTTCAGAGCCTACGACCCTTGCTTCGGCTGCAGCACCCACAGCCTACCCGGACAGATGCCCCTAAAGGTTAACCTCAGGTCCAGCGACGGCTCAATCCTCAGAACCATCGAGAGGAAGTAGGCGCAAGTGAGGACCCTCGTCATAGGCGTGGGCAACCTCATCCGCTGCGACGACGGTGCCGGCATCCACGTAGTCAACAGGATAAGGGAGAGAACCGCCAGCATCGACACCCTGGATGTGGCCCTCGGCAGCATCGAGATCCTTGAGGCCATGAAGGGCTACGAGAGGGTCATCATAGTGGACGCCATAGAGACGGGTGCCGAACCCGGCACGGTTTTTCATGTAAACATATCATGGGATGAGAAGCCGCCGGTGATAACACACAGCCACGGCGTAGACCTAGTGACGACCATAGAGCTCGGGCACCGTCTCTTCCCGGACGAGATGCCGGGCGACATCAGAATAATCGGCATCGAAGCGGAGAACACATTTACATTGACAGAGGTCTGCACAGAGAAAGTTCAAGCCGCCATAGAGAAGGTGGTTGAGGAAATCCTGCGAATAGAATAGGAGGAGAAACACGACGTGACAAGATCTGGGATAGTCTTAGCTGGGGGATCGTCCACGAGGGTCGGAGAGGACAAGGGTCTCCGCCGCCTCGCGGGCAAGCCCATCGTCAACCACATCGTCGAAAGGATACGAGACCACGTCGACGAAGTCATCGTCGTCGTTTCCTCGGAAGAACAGAGAGAAAAATATCTGCAGGCTGTGGACGGCGTCCTCGTCGTGACAGACATGTACCCTGAGGGCTCGCCTCTCGTCGGCCTCATGACGGGGCTATCATATTGCAAGTATGCGTACGCGTTCGCCGTCGCATGTGACATGCCGTTCATCTGCGACGAGGCGGTGGAGATGCTGTTCGCCGAGGCCGAGGGCCACGACGGCGCTGTCTTCGAGAAACCCAACGGCTGGATAGAGCCCCTCGCAGCAGTCTATCACGTTGAAACAGCTCTCAGGGAGGCCGAGCGACTCTACAGAGAGGGTGACTTACGGGTTCGGATGATCTTGCTGAGCCTCGATGATGTGTCACTCATCCCTGTGGAGAGGTTGAGGGGTGTTGACCCGGAGCTGCGTACGTTCTTCGACACCGACTCTAAGGAGCGGTTCGAGGAGGCCGAACGGATCATCAGGGCGATGTCCGAGAAATAGAGTTTTTAATACTGATATATACCGTTTCCACTCGGAGGCTTCAGAGTATAGGTTATATTAACATTTACTCTTAGAATACATGCGATGGAAAACAGGAAGATCATGGCTCTGGGGAAGTCGTCTCTCGTCATCTCTCTCCCCAAGGACTGGCTGAAGATGAACAACGTCGGCAGAGGAGACGTCGTATCCCTCGAGACCCTGCGCGACCTCTCCCTTGTGGTACACCCCACCATGAAGACGGGGGAAAGGGAGAAGAGGAAGATCGTCGTCATCGAGCCCGACGAGGAAGAGGATACCATCACACGGATCGTCATAGGGTGCTATCTCAACGGCTACAGCACGATCCAGCTCACATCGAAGAAGATCTTCACGACTAAACAACAGAAAGCCATCAGGAACGTCGTGAAGTCCCTCTACCTGAGGATCATCGAGTCCCACGCAAGCGAGGTGATCCTCCAGACCCTCATGGACGAGTCCATGGCTTCAGTAGAGCAGGGCTTGGACCGAATGCACCTCATCACCCTCTCGATGTGTGAGGACATACTCGTGGCCATGGAGACGTGGGACGGCGACCTCGCAGGCTCAGTTCTATCCTTGGAGGACGACGTGGACCAGTTCATGTACTACCTGATCCGTTTGATACGGTGTGCCGCCATCAATCCCTCCCTCGCTGGGAAACTGGGCCTGGATATTCTCGACTGTCTTGACTATCAGAACCTCGTGGACAGGATAGAGCGTGTCGCCGACCACACCACGAACATCGCTCAGCATTTAGTGAACTTGGTTGAGCACCAAACCGTGATCCCCCTTGAGGTCTGGGCTGTTTTCATAGAGGTGGCCCGCATCTCGTTCGACTCCTATGAGAAGGCAGTGGAGGGCTTTATTTTAAAGACAGTGCAGGACAGCAACATCATTATTAACAATCAGGAGAAGGTTGGCCAGCTTCTCAGAAAAATATCTCCACTTCCTATCTTCGGGATCAACGATAGGGTTGTGTTTCTTGAGCTGTCCGCCATCAGGGAGAACATCATGAGGATAAGCGAGTACGCCGCAGACATAGCTGAGATCATCATCGACAGGGCATACAAGCCTGAGGAAAGCTAGGCTCAACTTCGCCACTTCCTCTGCTGCCGTCATGGCGTGATTGAGCCGAGCCAACCACAGCTATGAGGATTAAAATACTTTTCATGGCTCAATCAACGTTGAAAGTACCCTGATACTCGTATTATTTCATATACGTGTATATACAACAATACTGGAACGTTTAATTGACCGCCTTTGAATCTCCATCCTGACCAAGAATGGCGCAAAACTGGTACAAGGAAGCGGAGAAGGCCCTAGAGCCCGGTGATGCCATACGGAAAAGTTACCCCGGTCGCCTCGACGGGGGAAGTGGGTATCTGATTATCTCGAACAAGCGCCTGATGTTCCAGAACGTGAAGGGGTTCCTGTCCAAGAAATACAACATAACCATGAACGTGCCCCTCGAGGGCATCAGCAAGGTTGTCGTCACGGAAGGCAACGCCATTGAGATCGACACAGCCGACAAGAAATACGTAGTGGATCCAGACGAGGTTCCGGCAAGAATAATCCTGAAGAGCATCACCGAGGCCAAGGGCTAAGCCTAATGCCCAATGGGGGCGTGTATCCCCCCTTTTTTGTTAAGTCCAATATATCTACTCAAATTATCCTAGTATCTGTCCTCGCAGTTTCTCTGCTGCTCCCCGGTCTCTCACGCCCTCGATGACAGTGACGCCGGAGACCAGTACGCTGCCCTTAACTTTTTCCTTCTCGAAGCTTGTCCCCAGCCTTCCCTTGACGGTAATCGTGTAACCAAGACTATCCAGTTTGTCGTTGATTAACTCTAGATCTAATTCCATTTCATACTCGGGCGAGAAGATCCATACCCTTCTCCCCTCCCTTCCACAGATCTCCTCGACACGAGTCTCATCGGGCGCAGCCTCTATTGGTTCCAGGTATCCGCTGCACACCTGACAGTTCTCGGCTTTAGCTAGCTGCACCTTCTCGATGGACAGCTCCCTCAAGTCCGCGAAGAGGAGCTTGTTCGCGAGGACCGGCGTCTCTCCGAGTAACAGCCTTATGGTCTCGCTCACCTGTACGCTGGCGATTAGGCTTATTACCGAGGGGTGTACGCCCAGGACGGCGCAGCTGGGGAGGTCTGCGTCGTCTATGCCGCCTTGGAAGCACTCTAGGCACGCGGTCTCGCCGGGGATTATGGTGGACGCGTTGCCCACCTGCATGATCACCGCGCCGTGAACGAACGGTGTTCCCGATCTCTGGCACGCCCTGTTGACCGCGTATCGGGCGGCCATGGAGTCTAGGCCGTCCACCACGATGTCCGCCCCCTCGATGATCCTCTCAGCGTTACCATAAGTTACGGAGAGGGGGACAGGCTCCACCTCGATGAAGGGGTTTATCCGATGCAACCTATCCATCGCGGCCTCGACCTTGGGCAGACCAATCTGGTGAACGCCGTATAGGTGCTGCCTCTGCAGGTTCGAGATCTCGACGACGTCTCTGTCGACGACCCTGATGTTGCCTACGCCCATAGACGCCAGCTGCGTGAGTATGGGGCTGCCGAGGCCCCCCGCCCCTACGACGCATACCTTCGCCTTCTTGAGCTTCCTCTGGCCTTCTAGGCCGAACTCCTTGAGAACGATCTGCCGCGAGTAGTAGTCCAGCTCCTCTTCTGTGAAGCCTTTGGACGTTGGGTTAGACATGGTTATTCCATTCACTGGACACGAATTAAACCCTAGCCTCTATGCGCGGGTCTTTTATCGCTAATCATCCACGTCTACATGGGTCTAAATGTCTGTCAGGAAGGTTGAGATAACGCGGATAAGGAGCGACGGCTCGACGGAGACCCTGGAAGACTCGGTGGCGTCCGACGCCGCCGTGTGTGTCTTCGTCGACGGCGAGTTCTACAGGACCCTCGTAGCCTCACCCGAGATGCTTGAGGAGCTGGTGGTCGGGCACCTCTACACCGAGGGCGTCGTCTCATCACACACAGACATCGTTGAGCTCACCGTCCAACCGGAAAGAGTCGACGTGTCTCTCAGATACCCAGTCAACCTCTCCGAGATAACGATGGGGAAGAGCCGGCTCCTTACCACCGCCTGCGCGGCCTCCCCGGGATTCAGACCGGGCTCCGTCAGAATGGTCCAGCCCGTCGAAGACTTGGACGCCGCCCTGATCCACGGCGTCGTAGACGAGCTTAACAGGATGAGCACGGTGTTCAGGGAGACTGGTGGCACCCACAGCGCGCTCATACACCATAGGGACGATGGCGTCGTGGCTTTCGCCGAGGACGTTGGCAGGCACAACGCCCTCGACAAGGTGATAGGGAGGTGTCTGCTCGACGGCGTCGATCTCAGTCGGTGTGTGCTTGCGTCCAGCGGCCGGCTGGCTGGGGAGATGGTGTTGAAGGCCGCCGCGGCGGGGATACCGGTGGTCTGCTCCGTTTCGGCGCCTCTGGCGTCCGGGATAAGGGTTGCAGAGGAAGCGGGGATAAGACTCGTAGGCTTCGTCCGTGGGCGCAGGATGAACCTTTACGCCTGAGATGCTGCTGGTCCAAGTGGATCTCGGTTGTTACCTCCTGTAGGTCAGATCTGTTTTTTCTTTACGTGTATGCGTGGCTACAGGTATTTCAGCAGGTGCTCGCCCCCACGATTGACGCGAGGACCCTGATCAGGGCTCTGAGCGTGTTTCCCCTGGCTCTCTTCACGATGGACGTGGCGAAGGGGGAGGCTAACACGACTCCTAGAGACGTTGCTGCGATCGTCGATGCTTCGACCTGGCCCCGTAGGACTATGTACGTGGCGAAGCCTATGAGGCTCACGAGGGTCTCGGACAGTGTCTCGAAGGCGGCTAGCGCCCGTTTTCCCTCAGCCGTCAGGCCCGCCGGGGTTGGCAGCAGGAGCACAAGCAGCGTCAACGCCACGACTGCTAAGAAAGGGCTGGAGAACCCGAGGCGATTACCCATAGAGACCTTAGATACAACAATGGAGAACCCCTTTTAAACCTCATAAAACGGGTTCACGGCAGTCTCCGGGGCTTCGCGGCCATCAAGCCCGCTATGACTCCTACCACGGGGAAAGCGATGGACGCGAGAAGCGCCTCGCTGTACCCGCCGAACAGGTCGTACGCGACGCCGTAGGGCAGGGGACCCAACGCGGAGCCTATCACCCCAGCCATCATGGTGACGCCCCTGATGGTGCTCAGGTGCCTCCGCCCATAGTAGTCCGGCCAGATCACTCCACCCACTATTCCCTGCAGCGCCATCTGGACCCCCACGAGCACCCCGTAAACCATGACCAGCGTCACGCTGTCCGCCAGGTACAGTGCCACCATGGAGCCGAGCATCAGCGCCTGGCTGAAAGCGACGAGGTACCTCATCTGGACCCTGTCCGCGACAGGCCCCGCTAGAAGCGCCACGGGTAGGCGCACGACGCTCATGAGGCTGCTGATCAGCGCAGCCGTCCCAGGGTCCAGTCCGGCCTGGGCGAGTATGCTTATCTGGTGGAACACGAGCCCCGTTATTATCGCCGACGGGACCACCGTCGTGTATATGATGCACCAGAAGGCCCGGGTCCTCATGGCTTCCCGTAGGGTCCAGGAGTCCTCGACTAACGTATTCTCCACCTCTGTGATCTCCGGGGCTTCCTCGTTGTCGGGCAGGAGCCCGACCTCCTCAGGCGTGTCCCTGATGAGGAGGTAACTCAAAGGCGCCATGACGACCCACAGCAGCACCGCCCACGTCCACCAGCTCATCCTCCAGCCGTAGTTCTGGATGATCCAGGTGTTGAGAGGCGGCAGGATCGCCAGGCTCAGCCCTCCCCCTATGCTGACGACGCCGATGGCGACCCCTCTCCTCTTTATGAACCACTGGGGTGGCAGAGTCACGCTGCTGAGGCTCATGGAGCCCTGGCCCAGGAGCCTCACGAGGAAGAAGCCGATAAGAAGCATAGGCACCGTGCTCACGAGGCTCATCCAGACGCAGGCCACCCCGAACACCAGGGCGATGGCGGCGGTCATCCTTCTGTGGCCGACCCTGTCGAAGAGTCTCCCGACGAAGCCCATGAGCATCCCCGCACAGAATGTGCCTACGCTGTACATGCCTGAGACTACGCTGCGGCTCCAACCGTACTCGTTGATGTAGCTGTCTATGAAGACGCTTACGCTGTAGGTCTGCCCCGGCCCGCTGAAGAAGATAACGAGGCTGGAGACCAGCACCATGACCCAGCCATAGAACACCGGAGACCTGAACGGCAGCTTGTCCCTGCTCAACCACGTTAACTCCTAGACCCAAATAACCAGGGCGGAGTTCAAATAAAGGTTGGCTAACACACCAGCCCTCGCCTCCCACGCGTGTCCGAGACAGCCACCCTGAGGTTTAAATGGAGCAGTCCTTCTCTTGTCCCCATGCAGTTCGGAGTCTACATCAGGTCAGCCGAGACATACGGCAAGATGCTTGAGCTGACCCGGGCCGCCGAGGAGCTAGGCTACTACGGCGTCTTCCTCAACGACCACGTCCACGGCCTCCCCGACGGCAGGGAGCCATACCTGGAGGCGTGGACCGCCATGGCCGGGATAGGGGCACAGACCAGCAGGATACGCCTGGGCCACATCACCCTCTTCAACAGCCTGAGGAACCCCGCGTACCTCGCCAAGTCGGCCACGGCGCTGGACGTCATGACCGGCGGCCGCTACGAGCTCATACTGGGCGCGGGCTGGAACGAGCCAGAGTACCTGGGCTACGACCTCATGGAGAAGGGACGCGGCATGCCCAGCGCGGGGGAGCGGGTCACCCGGCTCAAGGAGTCCGTCGAGATACTCAAGGGAATGCTCAACAACGAGGTGTTCAGCTACGAGGGCAGGTACTGGGTTCTACGCGAGGCTGTCAACATACCCCAGCCGGTGCAGAGGCCGTTCAGGGTCTCGGTGGGGGCCCGTCAGCCGAGGCTCATCGCGGTGACGGCGAGGTACGCCGACGGCATCAACGCCTCGGGTAACCTCAAGAACATCGACAGGATACTGGGCCAATACCACGCGGCCCTGGAGAGGCTGGGCAAGTCTGTGGACGACGTCTATATCAGCGGCTTCGCGCCAAGCGTCTACCTGATGAAGGACGACGAGGAGTACGAGGCCACCCTCAGGAAGTGGGCCGGGCGAGGCACCGACCCAGCCGAGGCAAGGGAGCACGACTTCATAGGGACCCCGGAGGCGCTCGTCGAGAAGTGGCGCCGAGCCATGGACAAGGGCATGAAGATGAGCGTCATCAACGTCAGGCCGTCAAGCACCATAGAAGAGAACGTGGAGATGCTCGCCAGGTTCAGGGACGAGGTAGCCTCCCAACTTTAAGTAAAAACATAGTTTTCTCAACTATATACGCCTGGGGTGAGCACGGGTCACCGAGAGGTTTTTCAGGCAAATAGTATAGACTAGACGCGGAAAACCTTCCAGATAGTTTTTAGCCGCGTAATCCCCAACATTGGTGTCATGGCTCTGGAGCAGGGACTCAGGGAGTACTTCGGGGAAGACGAGAGGAGGGTCGTCCTCGTGGGCGTAGGGAACCCCATGAGGGGCGACGACGGCGTCGGGGTGAAGATCATCGAGCGCCTCGAGGAGATGGGACTCACCGGCGTCATGCTTCTGAACACTGAGACGGTCCCCGAGGCGTTCACCGGCAAGGTGGAGAGCTACGAACCGACACACGTGCTGCTGCTGGACGCCGCCAACTTCAGGGGCCTGCCGGGGGAGACCAAGCTCATCGACTCCGAGCACATAGGCGGACACGCCATCTCGACCCACAGCCTGCCGCTGAACATCTTCATCAGCTACATCGAGAAGAGCCTGGGGATCACCGTGCTTCTCCTGGGGATCCAGCCGAAGACCGTGATGTTCGGCGAGGAGATGACCCCGGAGCTCGTAGAGGCGTCCGAGAGGATCGCGGAAACTCTGCACAAATTGTTATCCGAATAGGATAGAACAGTTAGGGAAAGGTAGTTACTCCTCTTTCTTCGGAGGAGTCTTGGGCGGCGGAGGCGTCCTCTCGAAGTCCAGGATGCCGTCCGCCTTGTTGATGACTGCGAGCTCGTACTCGGTGGTGAGCCAGATCGCGTCCCTCGGGCAGACCTCCTCGCACTGGCCGCAGAACAGGCATTTGCCTAGATCGACCAATAGCCCGGTGCACTTGGGGCCAGGCCCCCCCTTCAACGTTATGGCGAAGCTGGGGCACACTCTGGCGCATAGGCCGCAGCCTATGCACTTCTCGGCGTCGTACTCGTGCTTCCCCCTCAGCCCCTCGGGCGGCTCCAGCTTCTCGAAGGGGTATATCAGCGTGCAGGGCTTGCTGAACGCGTTCTTGAGTAGCTCTCTCTCCATAGCCATCTTATATCACTCCCGAGAGGGCCACGACGGCCATCACCTGCAACACAGCCAGGGGCACCAGGTACTTCCAGGCCCCCGACACCATCTGGTCTATCCTGAGCCTGGCGAACAGGACGCTAAGGTTCGTAAGCACCAACACGCAGAACGTGGTCTTGAGGATGAACCACACGAAGGGAGGCAGTATTGGCCCGGCTGGGCCGCCTAGGAACAGGCTGGTCACCAGGGCCGCGGCGAGCACCATCTTGACGTCGTGGCCCGCGTTCAGAAGCGCCAGCTTCTTCCCGCTGTACTCCACCTGCCAGCCGTGAACTATCTCCGTCTCTGCCTCGCTGATGTCGAAGGGCCTGAGCTCCAGCTCAGCCAGAAGACATATGACGTAGATGACGACGCCGATGAACAGCACGCCCACGACGGCGAGTCCCTGTATGCTTGGGGCTCTGAGGAAGGCGTTAACGCTCGCCACCTGCCAGTCCACAATCTCGCTGATCTGCAGGCTCCCCGCCAGTATGGCAGGGCCTATCGCGACCAGGCTTAGAGGTATCTCGTAGGCGAGCATCATGAGCGCCGCCCTGGTCGCTCCGACGGCGCCGAACAGGCTGCCGCTGCTCCATCCCCCCAGGAAAACCGCGAGTATGACGACGCTCATGAGGAAAAGAACGAGTATGAGGTCTCCCTCGAAGCTGACGATGGGCTCCCATCCCCAGAGGCTCGTCAGGCTCTGGATGGGTATGAGGAACGTGGCCGCCAGAGGTAAGGCGAAGACCGCGATTGGTGAATAGTTGAACACCGGCTTATCCGCCGCCGCGGGGGTTATGTCCTCATTGACCAGCAGCTTGATGAAGTCCGCCAAGGGCTGTAGGGTTCCTTGCCACCCAGTGTGGAGGGGACCCTGCCTGTTCTGGAGCCGCGCAGCCGCCTTACGGCTGACCCACTGGCACCAGAGGGCGTATGTGAGTATGAACGAAAGACCCGGGAAGATTAGCACTGCTACCAGGGTTGTTATCGGGTTGCTCATTTGCTGTACCACTCCTTTCTGTACTTGCTCAGCTCGCCCTCGGTCCACGTCCAGGTCTTGTCCTTGCCCTCGTCGTAGAACACCATTCTGTCGGTGCAGCTGAAGCACGGGTCGATGCCCGCCAATGTAATCGGGATGTCGGCGATGTACCCGCCCTTAAGCCTCTCGATCAGCGAGGGGATGTTGGCCATCGTCGGAGCCCTTATCTTGTGCCTGTAAGGCATGTTCTTGCCGTCGCTTATCGTGTAGTGGATCAGCTCCCCTCTCTGGGCCTCCACGATGTAGG
>Ga0307380_10000742_pt1 | contig 49028 bp, 39 predicted proteins | sample UN3MG_FD_202239 | JGI IMG/M metagenome (GOLD analysis project Ga0307380, IMG submission 202239) | Soil microbial communities from Risofladan, Vaasa, Finland - UN-3 | ecosystem: Environmental > Terrestrial > Soil > Coastal area > Acid sulfate soil | place: Finland: Risofladan, Vaasa | collected... | reverse complement strand
ACTTCGCCGATGGCGCTCTCGAACCGGCCCAGCGCCGCGCTTAGCTCGCGCGCTTGCTTTACTTCGTCTTTTATCACAACAGGTTGCCTTACGAAGCGAAATTCGGAGACGTATAATAGGCTATATTAACCGGGCTGTCAAGGGTGTTAAAGCGGTGTTACGCGCTCGGGCGGCTTTCGGGCCGCGGCTCGAGGATGCGTCGGGGCCCGGGCGGCCGACGAGGGGCGGCGCGGGCAGCGGCCCGATTACTGTTGCCTTGACTTCGGGGTCATAGAAAGGCTATAATTAAAAGATTTAACCTCGCATTTTTATTATTCGAAACCGCTCGTTGGAACGGTGCGACTTCCGCGGGCCGAATTAAAGGAGTTTGGCGTGAAACGGTCGTTAGTATTGGTATTGTTGGTCGCGGGCGCGTCTTTCGCGGCGCCCAAAGTTACGCCTCGGCTCGCGGCTCACTTAGAAGAGGTTTCGGCCGGCGAGCTCGTACGCGTCATGGTCGTGATGGAAGAGCAGATGTCCCAGGACACGTTGATGTCGTTGACGGAGGGCCTGGACCGTGACGAGCGGCGCGTGGTAGTCGAATACGAGTGCTCCCGGTTGGCCGACTCGAGCCAGCGCGAAGTACTGGCCTACTTGAACGAGCGGGCCGCCGCGGGCCACGCCGCGGACGTAACGTCGCTTTGGATCGTTAACGCCGTGGCGGCGCGCGCCGACCGCGAGGTCATCGAACGGGTATCGGTCCTCCCGGGCGTCTCGCTCGTGAATTGGGACGAAGAGGTGCCGGTGGAATTGTTAAAGGACGTCGTCGACGGCGTCCAAGACGAGATCGTCTGGGGCGTGGAAAAGATCAGGGCGCCCAAGGTGTGGAACGACGGCTTCGACGGAACGGGCATAATCGTGTGCGTCTGCGACGGCGGCGTCAACTACAACCACGTCGACCTCGCGGACCATATGTGGGTCCACTCCAGCTACCCCAACCACGGTAAGAGCTTCGCCGGCGGCGACCCCAACGATACGATGGACTACGACGGCCACGGCACCCACGTCGCCGGGACGGTGGCGAGCGACGGCACCGCCGGCTCGAAATGCGGCGTCGCGCCCAACGCGCAGATAATGATCGCGAAGTTGGGTGCCTGGGAAAGCTCGTGGTTCGAGGCCTGGCAGTGGGCCATCACCGAGGGCGCCGACGTTATTACGCAATCCTGGTCGAGGAAATATCCCCAATACCCGGCGTACGGCCAACACCGGGCGGCGAGCGAGAAGATACTGGCCGCGGGCGTCGTCCACGTAAATTCCACCGGCAACCAGGGCCACTTAGTTAGCTCGGGCTACCCGCTACCGTTCAACGTCCCCGCCCCCGCCAATTGCCCGCCGCCGTGGCTCCACCCGGACCAGAAGCTCCGCGAGGGCAAGGCCGGGACCATCGCCATCGGCTCGACGCAGTCGGAAGACTGGCGCGTAAGCTCCAGCGGCCGCGGCCCGTCTTGTTGGGACAAGGACCGCCTTTCCACCTTGGCGCCTTACGACGACTACCACTACGAGCCGGGCATGGGGCTCCTCAAGCCGGACATAATGGCGCCGGGTTCTAATATTAAGTCGTGCGATTTCAGTAGTACCAGCGGATATACTTCCAAGAGCGGGACGTCCATGGCGACGCCCCACGCCGCCGGCGCCGCGGCGCTGCTCCTCGATTACCTCGATACGCTACCGCCGGCGCAGATAGAGAAGGCCCTCGAGCTTTCGGCGGCGAAAGTATGGCCGGGCCATACGAAAGGTAAGAAGGTAAACGACTACGGCGCCGGCCGCATCGACGTTTACGCGGCGCTCGTGCTCCTCAAGAAGTCCATCGGCGTCGACCTCAAGTACTTCCGCGCCGCGGGGCTGGACGACCGCGTACGGCTGGCGTGGGACTGCGAGAGCGGCGCGTACGCCGGCTTCAACGTCTACCGCGAGGCGGAGGGTGACGCGGCGGACGCCGGCCGGGAGCGCGTAAACGCGGCGTTGATAACGGGTCAGGCGCCTTTCGCGTACGAAGACCGGGACGTCGTCGCGGCGACGACGTACGAGTATTGGCTCGAGGTGGTCCCGACGACGGGCAAGGCCGAGTTGTTCGGGCCGGCGCCCGCTACGCCCGGCCTTAAAAAGGCGTACGCCTTCGCGCTCGAGCCCAGTTACCCCAACCCGACGACTACCGACGCGACGATAGCCTTCTCGCTGCCGGTGGGGGTATCGGGGGAATACGCCGTTACGATATACGACCTGGCGGGCCGGAAGGTGCGGACGCTTGACGCGGCCGCGTCGGCGCCGGGTCGGCACGAGGTAGTCTGGAACCTGGCGGACGACGGCGGCCGGGGCGTAGCGCCGGGGGTGTACCTGTACCGGCTCAACGCCTCGTGCGGCAGCGCCGTACGCCGTATGGTGGTTACGCGTTAGAGGAACACGGACGGAATAAAAAAGCGGCCCATTTGGGCCGCTTTCTCCTTACATAATATATGTTATAATGCTCTACCCTGGGTGTGGGTGACCGCGGCGAGCGGCAGAGGCGGCGTTTAAGTCTTGATTTTTTGTCGCGGGTAAATTATAATTAAATATATAAGGTATAAATCCATCTCAAAACGTGAGTCGCTGTGGGAACGAGAAGGCTCCCCGGATTGACCGGAGGAAAGAAGATGAAGCGATTATTGGTATTGGCTACGCTGGTGGGCGCCGTCGCGTACGCCGCGCCCAACGTCACGCCGGAACTCGCGGCGCACCTCGACGGGGTCGGCGCAACGGAGCTAGTGCGCGTCCTCGTTGTAATGGAGGAGCAGATACCGCAGGACCGGATAATGGCGTTGACGGACGGCCTGACGCGCAACGAACGCCGTGTGATCGTCGAGGCCGAGTGCTCGCGGTTGGCGGCCTCGAGCCAGCGCGACGTGGTGGCGTTCCTCGAGGGACGCGCCTCGAGCGGCCGCGCCGCGGACATTATGCCGCTCTGGATAGTGAACGCGGTCGCCGCGCGTACGGACCGCGATACCGTCGAAGTCGTCTCGGCGATGCCGGGCGTGGCGTACGTCCACTGGGATAAGGAGATCCCGGTCGACTTACTGCAAGATGTCGTCCCGGCGTTCGAGGACGAGATCGCCTGGAACGTAACGAAGATAAGGGCGCCGGACGTTTGGAACGAGGGCTACGACGGCACGGGCATAGTGGTCTGCGTCGCCGACGGCGGCGTTAACTACAACCACCGCGACTTGGCCGACCACATGTGGACCAAGGCCGGTTACCCCAACCACGGCCGGAGCTTCACGGGCGGCGACCCCAACGATACGATGGACTACGACGGCCACGGCACCCACGTCGCCGGGACCGTCGCGAGCGACGGCACCGCCGGCTCGCAATGCGGCATGGCCCCCAACGCCCAGATCATGATAGCGAAGTTGGGTAGCTCGGACAGTACGTGGTTTGCCGCCTGGCAGTGGGCCATTACCGAAGGGGTCGACGTCATTACCTCGTCCTGGTCGAAGAAATACCCTGACTATCCCGCGTACGGCTTACACCGCGCGGCGAGCGAGAAGACGCTGGCCGCGGGCGTCTTCCATACCAACTCCATCGGCAACCAGGGCAACCAGACCGGCTCCTATCCCATCCCGTTCAACATCGCGACGCCGGGCAACTGCCCGCCGCCCTGGCTCCATCCCGACCAGACGCTGCGCGAGGGGATATCCGGGACCGTGGGCGTGGGCGCCACCGACTCCGGCGACAACCTGGCGTACTTCAGCGGCCGCGGCCCGGCCAGCTGGGACAAGGAACGCCACCCGCAATGCGCGCCCTACGACGACTACCACTGGAGCCCCGGCCTGGGCTTGATCAAGCCCGATTTCGTTGCCCCGGGGGTTAACGTTAAGTCCTGCGACTACCGCAATACTTCCGGGTATACCTTAAAGAGCGGCACGTCGATGTCCACGCCGTGCGCCGCGGGCGCGGTGGCGTTGCTGTTGGACTTCGACGACGCGTTGCCGCCCGCCCAGATCGAGCGTGCTCTCGAGCTCACGGCCGACCCCTTACCCGGCCAAACAAAAGGCACGAAGGTGAATCACAACGGCGCCGGCCGCATAAACGTGTACGCCGCGCTGCAATTCCTCAAGGCCTCTACCGGCATCGACCTCAAGTACTTCCGCGCCGCCGGCCTCGAGGACCGCGTCCGGCTGGCGTGGGACTGCGAGAGCAGCGCGTACGCCGGCTTCAACGTCTACCGCGAGGCGGAGGGCGACGCGGCGGACGCCGGCCGGGAGCGCGTAAACGCGGCGTTGATAACGGGTCAGGCGCCTTTCGCGTACGAAGACCGGGACGTCGTCGCGGCGACGACGTACGAGTATTGGCTCGAGGTGGTCCCGACGACGGGCAAGGCCGAGTTGTTCGGGCCGGCGCCCGCTACGCCCGGCCTTAAAAAGGCGTACGCCTTCGCGCTCGAGCCCAGTTACCCCAACCCGACGACTACCGACGCGACGATAGCCTTCTCGCTGCCGGTGGGGGTATCGGGGGAATACGCCGTTACGATATACGACCTGGCGGGCCGGAAGGTGCGGACGCTTGACGCGGCCGCGTCGGCGCCGGGTCGGCACGAGGTAGTCTGGAACCTGGCGGACGACGGCGGCCGGGGCGTAGCGCCGGGGGTGTACCTGTACCGGCTCAACGCCTCGTGCGGCAGCGCCGTACGCCGTATGGTGGTTACGCGCTAGACGAGACGAGCACGTACGCAAGAAAAAAGCGGCCCCGTGGGGCCGCTTTTTCATTCGCTCTCGGCTCGTCGGATAATTTTCTCGAACTCGTCGCGCGCGGCCTCTAGGCGGTCGTTCCGTACCGCGTTGAGGAACTCTTCCCGGCCGGGCCAACGTTTTTTCATCTCCGCGGTGAAGGAGCCGTCCTCCACGGCTTCCAGTATTTCCCTCAGCGCTTTTTCGGCCTCCGGGCCGATGACGCGGCGGCCGCGGGTGGCGCCGCCGTACAGCGCGGTGGATGATATGCGGCGCCGCATGCCGTCCACGCCGTGTTCGAAGATCAGGTCCGCGATGTACTTAATCTCGCGGACGCACTCGATATAGGCCAGCGCCGGCGGGTAACCCGCCTCCACCAGCGTCTCGAACGCGGCTTCGGCCAGCGCCGGGACGCCACCGCACAGCACCGCCTGCTCCGAGAAGAGGTCGAGCTTCGCCTCCTCGGCGAAGGTGGTGGCGATGACGCCCGCGCGGCCGCACCCCAGCGCCCGGGCGTACGCCAGCGCCCGCGGCCAGGCCCGGCCGGTGGCGTCTTGCGCCACGGCTGCCTTGGCGTTGAGGCCCCGGCCTTCCGTATAGTATTCGCGCAACAGACGACCCGGCCCCATGGGCGCGACGAGGACCACGTCCGCGCCGTCGGGAAGCGCGACGTCGCCGAAGTGGACCGGGCCGCCGTGGGCGAAGACAACGACGGCGCCGGCCTGCAAGTTGGGGACTACGTCGCGTTCGAAGAACTCCCCCTGGACTTCGTCGGGCACGAGGACGGCGACGAACGAGGCGCCGGCGACCGCCGCCGCCGGCTCGACGGCGGCGAAGCCGTCCTGGGCGGCGAGGCCGCGGCTCGCGCTCCCGGGCCGCAGCCCCACCGTGACGCTAACGCCGCCGTCGCGGAGGTTGAGGGCTTGCGCCCGGCCCTGGCTGCCGTAGCCGAGGACCGCCACTTCGGCGCCCTCGAGCGGGGCCGGCGAAATGTCGCCGTCGTGATAGACTTCGAAAGAGGGGGTCATGGTTGGGATAAGGGGGACGTCGTTACTCTTCTTCCCATATCAGTATCCGGCCGCAGTTTTCGCAGAATTCGATGCTGTCCATGCGGCGGATGATGTCGAGGCGCATAGGGGGGATGGTTACGAAACAGCCGTGACACACGCCTCCTTTGACCGAGACGATGGCTCGGTCGTGGTACTTCTCGTAATAACGTTCGTAGAGGGCGCGTAGGCCGTTGCGGACTTTATCCAACTGCGAGACCTTGCCGGTGACGAAATTCTCGAATTCTTGCATAATGACGTCTATATCGTCGTCCGTCAAATCCCCCGCCGATTTCAGCTTCTCGAAGGCCGCTTTCAAGGACACCAAGCTTTGGTCGATGTTCCGCAGTTCGCGGAGTACGTCGAGGTCCAAATTCGTGCCGCGGTTTTCCTCGTCGGTGTTTTTGAGCGGCAAAGTATATTCCTCCTTTTTTGTAACCGGGAGTTGGGGTTAACCTCAGTCGGCGTATTCCTTCGCGCCGCGCCGAGGTTTTATGATTTCGACGTCGTCCAACGCTACGTCCTCGCGGGAGACGACGTTGATTTGGGCGCCGTTTTCGAGCTCGAGCCGGTTTAGGCGTTCCGCGAACGTCGTATCCAGGAAATTCTTTACGCGGGGGTGAACGACGACCGTTATTTCCGCGAAGCTCTCTTCGCGCAGGCGGCGCGCGAGCTCGCGTTCGATTTTAACGCCGAGAACGTCGAAGTCCAACACGGCGCCCCGGCCGCGGCAATACGGGCAAGTCCGGCTCAGCGCCGCCACCAGGCTGCCGCGCTGTCGCTGTCGCGTCATCTCCACCATGCCGAGCTCCGACAGCTCGAGTATCTTGCTCCGCGCCCGGTCCCGCGCCATATATCCCTTGAGCGTCTCGAGGACCTTCCCCTTGTTCTCCGCGACCGTCATGTCGATGAAATCGATAATGATGATGCCGCCTATGTTGCGGAGTCGGACCTGGCGGGCGATCTCGGCCGCCGCCTCGAGGTTGGTCTTTAGTATGGTGTCCTCCTGGTCCTCGCGTCCCAGAAAGCGGCCGGTGTTTACGTCGATGGCTACCAGCGCCTCGGCCTCGTCGATGACGATGTAGCCGCCGCTCCGCAACCATATCTTCCGCCTAAACATCCGGTCGATTTCGCCCTCTACGCCGTACGCGTCGAAGATGGGGTGGTCGTCCTCGTACAACCGGACGCGGGATACGAAATCGGGCGCGTACTTCTCGGCCAGCGCTACGACGCGTTCGTAGGTGGCGAAGGAGTCGGCGATGAACGTGTCCACGTCGCCCGTGAACTGGTCGCGGAGCACGCGCTCGAGGAGGTCCTTATCTTTGTAAAGGAGCGCCGGGGCGCGCTTGCGCTCCGACTTTTTTAAAATCCGCCGCCACGTCTCGACCAGGTCCTCCATATCGCGCAGTATTAATTCCGGCTCTATGCCCTGGGCCGCGGTGCGTACTATGAAACCGTAACCCGCGGGTTTGGCGTCTTCGGCCAAACGGCGTAGCCGCTCCCGCTCCGCCTCGTCCTCGATGCGGGAGGATATGTTGACGCGGTCGGCGTACGGCGCCAGGACGAAGTATCGGCCCGGGATGGCGACGGCCGTGGTGAGTTTAGCGCCCTTGTCGCCGATTGATTCTTTGGTCACTTGGACTATTATGTGCTGGCCCGATTGTAGTACGTCTCCGATGTGGCCGCGCGCCGCCGCCGCCGCGGCCGTCCCGGCGCCCCGCGCTTGCGATAAGAAAATCTCGTCGATGTCCTCGATCCCGGTCGCGACTACGTCGGAGGCGTGCAGGAGCCCTCGCTTTTCGTGGCCGATGTCGACGAAGGCCGAACCCAGGCCGGGGAGCACGTCTTCCACCCTTCCCTTGTAGATGTCGCCGGCGTAGTGCTCCGCGTCCTCGTGCTCGAGATACAGCTCCACCAGCTTGCCGTTCTCGACCACGGCCACGCGGACCTCGCCCAGCGAGGAGTCGACCAGGATATCTTTTTGCGCCATTGCTCCCGCCGCGGTAGAAGAGCGGACCGTAGGGTTAAACGCCGTACCGATAATTATACCAATTACGTGCCCGCGAGGCAAAGGAAAATGAGCTATTCGGTCAGTCTTGGCCGGCGTTCGCGTCGCCGAGCGCGACGCGCGTCCTCGTGACGCCGGCCGCCCGGGCCGCCTTCGGGTCTACGTCCGCCAGCTGAGCTATGACACCGTACAACGCCCCCACGGCCCCGGCGGCGAGGTAGAATTCCAACACGCCGTCTTCGCGCGACCAGGACTCGAGCTCCCATTGTCCCGCCAGGTCCACCGGGCCGCGCCGGCTCGAGGCCACCACGTTGCCTTCGGCCAGCCGCGCGTCTACGTTCTCGACTACGGCCTCCGTCCGTAAATCCAGGGACGCGGCCAGGGGCGCGAACTCCACGCGGTAACGCGCGCCCTCGAGCGTTTTCTCCAACGCCGGGCCGCGCGCGTCTTCCTCCCACGCCCGGGCCAGGACGAACGGCTCCTCCTCGTTAACGCGCGCGACGAAGTCTCGGGGCGCGGTTTCCTCGTACAGGAATACCTCGCCGTATTCCTCGTCGCCGGCGACGCCCACCGGCAGCGCCGGCGCGAGCACCAACCGCGGCTTGGGCGAGAACCCGGCGGACCGCGAGAGCGGCACGCCGGCGCGGCGCAGTTGCGCCAGCAACAGGCGGTACAGCTCGAGGTGCGACAACCAACGCCACGGTCCCGCCTTGCCGTACGTAAACCTCAGGCGTTGCTTCCGGCTCGTGAGTGCGGCGCGGCCCGGCGCCCGGGCGTCGGGAAGCTCCGACGCCGCGAACCTGAGCGTAACGCGGTCGTCGCACGCGCCGCAGCGCCGGCACGCGACGCTGTCGCAGGGCGGCGTAGGCCGGCCTTCGGCGGCGCGCTCCAATTCGGCGGCCAGGAAATCTTTCGTCACGCCGACGTCGACGTGGTCCCACGGCAGCGGCGCCTCGAGCGGCAGCTCGCGCCGGGCGTACGTTTCCATGTCCAGGCCGGCGGCGGCGAAGGCGGCCTCCCACGCGCCGGCGTCGTAGCGCTCGCGCCAGGCGTCGAAGCGCGCGCCGCGGCGGTACGCCTCCAGGATGACGGGGCCCAGGCGGCGGTCGCCCCGGGCGAGGCAGGCCTCCAGGACGCGCGAACCGACCTCGCCCTCCACCTTGACCTGCCGGGGGGCGGCCTTCTTGGCCAGCGCGATGCGGCGCGCCAGCACTTCCGGCGGCGCGAGGCCCAGCCATTGGAACGGCGTGTGGGCGTGCGGCACGAACGGCGAGACGGCGGCGGAGAGGTTCCCCCAGCGGCCCAGGCCCTCGCGGAGAGCGCGCCTACAAGGGGCGATTAGCTCGCCGATACTCGCCGCGTCGTCGTCGGTCTCCGACGGAAGGCCCACCATGAAGTAGAGTTTGACGTTCTGGCAGCCGGCGCGGCCGGCGGCGGCCACCGCGGCCAGGACGTCGTCGTTGGCGAAGTCCTTGTTGATAACCGCGCGCAGGCGTTCCGCGCCGACCTCGGGGGCGAAGGTCTGTTGGCTCCGCCGCTGCGATATGAGGGCCGCCGATATCTCGCCGCGGTACGACGATATGCGCGCCGCCGGCAGCGACAGGTTGACGTCGGGGCGGCTCGAGCGAACGTTCGCGACGAGCGGCTCGAGCAACGAGTAATCGCAGGCGTTGAGGGCTAGGAACGACAACGCCGAAGCTCCCGTCGCCGTCGTGAGCGCTTCCGCTTCCCCCAGGCAGGCGACGGTGTCGCGCTCGCGCGCCGGCCTCGTGACCATCCCCGCCTGGCAGAAGCGGCACCCCCATACGCACCCGCGTATAACTTCGACCGCCAGGCGGTCGTGGGTGGGGGGTATGTTGGCCACTATGGGAGGGGCGGCCGGGACGGCGGCCGCGTCGGCCGGCGTCCGCTTCCGAACCCGCGCCGGGGCCGAGGGTTCTTTACGGCGGAGCCCCGCGAAGAGGGCGCCGTCGTACGTCGCCTCGTACCACGACGGCACGTACACGCCCTCTACGGCTCCCAGCCGTCGCAGCGTCTCGGCTCGAGCAGCACCTTCGGCTTCGGCGGCGCGGACGACTTCGGCGAGCTCGACGACCAGCTCGTCGCCCTCGCCCAGCGCGACGGCGTCGAGGAAGTCGGCCATGGGTTCGGCGTTGAACATAGCCTGGCCGCCGGCGATTACGAGAGGGTCATCTTCGCCGCGGTCGGCGGCGAGCAGCGGAACGCGGGCGAGCTCGAGCATCGAGAGCGCGGTGGTGAAGTGCAGCGGCGTCGCGACGGAGAAACCGAGCGCGTCGGCGGAGGAGAGCGGCAGGCCGGACTCGAGCGCGCCGAGCGGGATACCGCGTCGGCGGAGCTCGGCCGCCATATCGCCCCAGGGAGCGAAACACCTTTCGACGGCTACGCCGTCGACCTCGGCCAACGCGCCGTACAGGTTTAAAAACCCCTTGTGGCTCATGCCGATTTCGTAGACGTCGGGGTAGCACAGGACGAAGCGCAGCTCGCCCGGGCGCGCCGGCGGCGCGGCGCCCGTCTCGCCGCCGACGTAGCGGCCGGGTTTTTCTACGAGGGGGAGTATCGTTTCCAGGCCGGGTTGCATACGGCGTTACCTTTATGCCAAAATATTATAACATCGTATTAATAATAGAATGGTTGAAATCCGCCCGGTTTTAATTTAAAATAGTTGGATTTACGGATTACCCACTCACTTAATCCAGGTAATCGCTTCCCGCCCTGGAGGGCTTAATGGATAAAAAGTACGTATATTTCTTCGGCGACGGCGCCACCGAAGGCACCGCCAAGATGCGGGACCTGTTAGGCGGCAAAGGGGCCGGCCTGGCGGAGATGACCAACATCAGCATACCCGTGCCGCCCGGTTTTACCATTACCACTGAGGGCTGCGTTTATTATTACCGGAACGGCGAATTCCCTCCGGGCCTGGATGAGGAAGTCGAGATTCATCTGGGACGGGTGGAGCAATCGCTGGACCGCCGGTTCGGCGACGTCGACAAGCCGCTGCTGTTGTCGGTGCGTTCCGGCGCGAGGGTCTCGATGCCCGGGATGATGGACACCGTCCTCAATATTGGCCTGAACGACAAGACCGTCGCCGGCCTGGCGCGGCAGATGGGGGACCCGCGGCCGGCGTACGATTCGTATCGGCGCTTCGTCCAGATGTACGGCGACGTCGTCCTGGGCTTGAAGCCCGAGACCGAGGACGACGTCGACCCGTTTGAGGAGATAATAGAAGCCGTCAAGAAGGACCGGGGCGTCGACCTCGACGTCGAGCTGGGGGCCGAGGACTTGCGGGAGTTGGTCCGCCTTTTCAAGGAGGCGGTGAAGGAGGGCAAGGGCGTCGATTTCCCGGACGACCCGCGCGAGCAGCTGTGGGGGGCCATAAGGTCCGTCTTCGCGTCGTGGGACAACCCGCGGGCCATTGCCTACCGCCAGATAAACAACATCCCGGACGAGTGGGGCACCGCGGCCAACGTCCAGTCGATGGTATTCGGCAACCTGGGCGACGACTCGGGCTCGGGCGTCGCCTTCACCCGCAACCCGGCCACGGGCGAGACGGGCCTCTACGGCGAATTCCTGTCCAACGCCCAGGGCGAGGACGTCGTCGCCGGCATCCGGACCCCCAAACCCATCGCGGCGCTGGGCGAGGATATGCCGGAAGTATACCGCGAGCTGGAGGACGCGGCGCGCAAGCTCGAGGCCCACTTCCGCGACCTGCAGGACATCGAGTTCACGTTCGAACGCGGCCGGCTGTGGCTGCTGCAGACCCGCGCCGGCAAGCGGACGGCGTACGCCGCCCTCACCATCGCCATCGACATGGTGGCCGAGGGTCTGATGAGCAAGGAGGAAGCCCTCCTCTCGATGGAGCCGGAGCAGCTCAACCACTTCCTGCGGCCGGTGTTCAACCTGGAGCAGAAGGAGGCCGCGGTCAAGGCGGGCAAGGTCATCGCGCGGGGCTTGAACGCGGGCCCCGGCGCCGCCGCCGGCAAAGTCGTCTTCAACGCCGCCGACGCCGCGGCGTGGGCCGAACGCGGCGAGAAGGTCATACTGGTGCGGGTGGAGACGTCGCCCGAGGATATCCGCGGGATGTCCGCCGCCCAGGGGATATTGACCGAGCGCGGCGGCATGACGTCGCACGCGGCGCTCGTAGGCCGCCAGATGGGCAAGGTCTGCGTCGTCGGCTGCAGCGACATCCGCATCGACTACAAGAAGCGCCGGTTCGTCGCGCTGGGGGGCGCGGTCGTAAAAGAGGGCGACGAGATCTCGCTGGACGGGACGACGGGCGAGGTCCTGTTGGGCGCCTTCGAGACCCAGCCGTCGGAAATAAAACGCGTCCTCATCGACGAAACCCTCGCGCCGGACGAGTCGACGGTATACCGGCAGTTCGCCGACTTCATGTCGTGGGCCGACGAGGCGCGGCGGCTGGAGGTATGGACCAACGCCGACCAGCCGGACCAGGCGACGGTGGCGGTCAAGTTCGGCGCCCAGGGCATAGGGCTCTGCCGCACCGAGCACATGTTCTTCGCCGGCGACCGCATCACGTCGATGCGCAAGATGATCGTCGCCCGCGACGAGGCCGGCAGGCGCGCGGCCCTCGAGGAGCTCCGGCCTATACAGCAGGAGGACTTCGTCGGCTTATTCCGGGCCATGGCCGGCCGCCCCGTCGTCATCCGCACCCTCGACCCGCCGCTCCACGAGTTCCTGCCCCACGAGCCGGCGCACATCGAGAAGCTGGCGGGGCAGATGGATATCCCGGCCGAAGAGCTGGCCGAGAAGGTGGAGACGCTGCGCGAGCTCAACCCGATGTTGGGCCTCCGCGGCTGCCGCCTCGGCATCATCTATCCCGAGATAACCCAGATGCAGGCGCGCGCCATTATAGGCGCCGCGGTGCAGTGCATCCGCGACGGCGCCCCCGTCCGGCCGGAGATAATGATACCGCTCGTGAGCCACGTGAACGAGCTCTTCAACCAGTTCATGGTGGTGCGCAACGCCGCCGACGAGATAATGGACGACGAGGGCGTGGACGTGCCCTACAAAGTCGGGACCATGATCGAGGTGCCGCGCGCGGCGCTGACCGCCGACGAAATAGGCCTTATCGCCGACTTCTTCTCCTTCGGCACCAACGACCTCACGCAGACCACCTTCGGCTTCAGCCGCGACGACGCCGGGCCCTTCCTCCGCTACTACCTCGCGCATAACATCCTCAAGGAGGACCCGTTCCAGACGGTGGACGTCAACGGCGTGGGCCTGCTGATGGAGATAGCCGTCGAGAAAGGCCGCGGCGCCAAGGCCGAGCTGGAGATAGGCATCTGCGGCGAGCACGGCGGCGACCCGGCGACCATCGCTTTCTGCCACAAGATAGGTCTGAACTACGTGTCCTGTTCGCCCTACCGGGTCCCGGTGGCGCGGCTGGCCGCGGCGCAGGCGGCGATAAAAGAGCCGCAGACGTAACCCGGGCCGGCGGGCGATTCGGCGCACAATGTCGGGCGCCGGCGGCGATGGTAGCCGGCGCCCTGAATTACTCCGGGGAAATCCGTAATATGCCTTCCGATGGCGAAGGAGCCCGTGCGTCGCGCGTCAAAGAAGGCAACGCCCTCCTGAAGCGCGGCGAATACCAGGCCGCGCTCGTTGCGTTTGAAAAGGCGGTAACGGAGAACGCCGCCGACGCCGAGGCTCATCACGGCCGGGGCGTAGCGTTGCGCCGCCTCGAGCGCTACGACGAGGCGCTGGCCGCGTACGACGAGGCGCTTTCGCTCGAGCCGAACCACGCCGCCGCCCACTTCAATAAAGGTTTCGTCCTCGACAAGCTGGGGAGGTACGAGGAGGCCGCGGCCTCGTACCAGCGGGCCTTAGAGCTTGAACCGGACAACGCTAAAGCGTATAATAACCGCGGCGTCGCGCTGGCCCGCCTCGAGCGCTACGACGACGCGCTCGCGGCGTATGAGCGTGCGATAGCGCTTCGGCCTAACGAGGCCAAGTTCTACTACAATCGCGCCTGCACCTATAGCCTGTGCGGCAGGCGGGAAGAGATGCTGGCGGACGCGGCCAAGGCGGTGGAGCTGTCGCCGTCTTTGAAGAAGTTGATAAAGGCCGACGACGATTTCCGCCCTTACCGCGACGACCCGGGCTTCCGCCGCCTCGTATATCCCGAGGAGCTCGAGGGGGCGTAAGGAGTTCCGCGAAAGTTAAGCCGGCTGGCGCCGGCGTTACGGAGGTTTCGACTTGGGAACCATAAAAGGAATGCGCGAGGGCATGAAGCCCGTAATGTGGGCGGTGGCGGCGGCGTTCGTCGCGTCGCTGTTCTTCGTGGGGGCGACGACGCTCCGCAAGATCGTACGCGGCGAGACCCACGGCCCGGTCATCGTCGAGGTAGACGGCACGAAGATAGGGCAGACCGAGTTCGACCCCATATTCTACCGCGAGATGAGGCTGCGCTACCAGCGCCTCCAGCGCGACTCGCAGCGCCCGCTCACCGAGGCCGCGGAGCGCGACCTCCGGCTGTCGACCGCTAATGCGGTGTTGAATCAATTGGTGATGAAGGAGCTCGTCCTCCGCGAAGCCGAGCGGATGGGCCTCCGCATATCAGACGAGGAGATCCGCATCCTAGTGGAGAACAACCCCAACTTCCAGTCCGGCGGCGAGTTCGACCGGCGCAAGTACGAGACCTTCGTGGCCGAACAGCAGGGCATGACGCCCGGCGAGTTCGAGAGTTGGCTCCGCGACGCCATCCTTATGGACCGCGTCTTTGAGATGGTGAGCGCCGCGGCGCGCGTCTCGGATGCCGAGGTGAAGGCGCGCTTCGACGAGGAGACGGAGACGGTGCGGGTGGCGTACGCGTTCCTGCCGGCGACGCCGGACGCCGAGGCCCAACCTTCGGGCGGCGAGTTGAAGACCTATTATTCCGCCCACCTCGACGATTACCGCTTACCCCAACGCGTACGCATCCGGTACGCGTTCGTGGATTTGGATAAAATCCGCAAGGACGTCAAAGTCAGCAACGCCCAGGTCAAAGAGTATTACGAACGCAACAAGACGGTTCATTTCGACGCCGGCGAGATCCGCTGCCGTCACATATTGTTCGCCGTAAAACCGGGCGAGCCGGAGTCGGTGTGGGAGGAGGCCCGGAGGAAGGCCGCGGCGGCCGCGGCCCGCATCCGCGGCGGGGACGACTTCGCCAAGGTGGCGAAGGAGCTGAGCGACGACCCGGCTTCGGCCGCTAAAGGCGGCGACCTCGGCTTCTTCGGCCGGGGTCAGGTGGACCCCGACTTCGAGGAGGGCGCGTTCGCGTTGGAGGAGGGCGAACTTAGCGGCCCGATAAAAAGCGTCTACGGCTACCACGTCGTAAAGCGCGAGGCGGACGTTCCGGCGTTCGAGGAGCAGGCCGAAGAGATAAGGGAAATGCTCGGAGAGCAGCTCGCCGAGGACCAGGCCATGGCGACAGCGATGGAGCTCGCCGCCCGCGCCGCGGGAGAGGCGGACCTGGCGGCCGAGGCCGGCGCGCTGGGGTTGAAGATTGAGGAGCCGGAGCCGTTCGCCCCCGGCGACCCCATAGGCGAGCTGGGTCGGCAGCGGCACGTCGCCGAGGAAGCCTTCGCGCTGGACGTGGGCGACGTGGGCTCGGCGCTGCCCGTTACCGAGCCCGGCGTGCGCGGCGCCGCCGGCCGCCTGCGCGGTTTCGTCGTCTACCAGCTGACGGCCAAGCTCGAGCCCGGGCCGGCGCCGTTCGATAAGGTGAAGGACCGCGTCGCGGCCGATTGGCGGCGCGATAGGGCGCTGGAGGCCGTGGCCGGCCGCGCGGGCGAGCTGTTCCGCGGGGCGAAAGAGCGGGGCGAGCTGGGGGCCGCGGCTAAAGCCTTCGGCGCCACGTTTGGCGAGACGCCGGCGTTTCCGCGCGCCGTGCCGGCGGGGCAATTGGGCGGCGACTACGGCGTCGCCGCCGCGGCCTTCGACGCCCCCGAGGGCGAGGTCGTGGGCCCGCTCCGTACGCCGGCCGGGTTTTACGTCGTCAAGGTGCTCGAGAAAGTACCCGCCGACGCGGCGCTCTACGCGACGCGCGGCGACGAGTACCGCGCGCGCCTGCTGAACCAGCGGCGCCAGCTCATATTGGCGGAGTGGTACCGCGACCTGGTGGCGCGGGCGCACATCAAGAACAACCTCAGCGCCTACCTCGGCGCGCAGGAGAAGGGGACCGCCGAGCGCGAGGGCGGGTTCGACATTCCCTTCAGCGCGCTCGGGTACTAAGGTAGGGGCGTGGCGGGCCGCGGCCGCATCGGCACCGACGAGTCCGGGAAAGGCGACTACTTCGGCCCGCTGGTCGTCGGCGGCGTGTACGTCCGCGACGGCGCCGACGAAGATTTTTTGCGGGGGCTCGAGGTCCGCGACTCCAAGAGGATATCCGACCGGCGCGTGGCCTTTATGGCCGGCGAGATTGCGAAACGTTTACCCCACTCCCGCGTCGCCATCGGCCCGGCGCGCTACAACGAGCTGTACGACAGCCTGGGCAATCTCAACCGCATCCTCGCCTGGGCCCACGCGCGCGCCATAGAGAATTTGGCCGGGGAATGGCCCGAGATAAGCCGCGCGGTAACCGACAAGTTCGGCGACGACGCCTACGTCGCCCGGGCGCTGATGAAGCGCGGCCGCGAGCTCGAGCTGGTCCAAAAGGTCCGCGCCGAGGAGGACGTGGCGGTGGCCGCGGCCTCGATAGTGGCCCGTGCCGGGTTCCTGGCGGGCCTCGAGCGCCTGTCGAAGAAGGCCGGCCTGCCGCTTCCCAAAGGCGCGTCGGCCTCGGTCGAGGAGGCGGCGCGTCGGTTGGTTCAAAAAAAAGGAAGGGACGCGCTGCGGGAGTTCGCGAAGGTTCACTTCAAGACTACGAGTCGCCTGTGCCTGGAGGGTGACTAAGCGACGGCGGAAGCGCCGGGGAGCTTTCTATGAATCGATATATGGGGCCGCTATTCGGTACCGCGGCGTTGTTGGCGCTGGCTTGTTACGAACCGCCGCCGCCGGAGGAACCGCCGCCGGCGTGGTATTGGCACATCGGCCCCACCGCGTCGGATTTATACGACGTGGCGTCGACGGCTCGAGACGACGTGTGGGCGGCGGGCGTCGACGGCAACGGCGCCGGCGAGATACTGCATTTCCAGGCGTTCAGGTGGACCTTCGCCGAGCTGCCCGAGGATATAGGGCCGCTGTACGCCGTGGCCGCGGAACCGGGCGGCGACGCCTGGGCCGCGGGCGGCGGCGACTTCTTCGCGCACTGGGACGGGACCGCGTGGCGGCAGTGGCCCCACCCGGCGCCCGGCAGGAAGATATACGGCCTGGCGTTGGTCGACGTGCTCAACGGCTGGGCGGTGGGCGAGGGCGGCCGAATATTCAAGTTCGGCGGGGGCGAGTGGATGGCCGAGGCGTCGCCCACGACGCAGACGCTCCGGCGGGTCCGCGTGCTCTCGGCGAAGTCGGCGTGGGCGGCGGGCGACGGCGGGACCGTCCTGCATTACGACGGCTCGAGCTGGAAGGAAGTCGACTTCCCGCCCACCGTCGACCTCTACGACCTGCACTTCTTCGCCGAGGACGACGGTTGGGTGGTGGGCGCGGTGGCGTCGCTCTACCACTGGAACGGCTCGGCGTTTAAGAGGTACCAAAGCCCGGACCCGGACATCACGTACCAGTGCTGCGGCTATGCCGTGAGCGAGCTGGGGTGGGCCGGCGGCAACGAGATGCACCTCGCCCGCTACCGGGACGACGCCTGGACGCTGGAGCAGAACATGCCCAGCGGCCTGTGGACCCTCACCGCGCTGCACATGGTCTCGCCGGCGGAGGGCTGGGCGGTGGGGCCGAGCGGCACGATGATGCACTATTATTAAGGGGGATAACTTACCGGATACCAAAAGGCCGCCTCCCGCGAGGCGGCTTTCGTATTATTATCGGTATTACGCTTTTCCGGCGTTAATAACCGTCCCGTCGCTCCCCGTTAATCCCTCTCCCCGTATTTATCAAACCTAAAGCGCCGCGCTAGCCGGCTCGAGCGCGGTCCCGCCGCAGCCGGAACGAGAAGTGGTCGACGACGTTCTCGCGGAGTAGCTGCCAGAACCCCTTGTCCAAATACGAGCGAATGGCGACGTAGCACTCGTCGCACTCGTTGCCGGGGGTAAACTCTTCGGCCAATTTGCGCTGGTCCAGATACTTGCGGAAGTGCATCGAGCACGGTTGCAGGTAGCCGTCGGCGGTGATGACCAGGAAGCGGAGCCCCGCGGTGCAGCCCGGCGTCCCGCCGTTCTCGAAATATTCGTACGTTTCTTCCAGCGTGGTGCAGGAGTTGACGATGCGCCCGTGCGGGTCGTTCCCCTTGCGCTCGAGCAAGAGGTCGAATTGCCGGCGCAGCTCCGCCAGCTCGAGCGGGTCGGTTACCATGTACGACATGTCGCCGGTGCGCCGCGGCGAGTACGCGCTGAACGATATGTTGACGCCCCATTTGCCGGCGAGCTCCGCGATGTCGTTTACGTGCTTGTAGTTCTCCCGCGTTATGGCGGTATTGAGGACGATGTCGTCGTGGCCGAGCGCGGCCAGCCGCGGCAGCAGCGCGTCGAGGTGAGCGAACAAGCCCGGGTGACGGCGGAAGTCGTCGTGCCGCTCGTCCGGGAAGTCGAGCGAGACCGAGAACTGGTCCGCCCCGGCGTCGCGCAGCGCCAGGTACTTCTCCTCGCTTAGGAGCGAGGCGTTAGTGACGAAGACGGTGTAGGGCAGGCCGCCGACGCGTTGGGTCGCGCGAACGCACTCTATTATGTCGTCGCGCAGCAGCGGCTCGCCGCCGGAAATTTGGATGCCGCCCGGGTGCAGGACCTTCATCCAGCGGCGGATGTCGTCGGGCGTAATGCGCTCGGCTTCGTCAACCGGGCCGCCGTGGTCGCAGTGGCGGCAGTTGCAGGTGCACGAATTCGTCACTTCGAACGAGACGGCGAGCGGCCGGCGCGCGAACCAGTTGACCGCGCACTGGCCTATGACGAGACAGGATTCTACGAAGGGCGTCCTTTTCATAGTTTATATCACCTTGTAGCCGCGTAGAAATAAACCGGCCTATTATACCAAAGTCCCACGGCCTAAATCAACCGCGGTGATATTCCGCCGCGGCGTCGCCTGCGAAAAACCAGCCCCGAGAGGCTGGATACATTAAACGCGCGGCCGCGCGTTTACTTTTTCTTCGGCAGCCAGTCGACGACGAAGACGCTCTCCAGGGCGGCCAGGTTCTCAGCCGGCGCCACCTCCACCTCGGCGAACATGGAGTCGAAAGGCCGCTCGACGGCGCGGACGTACCCGATAATCAAGCCCGGCGGGAACAGGCGGCTCGTACCGGCGGTGACGACCAGGTCGCCCACCTTGAGCTCGGTGGTCCGCGGTAGATACGCCAGCCGGCCGCGGCCTTCGGCGTCGGCGTAATACACGCCGGTCGTCCCGGTGGGCGCGTGCGTCGCGGCGACGCGTACGCGCTCGCTGGTGATGAGCTCCACCTCCGCCGCCGTCGCCGTCACCCGCGCCACCCGGCCCACCAGCCCTTCGGCGCCTACTACCGGCATCCCGGCAACGACGCCGTCGTCGCGGCCCGCGCCCACCGCCGTCGTCTCGAGCCAACTCTCGGCCCGGCGCTCGAGGACCGGCGCGTACGTCAGCTCGTACGGCAGCTCGACGCCGAAGCCCAGCAGCGCCCGCAGCGCGTCGTTCTCGCGCTTGTACCGCTCGGCGCGACCCAACAATATGGAGCGGTGGGCGAGCCGCTCCGCCATATCGGCGCGTTCCTCCTCGCGGCGCTCGAGCTCCTTTACGTACGACGATAGCTTGTACGCCGGCGCCTTGGCGCGGACGAGTAGCGCCCGCGCCTCGACGCGGCCCGTCAGGTCCAGCGCGACCAGGCCGGCCGCGACGGCCGAGAGCACTAACGTCGTAATAACCTTTGTGTTGAAGAGGGTCCGCATCGTTATCGCGTGGCCGTTATCGCGGCCCAGTAGCCGCGGGCGGTCAGTTCCGCGGCCGCGGCCGCGGCCTTTTCGCCGTCGGTAGCCGGCGCCGCGAACGCCCCGCCCGAGCCGCTTAACCGCGCGCCGTCCACGCCGAGCTCGGCCAGCGCCTCTTTAAGTTCTTCGAGGAAGGGGAAGGCGCGCAGCGCCGGGCGCTCCAGCGAATTTTCGCCCGCAGGCCACCACGCCGCCGGCGGCCCGTCGAGGCGGGCCAGCACCCGCCACAGCGCGTAGGCGTGGGGCGCGTATTCGTCGGCCGTGAGCGCTTTGTAAACGCGGGTGGTTTGTACGCTGCGGTGCGGTCCGGCCAGCAGGAGTGGAACGCCGGCGGGCCCCCGCACGGGTGTGACGAAGTCGCCTCGCCCGGTCGCGAACCCCCACCCGGGGCGGAGGAAGAACGGGACGTCGCTGCCCAGCCGGCGGGCGAGCTGCCACAGCGCGTCCTCGCCCAGCGGCCGGCCGAAGTGTTGGTTCAAGGCTTTCAACGTGGCCGCGGCGTCGCTCGAGCCGCCGCCCAGGCCGGCGCCGACCGGTACGTTCTTGGTCAAATGAACGTCGACGCGGGCGTCGACGTTCGCCGCCGCCAGGAACGCCAGCGCCGCCTGGCCCGCGAGGTTGCGCTCGCCCGTCGGGACGCCGGCGCCTTCGCAGCTCACGTTGACGCCGCGCCCGGCCTTGACCGCGACCGTCAGCGCGTCCGCCAGCTCGAGCGGCGCCATCACGGTCGCGACGTCGTGGTAACCGTCGGCACGCCGTCCGGCGACCAGCAGGCACACGTTGACCTTGGCGTACGCCTCGACCTCGAATTTAGCTTCCTTCATCTTCGGTGCCGCCAGCGTAAGGGTTGGGCCACGCCTCCATTACTTTGACGCCGGCGGGGCGCGTCGTCGAAAACGCTTCCTCCGGTACGTCGACGTTAACTTCGAATTTTTTAACCGTAATTTCCACCAGGGCGTCGGCGGTTTTAACGGTTGTTGCGAACGGCACGGCTGCGCCGTCGCGGTCGCGCCAGTCGTCGTACGTAACGTCTACCGCAGCCGCGTCGTCTTCGTAGAACCGGACGTTGACCGGGCGCCGGGGGTCGCCGGCCAGCGTGAGTTGTTGGAGGCGCGCGCCGCCCGGCTCGAGCCAGGTCAGCGCGACGACGCCGCCCTCCTCCGCGACGCCGATTTCCAGGTTACCCGCGGCCACCCCCTCCGCGTATAGCGGCGGCCTCCCCGCGAGGAGGTCCAGGCTGTCGGACAGGCCGCCGCGCCCCGCCGGGAGGGCCGCGATGCCGCGCGCGTCGTCGGAGCCGACGACGGCGATTTCGTCGAGCGGGTAGTAGGCGAGCAGCTCGCCGGCGGCGGCGGTGACTACCAGCGCCGTTCCCGTCAGCGGCGACGAGACCTCCAGCCGGCCCCGGTCGGGTTGCGCCCGGGCGAACGCGGCGTTGAAGGTGCCTTCGACGTCGCCGTACGCGCGGAGCGTCGCCGTCCCGCGGTAGCTCGCGAGGGGGCCGAGGTTGCTCTTAATTTCCTGCAGGTATTGGGCCGCGGCCGGCGGCTCGGTTTCCGGAGCTGCCGGCGGTTGGCCTTGCGCGGCCGCCGCGATTATCGCCAGGAAGGCGGCCGGTGCAAAGGCCGCCCGGGCGACTCGAACGTTCGTTAGTGAAAACCGTCTCATCGGCTACAGGTATTCGATATCGACGTTACCTATCCGGACCTCGACCAGCGCGATGCTCGCGCGCCCCGTGACCCAGCCGCCGAGCTCGCCCGGGCAGATCACGAGGGACTCGCCGTGTTCGACGCGGACGTGGTGGTCGTGGCCGAAGGCGATGAGGTCGTAGCCGGCGCCGGCCGCGGCCTCGCGCGCCACCCGCGGCTTGTGGGTAATGAGCATCGAAAGGCCGTTGAAGGTGAAGCGATGGGGGTCGGGGTGTATCTCTCCTATGTCGGCGTACGCCTTTTTAAGGGCGGAGCGGTCGCCGTCGTTGTTGCCGAAGACGCCGCGCAAGGGCGCGTTGAGCTCGCGGAACGGTTCCGCGGTGAACGGCGCCACGTAGTCGCCGCAGTGCAGGACGAGGTCGGCGCCCCACTCGTTGATGACGGCGACGGCCAACCGGATCATGCGTAGGTTGTCGTGCGAATCCGCTATGACGGCGACGCGGTCCATACGCCGTTATAATACTAACGGCGTCGGCGTTAGTCAATAGCGGCGAGCGGTGCGGCCGGGGCGCACTTCGCTGAATAAACTTGCGGGAGCGTAATACGTGTGTTAGTATTCCGGCAATCAGATTACCCCAAGCGGAGGCGGCCTTGAGCGCTTTTTCAGACTTTAAACGCTTATTCTCCTCGGTGACTCCCGACATGGCGATGGACCTCGGCACCGCGAACACGTTGGTATACGTCCGCGGCCGGGGCATCGTGATAAACGAACCCTCGGTGGTGGCGCTCGACCGGGCGAAGCGCGAAGTGCTCGCCGTGGGGCACGAGGCCAAGGAGATGTTGGGGAAGACGCCCGGGTCGATCCTGGCGATACGGCCCATGAAGGACGGCGTCATCGCCGATTTCCGCCTGGCCGAGGAGATGATAAAGTATTTCATCCGCGAGGCGCGCGGCAAGCGGGGCGTCTTCCGGCCGCGGGTGGCGATATGCGTTCCGACCGGCATTACCGACGTCGAGCGGCGCGCGGTGCGGGATTCGGCGCTCCACGCCGGCACCCGGGAGGTCATCCTGGTGGAGGAGCCCATCGCCGCGGCCATAGGCGTCGGCCTCCCCATCCACGAGCCCCGCGGCAGTATGGTGGTTGACGTGGGCGGCGGCACGACCGAGGTGGCGGTCCTGGCGCTGGAGGACATCGTGACCAGCACCTCCATTCGCGTCGCCGGGGACGAGATCGACGAGGCGATAGATAATTACTTAAAAAAGGCTTACAACCTGCTGGTGGGCGAACAGACCGCCGAGAAGATAAAGAAGACCATATGTTCGGCGTACCCGCTCGAGCGCGAGGAGACCATGTCCGTCAAGGGGCGCGACCTCGTCGCCGGCATCCCCAAGACGCTGACGGTCTCCTCCCGCGAGATGCGGGACGCCATCCGCGAGCCGGTAAGCCAGATCATCGGCGCCGTCCGCGATACGCTCGAGCAGACGCCGCCGGAGTTGGCCTCCGACATTATAGACGACGGCGTCGTGCTCTGCGGGGGAGGCTCGCTTTTACGGGGCCTCGACCTGGTTTTAAATAAGGAGACCAACCTGACGATTCGGCTCGCCGAGAACCCCTTGACGTGCATCGTGCTCGGGACCGGCAAGGTCCTGGAAGACCCGAAGAAGTACGAGAAGGTTATCATCCGTGAAGTCTGAAGGCCGCGGCCGGCCCCGGCGCGAGAAACCCGCCCTCGAGAAAGGCGGGTTTTAAATTGGGCGCCGCGCGGCCTTTCATTCCAGGACGCGCGATACGCGCTCGAGCAGCTCTTGTTTGCCGAAGGGTTTGGTGATGTAGTCGGCCGCGCCCTGCTGCAACGCGAACATTATGTCGTGGATCTCGCCCTTGGCGGTAAGTAGGACGACGGGGACGGCTTCGGTCTCGGGGTTGGACCGCAACAGCCGCAGTACTTCCCAACCGTCGACCGTGGGCATCATCAGGTCCAGCAGGACGAGGTCCGGTTGGAAGGAGTAGACTTTATCGAGGCACTCGTCGCCGTTGGCGGCGGTGTCGACGGCGTAGCCCGCCTGCTCGAGCGTGTAGGATACGACGTGCCGGACGCTCTCCTCGTCGTCAACTACGAGAATTTTATGATTCAAGGCCTTTTTCCTCCGGTTCGCCGCCGTCCCCGTCGGCTTGGGCGAGTTCGAGCAAGCGCCCCGGCTCGCGGGGGAAGAACCGTTCTATCTCCGAGGCCGGCTTCGGCTTCGCCAGGAAGTAGCCCTGGCCGAATTCCACGCCCGCCCCCGTCAGGGTACCGAGCTCCCCCTCCGTTTCGATGCCTTCCGCGATAACGCGGGCTTTGACGCGGTGCCCCAGCTCCTGGACCGTCGCCAGGAGCTCTTGCTTGACGCGGTCGCGGTCGATGCCGCGCACCAGCGCCATGTCGAACTTGAGGAAGTCGGGTCTAAGGCGGGCGATGGTGTTCAGGCTGGCGTACCCGGCGCCGGCGTCGTCCACCGCTACGCCGATGCCGAAGTCGCGGAGGCGGTTGAGGGTGGCTTCGAAGAGGGCGAGGTTCCCGATGGCGGAGCGTTCGGTTATTTCCAGTACGACGCGGTGGGGCGATATGCCGCCGCTCTGGAAGAGGTGATATAGCGCGTCGTCGCGGGTGCCGAGCTCCTCGATGGTGCGGGGGTCGGTGTTGAGGAAGAGCCGGGCGTCCCCGAGCCAGCGTTGGGCGTCCGTGAAGGCGCGCCGGCGACAAACGCGGTCGAGCTGCGTCGACAGGTTGGCCTCCGCGGCGAGCGCGAAGAGCATCTCGGCGTTCGCGATGCCGGTGCCGTCCGCGGCGGAGGAGAGGGCTTCGAAACCGAAGACGGCGAGTTCGCCCAGCGTTAAGATGGGTTGGTAGAGGACGTCCACTTCTTCGCGAACGATAATACGCTGGAGGGTTTCACGCTGGCGGCGGGTCTCGGTTTCGGACGCCGCTATCGCCGCGCGGCGGGTCTCGTCCACCGCGGCCAGGACCAGTCGCTCGGGTCGGGTTAAGAGGTTGTGGATGACCCGCGACGTCGCCGTGAGGAAGTTTACCTGCTGATGGCCTCGCAGGATGTCGGCGTTGCGTTCCGACTGCAGGTATTTGATGAGTTGCGTCTTGAGGGTTTCGAGCCGGTCCGGGGCTACCTCTTCCGGCCTATCCGCCGCGGAGGGCTTAACGAACAGAAGGAATTCGGTGGATTGGACGTCGCGTACGACGACGACGTCGTCGGGCTTGAGGAACGTCCGGTGGAATTTGGCGAGGACGGTTCCTACGTCGGCGATGAATTCGTCCAGATATTGCCAGCCGTAAACCGCCTCGAGGTCGTCGGCCCGCGGGATCGTCAGGTAGATCAGGCCTACGGCGCCGTACTCCTCGAGCGCGGCCCGGACGACCGCCATCTTCGCCGGCAGCGTAGGCAGCGAACTTATTTTATCCGACAACAGCGTCTGGAGGCGGAGCCACAGGGTCCGGCTGCTCGGTTGTTTGCCCGGCGGGAGGTTCTCGTCTTCGGCCATAACGTTGGGCGCGTCGCGCGCCGCGTAGTTTCCGAAAATTAATATAATAGCCCGCTAAAGCGGTGTCAACCTAAATCGCGGGGGCGGTGGTTCCGATATAATAATGTCACATCACGCGCCAAATCCGCGCCTATCACTACGGACGCCTCGTCGCCCCCTTCTCTAATCGTAAGGCCCGTCCCCCCGACTTGGACCGACGCCCGTACCTCGAGCCCTATCGTAAGTTAGCCGCGGCCACCGACCCCTGGCGAAATTTTTATTTGGGAATTAGGTGCCATTTTTATGTGGTAATAACAGTGCGAAACGCGGGACGTTGCTATCGCGACCAACGGGAACGTATACGTAGCCGACGCCTACAATCACCGCGTTCAATATTTCACGCCGGCCGGCTCTTTTCTCGGTAAATGGGGCTCGTGGGGGCGGGGCGACGGCCAGTTCATGTTTCCCCTTAAAATCGCCGTCGCGCTAAACGGTAACGTTTACGTAGCGGACAGCTATAACGACCGGGTTCAATATTTCACGGCCGGCGGTTCGTTCCTTGGCAAGTGGGGTTCGCTAGGTAGCGGCGACGGCCAATTCGACGACCCGTCGGGCGTGACCTACGGCCCGGGCGGCGTCGTTTACGTAGCCGACGCGAGAAACCACCGCGTTCAATACTTTACGCCGAGCGGCTCGTTCCTCGGTAAATGGGGGTCGCCCGGTACCGGCAACGGCCAGTTTAATCGGCCTACTGCGGTCCGCGTCACCGCGAACGGCGCCCGCGTATACGTCGCCGACTATCGTAACCACCGCGTCCAATACTTCCGGGAATCGCTTCCAATGGTCGTACCGTCGTCGGTGGGTAGGATTAAGGCGCTGTTCCGGTAGGGGCGACTGGCCAGTCGCCCCTACTACACAAATAAAAAACCGCCCTCTCGGGCGGCTTTTATTTTGGGTGCGGCGGCGTTAAGGTTTTTAATTGCTTTTAAGCAAACCGCGTATTATAATTTTCACTCGTATGCGAAAATAGTTGCGAAAGAAGGTTGAAACCAATATGAAGATACTAAAAAATATAAGTATGCTGGCCTTGCTCGCGGCCCTTGCCGGGAGCGCGGCCGCCGCGCGTAAGGTCGCCGTGCTGGACTTCGACGCCTACGGCCAGGCGAGCGCCGAAAGCGGCGTCGACATAGCCGACAACGTCCGCCTTATGTACCTGGGCGTAGAGGATTACGAATTGGAGAAGTATCGGCGTTTGAATAACGCCGTCAGCGCGGCGCGGGGCGCCGGCCTCGACCTTACAGCGATGAACGATATCGTGCGGTTGGGTAAGGCGTTGAAAGTCGACGAAGTCGTCACGGGCCGGGTGACGTACGACGGCGAGCTGTACACGCTCCAAATTTGGGTGAACGACGTCGAGAAGAAAACCTTGAAGGGGTCGGCCGACGCTCAAAGCCGCGACTTGCGCCAGCTGACGGAGGACCTGATAAAGGGGATGAGCGGGGCCGAGCAGTTCGGCGTCCTTTTCCCGGACGAGGTGCGTGACCTCCCGCAGCCCACGGAGAAGGATACCCGCCTGGCGCTGTCCCTCATCGCCACCGATGAGGAGCTTACCCTTTTCGACGTCCTCTCTCCCCGCGGTAAAAGCATGATGCTGGAAAAGTTTTGGGTGCGGCGCGACCCGGACCCGAATACCCCCGAGAACGAGTACGAGGACGAGTTCTGGCGGCGCGTGACGTACGTCCACGACCACTTTACGTCGCCTATCCGCGAAGGCCTGCGCGCCGACCGCGGCAAGGTCTACGTCATCTTCGGGCCCCCCGACGAGATCGAGGACCACGCCGGCGGGACCGCTTCTCTCGCCGGCATCGAGAGGTCTACGTGGTCCACGAAGCCGTATTACGCGTGGAAGTACTACAACGCCGGGCCGACCGGCCGACGGATACTCTTCGTCTTCGTCGACGAAGTGGGCGACGGGGAGTTTAGCATCTTCGCTTCTACCGAGCCGGGCTTCGGCCGTCACATCGCCTCCTTCGCCGAGTTCGATATGAATCGGCTGGCGATCGACGAGGAGGATATTGGCGACACGGGCGAGACCACGTTCTGGGATTCGCCGGGCCGCTTCGAAGGCAAGTAAACGCGCGAGATAAACCAAGGGCTCGTTCCTATACGCGGAGGTTTCGAGAGGATGAAACTCTTTATTGACACCGCAAATTTGGACGCCATAAAGCGGGTTGCGGATTTGGGCTTGCTGGACGGCGTCACCACCAACCCCACGCTCGTGTCGCGCGAGAAGATGCCGGCCGACAAGCTCTACGACGAGATCGTTAAGATTTGCTCGGGCCCCATAAACGTCGAGGCCGTGAGCCAGGACGCCGACGGCATCGTCGAGGAGGCGCGCGCCTTCCACAAACGCGCCCCCAACTTCGTTACCAAGATCCCCTGCTTCGAGGAGGGGTTGAAGGCGGTGCGTAGGCTGGCCGACGAGGGCATCATCACGAACGTGACGCTCGTCTTCTCACCGGCGCAGGCCATCCTGGTGGCCAAAGCGGGCGCCGGATATTGTAGTCCTTTCATCGGGCGGCTCGACGACATAAGCCATACCGGTATGGACCTCATCGAGGATATCGTCACGATCTACGAGAACTACGACTACGACACCGAGGTCGTCGTCGCCAGCGTCCGCCATCCGCTGCACGTAGTCGAGGCCGCGCGTATCGGCGCCGACGTCGTGACGGTCCCGCCAGCGGTCATCGATAAGTTGGTGAAGCATCCGCTCACCGACGCCGGTATGAAGAAGTTCCTCGAAGACTACGCGAAGATACCCAAAGCCTAGGGGCGCCCGACGACGTCGGGCCGCGGCAAGGAGGGAAGATGCTCGGGTTCAGGTTTAATTTCATAGATATCTTCCGCGCCCCCCGGCTCGCGCTGAGCGCCAAGAAGGTGTGGACGCAATTCCGGGCGTTGGCGCTGGGCCTCGTCTTATACAACGTCTTCGTATACCTGGCGTTCGCGGTATCGGGCGCGGACGTCTACCGCATCTGGAGCTCGTACTACCTCTTCCCGCCGTTGGCGCTCACGTTCGGGGCCGTCCCCTTGAACGCCGGCGGCGTAGTCTTGTGGGCGCTGGGCGCGTTGGCCTTTTTCGTCGCCGCCTTCCTCGGCATGACGGCGGTGGCGAAGATAACCATCGAGCAGCTGCGGGGCAACGATTTCTACTCGCGGCGGGAGGCGGGCCAGTACGTGCGCCGTCACTGGCGCGCCGTCATCTTCACGCCGGGGGCGCTCCTCGTTTCGTTGGCGATACTCTTCGGCGGCGGTTTGCTCGTCGGCCTCGTCGGCAAGATTCCCTGGTTCGGCGACGTCGTCGCGTCGCTCTCGCTGGTGCCGCTTTTCCTCGGCGGGTTGCTGTTCGTCTTCCTGGCGCTGGTTTTCACCATATCTTTCTGCCTTACGCCGGCGATAGTAGCCACCACCGGCGACGACACCTTCGAGACCTCGTTCGAGTTATTCTCGACGTTATCGGGGCAGCCGTGGCGGCTGGTAGTATACGACGTCTTGCTGTGGGTGCTGACGAAGGCGGCCGCGGTGGCGTTCGCGTTCTTCTCGGCGGCGGCGCTCAAGGCGGCGTACGCGGTTTTATACGTACCGATGGGGCCCAAGTTCGCCGTGGCCTTCGACGCCGCCTGGCGCGTGTTGCCGAGTTGGCTCCGGGGCGCGTACCCCGGCGTCTGTCCCCCCCTGGCGTGGCTTTCGGCTTCGGGCGTCCGGTCCTTCTTCGTCTCGTCCGGGGTAACGCTGCCGCTGCCGTGGCCGCAGGCCGTAGCCGCGACGCTCATATCGCTCGGCTTGCTCGTCATACTGGGCGTCGTTTGTTCTTATATTTTAAACGTGAACACCGTGGGCCAAACCATTATATACACCATCCTGCGCAAGAAGAAGGACGACGAGAACTTACTCGAGATGTACGACGACGAGCTCGAGCAGGCGATGCTCACCCTGGAGAAAGAGAAAGGAGCGCCGGCCGAGGGCGGGGCGACGGAGGAGGCCGGTGAAGCGGACGATTAAAACGGACGGCGCGCCGGCGGCGATAGGGCCTTACGCCCAGGCGGTAGTCGCCGGCCCACTCTTATTTACGGCGGGGCAAATCGCGCTCGAGCCCGCGACGGGCGAGCTGGTCGGCGCCGACGCCGCGGCGCAAACGCGGCGAGTTATGGCCAATTTAACCGCGGTACTGCAGGCCGCGGGCGCGTCCTGGAAGGACGTCGTGCGGACGGAGATCTTTCTCGTCGACCTGGCCGACTTCGCCGCCGTCAACGACGCGTACGCCGAGTTCGTCGGCGAGGAGCCGCCCGCCCGGGTTGCGGTCCAGGTCGCGGCGCTGCCCAAGGGCGCGCTGGTGGAGATAACCGCGGTGGCGTACGTCGACGGGGAGTAGTCTTACTATGCGGCGGTCGGCCTTTATCGTAATATGCGCGGCGTTACTAGCGGCCGCGTGCGAAGACGAACCGGTTGAAGGGCCGGAGTGGTTCTACATCACGGCCGAGGGCAGCGGCCTCCCCGGCAATAAGGTCTACGACATATACGCCGGCCCGGACGGGACGTGGTTCGCGACCGACCGGGGCGTTGCCTTTAACCGCGGCTCGGATTGGGTGGTGTACGATTTTTGGGGAGGCATGCCGGCGAACGAGATATTCGGGTTGGCGGTTTGCCCTAACGGCGACGTGTGGGTCGGGACGTTCTTGGGGGCGGCGCGCTTGCGCGGCGAGGAGATTAAGAAGTTCGGCGTCGCCGACGGCTTGCCGTCCAATTGGGTTTACGACGTCGCGTTCGACGGCCGGAAGGTTTGGTTCGCCACCGACCGGGGCCTGGCTCGCTTCGACGACCCGGGCTTCACCGTCGTCAAATGCGCTTCGGGGCTCCCCGGCGACGACGTGCGCGACGTGTACGCCGTGGCTCCGGACCGGGTATGGGTAGGCTGCATCGGCGGCGCCGCGTTCTACGACCGGGGGAAGATAACGGAGTATACCGTAGTGGGCGCGGGCCTGCCGTCGGATAAAGTTTACGCCGTGGCCGCTCGGGGCGACGATGCCTGGGTCGGCACCGACCGGGGGCTCGCCTTCCTCCGGGGCGGGAAGGTCGTCAAGACGTACACCAGCGCGAACTCGGTGCTGCAGGCCGACGTTATAAACGACCTCGGCTACGACGCCGACGGCGCGCTGTGGGTCGCGACGGCGGGCGGCGGCGTCTCGCGGAGCGTGGGCGACGGCTTCGAGACCTTCGACACGACCCGGGGCCTGTTATGCGACTATGTCCTCTCGCTCTTCGGCGACAAGCTGGGCTACGTGTGGTTCGGGACGCTCGACAGCGGCGTCAGCAGGTATCACGACTGAGGGGGAGGACGGCGCGAAAGATACGCGGCTCGAGCGAGCCGCGTTTTTTATTGGGCCGCCAGCTCGCGGCGCAGGCGGCGCGCCTGGGCGGCGCGTTCGGCGGGCGACGGTTTCGCGTCGACCAGGAAGTGGAGGACCGCGTTCGGTTCCGCGGCGACGAGGTTCGCGCGCGCCTCCTCGTAGTACAGCGTCACCGCGGCGATGGGCTTGCGCGTGAGGCTGACGACCTCTTCGTCGGTCTCGAGCCAAAGGTGGCGGCTCCAGATGTTGCATAAAACGAGAGCCGCCGTCCACAACGCGACGAGGACCGCCGCGAACGGTAAAAGGCCGGCGGGCGCGGCGGCGTCGCCCTCCCGGCGACGCGTCAGCCCGCGCGCGAAGGCGTCTGCGGCTATGAGCGACGCCATCAGAAAGACCAACGCCGCGGCGCCGAGGAGGCTTTTACGCGTCGCCTCCGCCCGGGCGATGGCCGCCGCCAGGAAGACCTCGGCCTCGTACCGCCCGAGCGACTCCGCGCCGGCGGACACGACGACGACGCGGCGCGCCGGCGACGATGACGCGGCGACGAGCTTGTCGGCCGGCGGCCGTCTTTCTACCGCGATTTTATAGGGCGGTGTTTGGTATTGCGCCGACAAGTACTGCGCCCGCTCGAGCAGAAAGCCGCCCGTAGGGGACGACGGCTCGGCCGCCGGCGGGAGAGGGAGGAGAAAGGCCCAAAATACCGCCGCCACGACGACCGCGAAGGTCGCCGCGATCCACCACGTCCGCGGCCATATGGCCCGGGCGGTGCCGACGGCCAGCGCGAAGGCCGCCGCGGCGACGCCGTAGCAAAGCGGTTTGATTAGGATGACGGCGGCCGAGGGCTCACCGCCCGCGGCGCGTAAAAAGGCGCCCCGCACGGCGGCGCCGAGTAGAAGCGGGACGGCTACCGCCGCGCCGACGACGCCGGCCACGATCAACGTGGTGGCGAAGGGGCGGCCGCGGCCCAGCCGGGCCAGGCGGCCTCCCGCTCCCGAGAAGTATAACGCCGCGAGCGCGCCGATTATCAGCAGCGCCGCCGCCAAGGTCGAGATTTGGCGCGCCGTCGTGTAGCGGCCGGCTGCGGCGAAGCGCGGGTCGGTTTGCGCTTCTTTTTCGGGTTCGGGAAGCTTGGGGCCGAGGTCGTAGATAAGGTCCCGCTGGCCTATGGGGACCGTTTCGGCCTCCTGGGCCGACGCGGCCGCGACGGCGCCGAGAGCCAAGGCCAAAGCGGCGCCGATTAATATCGTCCTGCTCATCGATATGAAGGATAGCATAAAGGGCGGCGACGGGTCAAAGAGTATCGAGACGCCTGAAGAAAAACCCCGCCGCGAGGCGGGGCTTTGCTATGGGCGATGGGGGACTCGAACCTCTGACGCCCCGCGCCGTCCTCAGCGGGAAGGCGAGCCGGGGCGGTCGTTGCCGAGCTTGGGAAAGAAGAACTGTTTGCGGTCGTTTATGAAGTAACTCGCGACCGGGACCTTGACCAGGTCGCGCCACAGGAGGGCGGGTTTTGTCAGCCTGAGGCCGGGCCACAGGAGCCGGGTGAAAATCTTGCCGTAGATGGCGATACGGTTATTAAGCAGGTTTACTACGGATGTCAAAAGGGTCTGCATCTCCGCGGCCGAGATGTGGGGGTGGTTCCACACCAGGTGCTTCGAATTATAATGGGCGTACGTCCGGTCGAAGATGCCGTATTCGGCCTCCACCTTGTCCCAAAACGGCGTCCGCGGGTAAGGGGTGATGACGCACACGCCGCTCGAGTCGAAATCTAATTCTTTGAGGAGCTGCGCGTCGCTGAGCGTATCCTCGGCGGTCATGTTCTCGTGACCTATGAGGTAGTAGGCGAAGCGGAACATACCGGGTTTTTCCGCGGTCCGCCGCGCGAATTCCTTAACCTCTTCGACTTTTTGCTTTTTCTCGATCGCGTCGAGGGCGTTTTGGGACATGGCCTCTACGCCGACGAGCGTAATGCGCAGGCCGCGTTCGTGCCATTCGTCGAGGTTGTGCAGGAAGAGCGACGCGCGGGATTGGGCCAGCCAGTGGAAGTTATAACGGGCGAGGAGTCCGGTCACGCCGTCGGCGAACCGCTTATCGGTGCCGAAGAGTTCATCCATGACGAAGATATATTTGACGCCGACCTTCCGGTAATAACGCAGGACGCGCTCGATGCTTTCATAGTTGATCGTGAAGCGCCGCTTGTCGAACGCCGGCGTCTGGCAGAAGGAGCACTTGAACGGGCAGCCGCGCTGGGTGTAGAGCAAGCCCGCGCTGAAGTGCCGTATGTTCCCGGGGCGCAGCGATACGTGGACCATCATCGCCGGATGCTCGATGTCTTCGCAGCGGACGCGACGGCCGAAGGCCTGCGCGATGGGGTCCTCCGCGGGGCCGATGAACGTCCGGTCCACCATGCTCGGGACCTTGTCGTCCAGCACGCCGAAGTTGCCGGCCCACGTCTCGCCCACGCCTTGCCGCCGCGCCTCCTCGGCCATACTCTCGATTTCGGCGATGTCGTGTTGGTAGGCGCTGAAGCCGACGATATCCCAGCCTTCTTTCAGCTTCGCGACGTACTCGTGCCACAGCGGATACTCGAGTATCTCGACCTCGGGGACGTTTTGTTTGATGAAGCGCAGGCCCGGGCTGAGCCGGCACGGCGAGCTCAACTTGGGGAGACCCCGGGTGGCGCCCCCCAGGAAGTCCAAATAATCGCCGCGGGAGCGTCGGTACGAGGTGCATAGAAGGACGCGGGGGTTGGTGGACGTGGCTTTCATCGGGTTCCTTTTTTATGCCGCGCAATTTTACGCGGCGAGTTCGCCCGCGCGCTTTTGGTACAACCGGGGGGTAGGTATCGGCTTGACGTTAGCGCGGGTTTAATGAACGATTATACGCCGCGACGGCGGACAACTAAGCCGCGGCGCCCTCTGGATATGAGCGAAGCGAACGCGTACCGCCGTCCGCTTTTTCTAATTTTATAGTATACGGCGAGGTCTTTGTCAAGTTTTTTCCCGGCCCGCGCCGAAATGCGGCACTTAACAGTCGCTAATAGAAAAGGGCCCTTGCGGGCCCTTTATCGTATTGGGCGATGGGGGACTTGAACCTCCGACCTCCTGCTTGTAAGGCAGGCGCTCTAGCCAACTGAGCTAATCGCCCGGGGGGCTAATATGTTACCAACAGAAAAATTTAAGTATTGAATATGAAATAAACTACCTTAAAAAACCGGCCATTATTACGCGAGATAAGTATTTTTCAATAGAAACTAAACCTATATATCTTTCCCCCTCAACGATTAGCATGGGTGTAGGTGCGTCTAGCGGTAAACCGATTAAACGGCAAGGGAAATCGGCTTCGAGTAGTTTTATATACGCTTTATGGTCTTCTTCGTAAGGGCCGAAATAAAACCTAGCTTCTGGCCTCGAGGTTAAATCCTGCATCGCGACCTCCTTTAAGATACTAACCTAGTCGAGATATAAAACTTGTAACTGTTTTTTCGAAATCCTCCGGATCGCAAACTAGATATTCTTCATCGGGATTAGAACAGAATATTTCAAACGCGTGGAAACCCTTAACTTCTTGCTCGATTTTTTCCCACGCGTAATCTAACCTGTTTTGTTTTTCGGTAGCTTCAGCGCTTGGTAATCCACTTTTATAGTCTTTCAATACCGGTTTTTCGAATTCACAAGTAGAAAAATTCGGTATCGCAAGTTCGATTTTTTTTCGTATTTCATCACGGTCCCAGGTATCTTTGTAGAAGCTTTCTAACATACTATCGTCTTCAAACCATTGGTCAATAATCATATCCGTAGTATCTTCGCTTATTTTAGGTTTTTTCAGTGAGGTCACAAAAAGGTATAATAATTTGCGAATACGTAATTTCGCTATATTGTTACTATCTTCTATTACGTAGGTTTTCCTTTTTTTCTCACATCGCTTTTTTATCAGAGTTCCGTAATTATATTCAGCTTCGTCTTCGGCGCCGGAGGAAGAAGCCCCGTTCCAATGTGGTCTGAATACTATAATACCGTTCGAACTTTGTGTGACTAAGTTTAAGTCCCTAGACGTTATTTGGTCAAATAATAATTCAGCTAATTGATTTACGAGCGCGCATATTCGAACTTTTTGGTTCGCCGACATTCGTTTGCCTTTAATAAAAATTGGGTCTGTTTCGGCTAGCTTCGTCGGGATTTTTACGAAAGCCCATTCGTTCTTATCTTGCCCGAAGGGGACAGGCCACGGGTCGAACCATTCTATATCTTTATCAGTAATTCCTTTAAAACAATACTCGTCTATAGTATCGGGGACGAACAAAATTAAATTAGGTACTTCTTTTAGGATTTTTTCCGCGAATATTTGTAAATGGGATGGATAATCGGAGTTCCTAATGAAAGGCGAATAGGATTCTCGGAAGTGCGTTATAGGGTGCGCCAAGTAAAAAAACCTAAGTTCTTTATGCCGTTTAGTAAATATCCTGGCTATCATAAAAGCGGGGTGTTTTACCGCAACAACGAAAATCGGAACTCGTAAATAATCAGCAACCACGTTTGACGTAGTGGTCTCTATTTCCCTCCAATATAAAATCGTAGTTACATTCCTAACAGATTTTTTCGTAGCTTCGAACGCGTTATCTTCGTCTTTAAGTTCGAACATCTCCCCTTTCTGAATAAGCCTTCTATAACTATCGAAAGCGTCATCTATTAATAAGACGACATTTTTTACTCTCGGTTTGACGTCTTTGAGTTTTTCGAGGTCAATAGGGGATATGAATTGTTTTAACCTTTGATGGTAGAAAACCGTGTGTAGGGATACTAGGTAAATCTTTTTATTCGTCGGATTTCCGATTTTTTCTTCTAGTACTTTAAAAGCTTCGCGCCAATTTTCTTTTTGTGTTAAAGGTGGTTCTTCTAAAATCCTATATATTATTTCTGTTTTCGTTCTACTATTAAGCCCGGTATTTTTCTTTTTATACTCTTCGACCATTAAACTCTCGAAATCGATTATTTCTATATCGCAACTTCGGTCTTCCCTCTTCTTTATTATTTTTTTTAGGCTTGAGACCTTCTTAATACCCGGTTGCCCTGTTATAAGTATAACATCCTTGTCAACCTTCCGGGCCGCCGTCTTTTTATTGCTCCCCTTTTTCATTCCCAAACTCCGTTTCCGATGTATATACTCCCTCGGAATTACTTTTAGTATCACCTTATTTTTAATATAGGTTGAGGCTTCGTGTCAAGGTTTTTTTATTCTCCGAGCATATTCCTGTTTTAACATGATTAATTACTCCGGGGTTATTGTTCTTTTCGTTCCTTGATGGTAAAATCGAAACACATGTTGAGAGGTTGCAGAAACTCGCTTTTTCTTGCCGCGTTATTTTTCGTCGGCGCGGCCTCCGCCGCGTGGCACCCCATGCCGCGTCTCGCCCTCGTCCACGACGACGCGAGCGCCGACTCCCTTTATAACTACTTCGCCGCGGCGCCGGCGTTCGTCTTCCGCTACGCCGGCGACACCTACCAGGCTCCGGTCCTGGCCGACGCCGTCGGTAACGATACCGTCGCCCGGTTCTTCGACGCGTACCGAAGGTACCTCGACGGCCGCGGCGGCCTGAGGCAGCTCGTCGCCGTGGGCGGCGTGGCCCCGTCGGACGTCGAGTACGCGCGGAAGTATTTCGCGCTGGACGAAGAGAGCGTTCGGGAGATAATCGGGCCGCCGCCCCGCGTCGCGTGCGAGCTCTCGCGCGATTGGCTTGCCAGCGAGTACGTCGTCGTCGCGCCGTACGTCGCCGCGCCGACCGTCCGCGACGTCGAGAGCGCCGCCAACGCGGCCTCCATCGCCTCCTACCTCAATGCGCCGCTCTTCTACGCCGGCCCCTCGGACCTTTCGCTTGAGACGTTGAAATTCATCGGCTACCTCGGCGCGTCGAAAGCGGTCGTGGTCGAGATAGGGGACACGTTGCCGCCCTCGGTCCGCGAGGCGCTCGCCGCCCGAGGCGTCCGCGTCGTCGCCGATTTAAAGACGGAGCGCGACGTAGTAACATATATCAACGGGCTTACGGACCCGGCGCCGCCGGTGCTGTGTTGCTTCCGCGGCCGGGGGATGGCGGCGCCGGCGGCGGCGGCCGCGGCGCGGTACGGCGGCTTCGTCCTGGAACTCCCCGCGGACATAACCGCGCTGAGCTCGAGCGCGTGGGAATTGGAACGGGCGCTGGCCCCCGAGAGCCGCGAGAAGCTGCTCGAGCCGTACGTCATGCCCGCGGCGGCGCTAGCCGGCGAGCAGGCCGTGGCGGACCGATTTTACGACTGGCTCGAGTCGCTGGGCGGCACCGACCCCAACCAACTCGAGTACGTCCTGACCTTCGCGCCCGCCTTCGGCGACGGGAGTCTCCCCTACGCCTTCGACCGGGCGATTATCGGCGATTCCGAGACGCCCGACGAGCGCGGCGCCGCGCCGGGCCGCTTCGTAAATCCACCGGCGGAGAGCCTGGCGTCGCTCAACATGACGTCGGCCTACCGCGCCCTCATCTTCGCTAACCCGCGGCCGGACCACGTCACGTTCTGCGGCGTTTCGTATATGGCCCAGAACGTAGTATCGTGCCCGGATACCTACAGAGACAACTACGGCAAGTTCCACAAGGTCAACGAGGTGTTGGGGTGCCGCGGCGGCGGCTTCGACGACCCGGGCGTCTTTACCGACTTCCGCGAGGGCGGGTACGGGGCCGTCGTCCACGACGGCCGCCGCGCGGGAAAAGGGCCCCCGCACCCGTTCGTCCCCGGCGAAGAGCTCTTCGGTTTCCAGAAGGACGTCAACCTCGGCACGGCTTTCTTCTATTGCTCGAGCCACGGCTCGAAGGGCGGCGTCTACCCCCTGGACGGAGACACCGGCATCGCGCAAAACGTCCCCTGGGGTAGGGAGGATTGGCCCGGCGGGCCTTCCGGGTTCGTGAACCTCGACGGCGAGTCGTTCTCGTACAATCGCTGGGACGAAATGCCGAACAGGAGCCCGGGTCTCGTCGCGGCGTTCAACGCGTGCTCGGTCGGCTCGGGCGATATGAACGCGGTCGTGACGCGGCGCCTCGGCGCGGCCTCCGTATCGTCGTACACGGCGGTGGGCGCGCCGTCGTCCGGCTGGTTCTGGATATCGTTGGTCAACCGCCTCGTGAAGCGCCGCTACACGTTGGGGGAAGCGCTATGCTTCGCGACGGCGCAGGTCTCCGAGATATTCCCGGCTCACCGGATACGCGGCGATTCGCTGATAAGGTACGTCCTGGTGGGCGACCCGTTCATGCTTTATTACAGGCCGGCGTGGCAGCCGCCGACGCCGGCGTCCCCGGGGCGCGACTACGGCGGCCATAACCCGGGGGGCGCCGGGCCGTTGGCGCGGGAATTCACCGCCCACGCCGGCGCACGACGCGTGACGCTCTCGTGGCGCGCGGCTACGAACAGGGAAGTGGCCGGTTGGAATTTATATCGGGCGGAGGGCCCGGCCGCGGCCGAGGGCGTGGCCGGCGGCTCGAGCGGCCCGGTCAAAGTGAACGACGACCTTATCGCGGGCGAGTCTCCTTTTACTTTCGTGGATACGCCGCTCGAGAACGGCGAGGATTATTACTATTGGCTCGAGGGGGTGGAGGAAAGCGGCCGGGCGTTCCTGCAAGGGCCGGTGGACGCGGTCCCGGCGCCGGACTACGGCAAGGCGACGTTCGCGCTGGCGCAGAATTACCCCAACCCCGTCCGCGCCGCGACGGCGATAGTATTCGTCGTACCCGACGGCGGGCACGCGACGTTGACGGTTTACGACTTGAGGGGTGCCGTCGTTCGGCGGTTGTGGGACGGGCGGGCCGCGGCGGGCGGCCACAAGGTAACGTGGGACGGCACGGCTGAAGACGGCGCGCCGCTCCCGCCGGGCGTGTACTTGTACAAGCTCGAGGCGGGCGGTCGGGCGGCGGCCAGGAAGCTGGTTTTAATCCGTTGAGGAAGGGTGTTAAAACCTGATAAAATAAACCCCGCGTACGGCGCGGGGCTTTCTACCGGGATTTGGGCCGGCTAGAATTCCGAAGCCGGCGGTTCTTCCGGGGGAGCGGTTTCCGGCTCGGTTTCGGCGGCCGTCGTGTCGGCCCGGCGCGGCAATAGCACCAAACGTTCCACCACTACCTTAAGCTTCGAGCGTTTTTCGCCCTCGCCGGTCTCCCAGCGGTCCTGGTGGAGGCGGCCCTCCAGGAAGACCGGCCGCCCCTTTTTAAGGTAATCGCGCGCTATCTCTGCGGTGCGGCCGTACGCGGTGCAGTCGATAAACGATACCTCTTCCGTCTGTTCGCCGTCGCGGTTGCGGTACGTTCGGTTAACGGCCAACCGGAGGTCCGTTACGATACCCCCCGTCGGCAGGTCGCGCGACTCGGGGTCGGCGGTGAGATTTCCCAATAGAAATACGCGATTGTAGTTAGCCACGGTTCCTCCGTTTCGTTGAATAACCGGTCCATAATATTTTTTTACCGGGGTCGTGTCAAGGGATTTATCGGCGCACCCGCGGGTTAGATTTGAAAAATCCGACGGTTTTTGTTAAGTTAAGGGTCGTGGACCAGGACGGTGGCGATGAAGACGCTTGCGATTATAAACGGAACGACGTATCGTACCGGCGACGCGGCGCCCGCGAGGGCGAACGTCGTAATTCGAAACGGTAAGATAATTTCGGCGGGCCCGGCCGCTAAAGTCCCCCGCGGCGCCGAAGTTATCGACGCCAAGGGCCTGGTCGTAACGCCCGGTTTGATAGACGCCCATACCCACGTCGGCAACTTCGGCGAGGGTACCGGCCAGCCGGGGTTCGACGCCAACGAGGCTGCGGAGGCCGCCACGCCGCACGTACGCGCGCTAGACGGCATCGACCCCCGCGACCTCGGCTTCGACGACGCCCGCCGCGCCGGCATCACGGCGGTGTGCGTACTGCCGGGGAGTGCCAACGTCATCGGCGGCACCGGCGTGGTGTTGAAGACCGCGGGTTTCATAATAGACGAGATGGTCGTCTCGGCCGACGCCGGCATGAAGGTCGCCTTCGGCGAAAACCCGAAATTCTCCCACCCCGACAATCGGCGGATGCCGGTTACGCGGATGGGCACGGCCGCGGTCCTGCGCGAGATGTTGACGCGGGCGGGCGAGTACCGGCGCAAGCGCCGCCTGCCGCCGGCGAAGCGGCCCGACCTCGACATCCGTATGGAGCCGTTGGCGAGGGTGTTGGCGGGCCGGATGCCGCTGCGGGCGCACGCCCACCGCGCCGACGATATCGCCACCGCGGTCCGCATAGCGCGGGAGTTCAAGTGCCGGTTGATATCGGACCACTGCACCGAGGGGTACCTCATCGCCGACTACCTGGCCGAGAACGGCGTGCCGTGCGTCGTGGGCCCGACCCTCATCGGCCGGTTCAAGCTGGAGTTGAGGGAGCGTTCGTACGCCGCCGCCGGTATTTTGGAGAAGGCGGGTTGCGCCGTGGCGTTGACCACCGACCACCCGTTCGTACCTATCGACGTCTTGACCGCCTCGGCCGCGACGGCGGTGCGCGAGGGGATGACCGAGAAAGGCGCGCTACGTGCCATCACCAACGGCGCGGCGCAAATGCTCGGCCTAGGCCGGCGCTTGGGCAAGCTGGCGCGCGGCTACGACGGCGACGTCGTCGTTTGGAGCGACCACCCCCTCGACGCCCAGGCGAGGGTCGTGGCTACCGTGGTCGAAGGCGAGGTGGTGTACCGCTCGTAGCGGCGGCTTATGGACGCGGTCGTACTTTGCGACGTGAAGTTCGGTGCCGGGCCCATTCAGGCGGCCATCGACTACCTGATCGTGGAGAAGCGGTACCGCATCGTGGGCGCGGCGCTCATCGGCAAGGCGGTCCCGGATAACTTTTCGTTGGACGTCCCGTTCGTGACGGAGGCCGAAGCCGCGGCCGGGGTCCGCCGCGCCGCCGCGGAGTTCAAGCCGCGGGCGATAGTGGACGTCACGGAGGCCGCCCTGGCGGAGCGCTTCGCGTGGGCCAACGAGGCGTTGCAGCTCGGCCTGGAAGTTCACGGCGCCGACTTCCGCCTGTGGCCGCCGGTTTTAAAGGGCGGCACCGTACCTACCGTAACTTTCGTGGGTGCCGGGGCCGCGGTGGGCAAGACGGCGGCCATAATATATTTTTTAGAACGGGTAAAGGCCAAGTATAAAACCGCGGCCGTCGTTTTGGACCTCGGCGGCCCGTCGTACCCGGAGGTCGTGGAACCGGGGGAGGCCGCGTCGGCCGCGGCTCGGCTGTTGTCGTATCATCGCGACGGCCGCGGCGTGGGCGGCGACCACTACCTGTTGGCCGCCGCGACCGGCGTCCCCGCGGTCGGGTGTTCTTTCGCCGGTACCGGGTTGACCGGCGTTCCGTTGAATTCTCTCCTCGGCGACGCCTTCGTATACGCCGCCGAAAGGGGAGGCGAACTCGTGGTGGTCGAAGGGTCCGGGGGGGCGATGCCGCCGGCGGCGGGCGCAGTTTGTTTCCTCGTAAACATCCGTACCGGCTTGGATGTCCTCAGGGCTTTCCCGTTCGCCTTCCAATTGCGGAGGGCGCGCGTAGTAGTAGCGACCGGCTTTACGGCGAAACCGCCCCCCAGGGCCTTCGACGAGTTGCGGGCCGAGGTTAAAGCGGCCAACGGGCGGGCGGCCTTCTGCTACGGCAGGTTGGTTGCCGCGGCCGCGGCCGAGGTTACTTTCGGGAACGCGGTGGTGGTTACGGCCAGGCCGGCGGGCGAACGCCGGGAGCTTTCTCTTCATTGGCAAAGGAAAATCGACGGTTCGGTATTACAGGTGGTAGGCGCCGAGGATTTTCCGCCCGCGGCGCCGCTATCGAAGTCCCTGCGGAACGAAAGCGCCAACGTGGGCCTGCTGTTGGATATGGCGGCGTCCAATCTGGGCGAATGGTTAGCGTGGGCCGACGCGTGGGGCCTGCCGGCGGTACCGACGTACGAGGTTTTAATCCCCTCGGCGCGCGTATGCGAGCCGCTCCTGAAGGAGGCTTTGAAGGCGGTACCGTAGGAAGGCGGCCGAGGCGCCGCGCCGCCCCTATTTTAATTTTGGCGTTAAAAGAAAATCGGTTATAATTAATCTAAACCATGTGTCCTTTTTTCGAAGGCGACGCACGATTGTTGAGAGGCCGTTGGTTGCGCTGGGGCGCGGCGGCCTTGGCCGTCGTCGCGTTGGCCGCAGGCCGCTCGAAACTCGAGAAAATAAAAGAAGACATCCGGCGCCACGAGGCCGACCTGAAGAGGGTAGACGCCGAAGTCAGCCTGTCGGTGGAGTCGATCCACGAGTTCGACCGGCGCCTCGAGGACATCGATAAGACCATGGCCGAGCTCTCCGCCGAGGTAATCGAGACCTCGGGCCGGATGGCGGCGGTGCAGGCCGACCTGGAGGAAGCCGGGCTCGAGCTGGCGGCGCGCGAGGCCGAGCTGGCGCGCCACTTACGGCTGGTGTATAAATTGGGTCGATATCCGACGGTCCGGTTGTTAGTGGGCGCCGAAGAGATGGGCGACTTCGTAAGGCGCGTGCGCTTTACGATGACTATAGCGCGAGAGGACCGCCGCCTCGCCCGGGCGGCGGACCGTAAGCGCGTCGAGATCCAGCGGGACCGCGACGCGCTGCAGCGCGAGTTGGATTACCTGAAGTCGCTCCAGCAATTGAAGCTGAAGGAGATACGGTTGGCCCGCCTTCGCCGCGACCGCAAGCGGGAGATATTGACGCGGGCTAAGTCCCAACACGACGTCCTGAATAAACGGCTGCGGGAATTAAAGAAAGAACGGGCCGAGCTCGAGTCTCTGGTGCGGTCGAAGGCCGGCGGACGGAAGGTAACGCGGGTCCCCGGTAAAAGCGGGAAGTCGGAAATTCTCGCGCGGCACGGCAAGATAATCAGCCCCGCGTCGGGTCGCCTGGTACGCAGGTTCGGCCGTATCAAAGACGACCGTTACGGGACGTTCACCCAAAACGACGGCATAGACATCGAGGCGGCGCTGGGGACGGGGGTGCGCGCCGTAATGAAGGGCAAGGTCGTCTACGCCGACTGGTTCCGGGGGTACGGCAAGCTGATGGTCGTGGACCACGGCGGCGGTTGTGCGTCCATCTACGCGCACCTGGGCGACTTCACGGCCCGCGTGGGCGAGCGCGTGGGCGAGGGCCAGACTATCGGCCTGGTCGGCGATACCGGCTACGTCGCCGCGTCGACGCTCCACTTCGAGGTCCGCCAGGACGGCGTCGCGATCGACCCGGAACCGTGGATGAGGAAATGACGCCGGTGGGTAAACTTCGCATAGGCGTTTTGGCGTCCGGGGGCGGAACCGACACTCAGGCCATAATCGACGCCTGCGAAGCCGGCCTAATCGAAGGGGACGTCGTCGTCGTCGTAAGCAATAACTCTCGCGCCGGCGTCCTGGAGCGCGCCCGCCGCCACGGCATCCCGGCGCACCACCTCTCGAGTTACCATTACTCGGACGACGCCGACCTCGACCGGGCGTTCGTGGAGCTGCTTCGCGGGTGCGACGTCAACCTGGTCGCGTTGGCGGGATATATGAAGAAGCGGGGGCCGGCGTTTCTCGCGGCCTTCCCCAACCGCATTTTGAATATCCACCCGGCGCTCTTGCCCGGGCTCCACGGCGGCGAGGGCAAGTACGGCATCCGCGTCCACGAGTCGGTGCTGGCCGCGGGCGACGAGGTCACCGGCGTATCGATACACCTCGTCGACGAGGAGTACGACCGCGGCCCGGTGGTGGCGCGGCGCGAGGTCCCGGTGCTACCGGACGACACGCCGGCGTCGCTGCAGCAGCGGGTGCTGGCGGTGGAGCACGAATTTTACGCGGCGGTCCTGGCCGCCGTCGAGCGCGGCGAAATAGACCTCGACGCGGTCGCGGCCGGCGAAGGGCCGGTAAATGTAGACGGAGTGTGACGATATGAAGTTCACCCGAATTTTACGTTTGATTTATACCGCGCTGGTCTTGGCGGCGTTCGCGGCTTCGCCGGCGATATTCTCGCGGGCCTGGGCCGACGACAACGCCCAGGATTTCGTACGCGAGATCCAGCTCTTCGACACCGTCGCCAACTACGTGCGACTGAGCTACGTCAAAGACGTCGACGCCCAGCAGCTGGTGCAGGACGCCATCCGCGGGATGTTGTCCGGCCTCGACGAGCATACCGCCTTCCTCGACGCCGACGATTTCCGCCTCCTCATCAACGACACCGAGGGGGCGTTCGGCGGCCTGGGCATCGAGATCGCGGTGACGCCCGAGGACCAGATGCTAACGGTGATGAACGTGCTGGAGGGTACGCCGGCGGAGCGCGCCGGCCTCAGGGCCCGCGATAAAATAATCGAGATCGACGGCGAGACGACGAAGGGGATTACGACCCGCGAGGCCTTGCTCAAGATGCGCGGCGAGCCGGGGACCGACATCGAGGTCGGCATCGCCCGCAAGGATTACGCCGAAAAGTTGGACTTCACGATAACGCGGGAAGTTATCCACGTCGATTCCGTGCCGTACTATTTTATGGCGACCGACGACGTGGGCTACGTCCGCGTCGCCAACTTCGCCCGCGACGACGAACGGAGCACGTCCAAAGACGCCGACCGGGCGCTGGCGGCGTTGAAGGAGGCCGGCGCCAAAAAGTTCATCATCGACATGCGCGGCAACCCCGGCGGCCCGCTCGACGAGGCCGTGGCCTTAGCCGGCCTGTTTTTGAAGAAGGACTCGCTGGTCGTCTATACCGCCGGCCGCTCGAGGCGCTGGGAGGAGCGGAAGTACTTCGTCAAGGGGGAGCCCAAGTATAAAAAAGAGCCCTTCGTCGTCCTTATAGACGACTCCTCGGCCTCGGCGTCGGAGGTGTTCACCGGCGCGCTGAAGGACCACAAGCGGGCCGTCGTGATGGGCGAGAAGTCCTACGGCAAGGCGTCGGTGCAGACGCTGATACCGCTCGCGGCCGCGGCCGACGTCGCCCCGGGCCCGGGGCTCAAGATAACCATCGCCTACTACTACTCGCCCGACGGCCACCTCATCGACGGCGAGGGCATCGAGCCTGAAATAAAATTGGAGCCGGAGGAAATCCCGTTGGTGGTGGGCAAGCTGTTCGCGCTGGGGTATTTCAGGATGTTCGCCGAGGAGTACCACGACGCACACGGCTCCGCGGCGCTGGCGGACTTCGAGGCCGACGCCGCGGCCTTCGACGAGTTCGTGGCCTGGGTCGACGAGCGCGGCTTCGACTTCTACCCGGAGGGGTACGCCGAGACGCTGCCGGACAACGGCCGCGAGTTCTACGTCGCCGCCATCGAGAAGGAGCGCGCCGCGGTGATGACGATGCTCACCCGGGAGGTCCTGCGCGAGGTCGCCGGCGACGCCGAGGCGTACAAGTACTGGCGCCGGCACGACCCCTGGCTCGCCGACGCTGTGGAAGAGCTATCCTAACGACGACGCGACGACGAAAGCCGCCCCCGAGGGCGGCTTTTCGTTTTTGTGAGTTGACAACCGCCGGGGGCGGGGTATATTATAACGAATACCATAATTGATACCCCCGGAGGGAAGATGGCGGCACCGAGTAAAGTAAAGGAATTAGTCGAACGCTTCGACCGGAATAAAGACGTCTATTGCGGGAGCGGTTTTAACGAAACCCAACTCCGCCGCGAGTTCGTCGACCCGTTGTTCGAGGCCCTCGGCTGGGACGTGGACAACAAGCGGGGCGTCTCGCCGCTGTATCAGGACGTCGTTCACGAGTACGGCACCGAGGTCGAGGGTTCCCAGAAGACCGCCGATTACGCCTTCCGCGTCGGCGAAAAGGTGAAATTTTTCGTCGAGGCCAAAAAGCCCGGCACCCGCCTTAAAGACGACGCCGGCCCCGCGCTCCAACTCCGCCGCTACGCTTATTCCGCCGGCCTGCCCCTTTCCATATTGACCGACTTCGAAGAGTTTGCGGCCTACGACGGCCGCGTTCCGCCGAAGAAGGCCGACGCCGCCTCCCGCGCGCGCGTTATGTATTTCACGTACGACCAATACGTCGACGCGTGGGAGGAAATCGCCGCGGTCTTTTCGAGGGACGCCGTATGGAGCGGCGCCTTCGATACGTACGCCGACGAGAACCGCGGCGGCAAGGCCGAACCGGTCGACAAAGCGTTTTTGAAGTTGCTCGAGCACTGGCGCGACGAGCTCGCGCGCAACGTCGCCAACCGCAACCGCGAGAAGGACCTCGACAAGTACGAGCTCAGCGCCGCGGTCCAGGCCATACTCGACCGCGTCATCTTCCTGCGCGTCGCCGAGGACCGCGGGATTGAGGGCCGCGGCCGGCTCGAGGCGCTCCGGACGGGCGAGGGCGTTTACGCCGGCCTGATGGCGTTGTGCCTCGAGGCCGACGACGTATACAACTCCGGCCTGTTCCACTTCCGCGACGAGAAAGGCCGCGCCACCTCGCGCGACGAGCTTACCCCCACCCTCCACGTAGACGACGCCATACTGCGTAAAATAATCCGCGAGCTCTCCGAAAGCCCGTACGAGTTCGGCGTCGTACCGGTGGAAATCCTCGGCCAGGTGTACGAGCAGTTCCTCGGCAAGACGATATGGCTCGACGGCCGCGGCGTCCACATCGACTACAAGCCGGAGGTCCGCAAGGCCAAGGGCGTCTACTACACGCCGCAGTACATCGTCGAGTACATCGTCAAGAACACGGTGGGGGAGCTGTTGAAGGGGTGCAAGAGCCCGAAGGACGCCGCCAAGCTTAAGATACTCGACCCGGCGTGCGGCTCGGGCTCGTTCCTGCTGGGCGCGTACCAGCATCTTATCAACTGGCACCTCGAGTGGTACGTCGACGACGACCCGGCGAGGTATGAGGGCATGGTCGTCGCGACGCCCGGCCCCGGGCCCGTGAGCTGGCGCCTCACCGCCGCCGCCAAGAAGGACATCCTCGTCAATAACCTGTTCGGCGTGGACATCGACCCGCAGGCGGTGGAGGTTACGAAGCTCTCGCTGTTGCTCAAGGCGCTGGAGGGCGAGAGCCGGGAGTCCGTCGGCGCGCAGACGAAGTTCCTGCGCGAGCGGATATTGCCGGACCTGGCGGGGAACGTCAAATGCGGCAACTCGTTGATAGGTTCCGACTATTGGGACTTCGCCCGGGGAAAGACAGTGGGCTTAAGCCCACTGTCCGAACGATCGTTCGAAATAACGGAGGAGGAACGGCGCCGCGTCAACCCGTTCGATTGGGAGGTGGAGTTCGCGGAGATAATGAAGGGCGGCGGCTTCGACGCGGTGATCGGGAATCCGCCGTATATAGAAGTACGGAAATTAGATGAACCGATTAAAGAATATTTCTTTAAGACCTATGATATAAGCGAATATATGATCGATTATTATGCGTTTTTTATTGTTAAGGGTTTAACCGTTTTAGCTAAAAACGGGTTTTTATCGATGATCGTATCTCATACGTATTTAAGAAACGTATCTTTCGAAAAACTACGGCGGTATTTAATCGCGGACTCCATTATAAAAAATATAGTACTCTGTCCAACGAAAGTATTCGAAGCCGCTACAGTTAGCACAACAATTATCACTTTAAATAAATCGAAAACGCCTTTAAATAATTACCCCCCGATAAAGATAATAGACTGTTCAAAAACAAAAGGTTCTTTATTACCGGAAAAAGAGTACGAAATAACCGCGGCCCGTTTCGATACGAATAAAGGTTTTATTTTCGACGTAGACTTAGATTTAAACATTAGTAACGTAATTACCAAAGCTAATATGCATTCTACCCGGTTAGGCGTACTATGCGAATCTAAAGCTGGAATTAAAATACGGCCGGATTTTATAGGAACGGCTAAAATTAATGATAAGTACAAAAGAACTTTAATAGGCCGTGATATTTATAAGTACGGGTATGTTTGGAGCGGTTCGTGGGTTTTATACGATAAAGCAATTGAGAAAAAATACCCGAACCAAGCTTTAAGGCATGAAGAAATATTCCTTAATTCCGAAAAACTAGTTTTTAAAAAAATATGCCAAGGTAACCTGGAATGTTGTTTAGATACGGAACAATATTATGTTCTAGTGACCGGTATAATTACATACACCAAAACCCCGGACTATGATATTAAATATATTATGGGGATAATGAATTCGAAACTATTATCTTTTATATACAAAAAGAAATATAAAGAATTAGATATCAAAATAGTTTTTTTTAACGAACTCCCTATCCGCCGTATTGACTTCGCGGACGTAGCGGAGGTGAACCGGCACGACAAGATGGTGGCGTTGGTGGAGGAGATGTTGGAATTGCACAAGCGCCTCGCCCGGGCCAAATCCGACCCCGACAAGCAGCGCCTCCAACGCGCCGTCGCCACCACCGACCGCAAGATCGACGCGCTGGTCTACGAGCTGTACGGTTTGACCGATGAGGAGATAAAGATAGTGGAGGGTCACTAAGTTGGATAGAATCGACCGTTTGAGTATATTGCTATTTTTCGATGAGAGGAAGTTAACTATAAATCGGCGTGGCGACAGTTGGATATATATCGGTATGTTAGGGGTTCGGACCAGGGATTTCGAAACCGTATTGCGTAGTTTATTAGATGTTAGGGGAACCGTTAATACGGAGATCACCTACAAGGGATTGAACCACCGAAGCAGGCGTAAAAATAGTAGAAAAGTTAAAGTCGCACGTGAGTGGTTAGAATTTGTTAAAAACGATAATTTAAAAATATTCCATTTCTATATATTGGGTCTTTATTGGGATAATTTAATAAAAGAATTTTTCGACGGTACAGAAGCGGGCGTATATAGGCGTTTTATTTCTACGGCTATACGATATGGGGTAAAAACCTTCTTTTTCCCGGAAGCCCATTCTGTCGAAATCGCGAGAATTTTCCACGATAGGTCCGTAATGGAAAACGACCCAATATTCAACTGGCGTGCTATATGGGATGTCGAGGTCGGAGAGGAGAATATCTTTTTCTCGAATCGGGATATTTTATTTATTGATTCCGACCATAATAAAGAAACGCGCTATACTAAAGAAAGCCATTTTATACAATTAATCGATTTAATTTTAGGTTCTTGTACCCAGTGTTTAGATGGCCTTTCCCACCGTAGTGCCAAAATCGAAGTTGCCGAAACCATATACCCTTTAATATCTAGGCTAGTAAATGAAAAAACGTGTAATAACCGGAATAGCCGATATTGTTATGTTAACCGGTGTTTAGTGAAGTTCTTCCCCTCAAAGCGGTTAAGTGTTAATGAATTAAACGATACGGAACGACGGGCGACTTCGCAATTCTTCACTAATAGAGATTTACTGATAGACAGTATTAAGGGGCAAGTAGGATTACTACCCGGGTTCTAAGCGTTTACTTATTGAGTTATTCCATAACCCCCCGACAAGATGGTGGCGTTGGTGGAGGAGATGTTGGAATTGCACAAGCGCCTCGCCGCCGCCCGGTCGGACGCCGACAAGCAGCGCCTCCAGCGCGCCGTCGACGCCACCGACCGCAAGATCGACGCCCTGGTCTACGAGCTGTACGGCCTGGCGGACGAGGAGATAAGGATCGTGGAATCGTAGGGGCCGGCGGTAGGGGCGACTGGCCAGTCGCCCCTCCAACGCGCCGTCGACGCTACCGACCGCAAGATCGATAATCTG
>Ga0307380_10000739_pt1 | contig 49056 bp, 63 predicted proteins | sample UN3MG_FD_202239 | JGI IMG/M metagenome (GOLD analysis project Ga0307380, IMG submission 202239) | Soil microbial communities from Risofladan, Vaasa, Finland - UN-3 | ecosystem: Environmental > Terrestrial > Soil > Coastal area > Acid sulfate soil | place: Finland: Risofladan, Vaasa | collected... | reverse complement strand
TACGCCCAGCAGAGGAATGCCGGCCACGTGGATGATAATGTCGGCATCGAGCATCAGACCTTTGTCCAGGATTCTGTCCAGAAGGTCTACCAGCGTTGCATGCGTATCTCGTGTGGGCTCCATCTTTTATTTACTAACCCCGCATTCCTTCTTTACTTCCACTCTTCCCTTACCTTTACAGGTCAGGCAGTAAACTCTGCCATCAATCACTTTTCCTCTTCCCAAACAATCGGGGCATAACACACTTGGCTCCTTTAAGGTAACAACACCCTTACCTCTACAGGCATGACAGGTAAGCAGGGCATAAGGATAGACATTGGGCTGCATACCAGTCCCTTCACAGAAGGCACAGGTAATAATAGGCTCCTCCACATAAACTGTCCCCCTTCCAGAACACACCTGACAAGTGCTAAAAGGAAGTTTGAAGGAACGGCGAACTTCTCCTCTTCCCTGACAAAAGCCACATTTATACAGCATTAGACTCCACCTTTACATCAGGAGTAGCTATAGTCGGTTGAGCCACAAAACTGTAAGGCGGCCAGGGGCCGGAGAAGTGAACCGAGAAGCCCTCCGTGTTGTTGATTTTCTCCAGCTCTACTCCCAGATTGCTCACCTTCTCCCTCGCTACCAGACACGAGAGATTCAGTAGCATTACTCTATTCCTGTCTGCCTTCTTAGTCTTTTCCACCACGATATCATCACAATGACCCTTAATTCTCCTGTAGAAGTCCGTGAACCATTCACCGGCAAGCCTTTCTATCTCAGCCTTCACCGCTCTTTCGACCTTCTGCTTATACAGATATGCCATCCCCGGCGATTTGGAGGCCATCTCTTCCCTGATTTTACGAATCTCCTGGCTTTCATCTGAGATTTGCTTTACCACTAAACCCGGGGCATAGAAGATTTGCACCCCATACTCGTCTCTACCCTTTATCCTCTCCATTACGGCTTGAAACCGATCATGGTCTCCCTTGAGCCAGTCCTTCACTACTCGGTCGGGGGAAATGACCTCGTCTTTTGACTGTAAAATGGTGTCGAAGCCCATAGGGATCACGGTGCCAAGTGCTTTCTTTGCCTCGTCCAGAACGCCCTGATGCGTCCTCACCCACTTCTTCACGGTCTCCTCATCGCCGGATTGATACGGCTCGGCAGGACAGCTATGGACGACGGCACAAAAGCCCCCGCAGGGGATGATGTATACTTCTCTGCCTTCTATCCCTATAGGACCCAGACTGACTGCCTTTATGCCGGCAGCGACTCCATATATGTATCGCCCTCTATCCTCCATTTATCATCTGCTCACTTGGCACACAAAATCTGCAAGTTTCCGGTAGCTGTCGATGACGTCACATCGAGGATTATAACTAAAAATTGACTTCCCCTCGTGCCAGGCTTTGGCCAGGTCGACCCTTTTCCGTATCTGAACTCCGGCCATCGCATTCCAGCAGGCTTCTGATACCGGCCGCTTCTCCCGTAACTCTGCCAGGACTCTCTCTGACACCGAGTTAGAAGTCACCATGTTGGGTACAATAGCCACAATCTCAATATCCGCATCCAGGATATCCTTCAACTCCCGCATCTCGGCTTCCAGTGCCTCTATCCCCCGGATTGATGTATCTTCGGCTTGAATTGGCACCAGCACCCTCCCGGCGGCAAGAAGAACGCTATCCGCCAGGATATTGACCGCCGGTGGCGAATCTATCAGGCAGAACTCGAAATCGGCTGTGAAGGATTCAAGCACTTTCTTAAGCCTGGTTTCGCCAGCCCTCTGCACCACCAGCTCGTCCTCGAGCCGGATGAGCGACTCATGTGCCGGCATTACCCAGAAGTTCTCCACCGGTGTGATAAACGCTTTTATCTGGTTCACCGTCCCCCTCAGTATAAGGTCAGCAAGAGGGAAATCGCTGCGTGTGTAGAAGGCTTTAAGGCCGCATCCTGCCGTAAGGTGCCCCTGCGGGTCAAAATCAACAAGAAGCACCTTTCGCCCCTTCTCGGCGAGTGCCGCTCCGAGGTTTATCGTGGTGGTTGTCTTGCCCACCCCTCCCTTCGGGTTAGCTACCGCCAGCGTATATCCCTGTCCTTGTCTACTTACCATTTCCCCGCTCTTCGGTTTCCTCCTGCCACTTTTCTGGGTTGATTAGTTTGTCTATAACATCATCTACAATTTCGTCCAGCCCGTCCCTCACTGCCCGAACTGACTCGGTTATGCCCTGTTGTTCCTTGATTTCTTCAAGGGCAATATCAAGCTCCATCAGGGCTTTCCCCAACCTCTCACACTCCTCCTCAGTCAAGCTCCCACCCTCCATCCTCTTTAGCGCCTGGATTTTGAGAGCATCCCGAATGACCTCAACCAGAGCCATAACCAGTCCTAATACGCCGTGCTTGAGGTTACCTTCATTGATATCAATAGCCATAGCCCAAAACCAACCTTCTTACTCCTAAGTCGCCTTCAGTCCCGGAATTGTCCAGGCTTTCTTCACTTTTGCACTAACCCATCCGCACCAGGGGCAGCCGCCTTCTCCCAGAAGCTCCTCAACAGGGACTTTCTTGAGGCAGTCAGGGCATTCCTCTCTCCCTGCTTCGGCTTCTTTCCAGGCTGATTTTTCATAGTTGGTTCCGCTGGGGAATTCCAGCCCGTACCTGGCGGCGGTCTCAAAGGAAGCTATGGCAGCCCTTATCTTGATTCCTAAAAGCTCGACCCCAGCTACCGATACGCAGATATCGGCATTAATGACCAGTCCTTTGTCCAGGACGCGGTCAATGACATCGGCTAGACCAGAGGCTTCATTCTTTGTTGCTTGCAATGGCATTTATTCACCCCCTTTGATACTCTCTTACTGCCCTCAACCTCTCCATAAGCTGGGCTTCCAGCTCCTCGTATTCCTCTTCACTTAACTCGCCATCCTGTAGCAGTAGCTGGAGCTGCTGTAGTCTCTCCTTGATAGACTTCTCAGTTACCAGACGTTCCTTATCAATGTCATCCCTAATCTTCAGCATAATTTCCTTGCTGAGAGTGACTGGAACGCCAATCAGAAGATTATAGAGCAACCCGATTATCAATCCACCGCCTCCAGGTTTACGTTGACGAAATTATACGGGGCCAGGGGACCCACGTACTTGAAATTAACTTTACCCTGATACTGCGAGTCCAGCTTGAAAACCTCCTTCTGGAAGTCGCTCTCCTTGGCTCTCCCTATTAGAAAGGATGCATTCAGGACGTTCTTCACACCTAGAGGGTTATTCAGCCTGGCATCAATAGATAGTCCCTTGAGGACGGTGTAAACCCGGTCGGTGTACCTGGCCTTCCAGTCCAGAACGATACGCTCCACCAGCTTGCCCGCTTCAATCAGCAGCCTTTGTGATTCAATGGGAGATGAGGCATTTTTAACCTTTGTCTTCAGTCTGGTGAGCTCCTCGCTTCCGCCTTGAAGCTCTTTAATCATAGCCTCCTGGTCCCAGTAAACCTTCAGCTCTACTTCTACCTTACCGGCAAGCCGCACCAGTTCGCGGCTAAGCCCCTGGTAATTCTTCTCCAGCAGCTTTAGCACGTCGTCTTGGCTGCCCGCTATCATGCCGAAGCCCATAGGGAGAAGGCTGCAATTCTTCAGCAGTTCGTCTTGAACCACGGTATGGGCCCGGACATCCTTCCGTGTCGGGTCAATCTCTTCAAGCGCGGTATCGCTAACCACGGCGGCTAGCTCTCGATGATTGATAGTGTACACCTCGGTATCTCCCACACCCAAGAAACTGAATTTCATGGGCTTGGATTCCTCAATAATACCGTAGATATATTTACGCTCTAAAGACATTTATTCACCTCTCTGCCTTTTTAGCCAGTCCATAGCTAGTTTAAAATGCTTCTGGGAAATCACAAGCTTTTTCTGCTGGTGTCCGCTCTGAATAAATTCCCTGATGGCGTTTAGCGAGGCTTCACGACAAATTGCCTCAATGTCTGAGCCAGCCATTCCTTCTGTCCCCTGAACCATTGTCTTAAGGTCAACGTCCCCGGCTAGAGGCTTTCCGAGAGTATGAACCATTAATATTTCTCGGCGTGCTTCTTCATCAGGTAGCGGAACCTCTAGTATGAAATCGAATCTGCCCGGTCTCATGATGGCAGAATCAATAAGATCCTTGCGGTTGGTGGCAGCCAGTACCAGCACTCCTTTGAGTTCTTCCAGCCCATCGAGCTCGGTCAAGAACTGGCTTATCACCCTCTCGGTAGCCTGCGAATCTGTTCCCAGTCCCCGTTCGGGAACGAGCGAGTCAAACTCATCGAAGAAAAGGATACAGGGGCTTGCCTGTTTTGCTTTTCGAAATACTTCCCTCACCCCCCGCTCCGACTCGCCAACGTACTTTGACATGAGCTCCGGCCCCTTGACCGAGATGAAGTTGACCTCGCTCTCATTGGCCAAGGCTTTGGCAATCAGAGTCTTCCCTGTTCCCGGCGATCCGAAGAGAATAATACCCTTCGGCGGTTTGGCTTTTGCCTGCTGGAACAGATCAGGGTACTTAAGCGGCCATTCCACTGCCTCTATGAGTTTCTGTTTCACCTCATCGAGGCCCCCTACGTCCTCCCACTTTACATTCGGAACCTCGACAAAGACCTCCCGAATCGCTGACGGCTCTATCTCCTTGAGCGCCTCCGTGAAGTCGGCCATTGTCACCTCAAGTTTAAGCAGGGTTTCGTAGGAAATCTCATCCAGTTGGAAGTCAATGCTGGGCATTATCTTCCTCAGGGCATTCATCGCCGCTTCGCGGCACAGGGCTTCAAGGTCGGCCCCGACGAAGCCATGAGTAATCTGGGATAGCTTATCCAGACCTACATCTTGAGCCAAAGGCATTCCCCTGGTGTGAATCTGAAGAATTCCGAGGCGTCCTCTGTGGTCGGGAATGCTGATAGCAATCTCACGGTCAAATCTACCCGGACGGCGTAGCGCCGGGTCAAGCGAGTTGGGAATATTGGTGGCGCCGATAACAATTATCTCTCCCCGTGACTCCAGCCCGTCCATGAGAGCCAGAAGCTGGGCGACCACCCTCCTCTCTACCTGCTTTTCTCCTCCCATTTCCTCTCTCTTCGGGGCAATGGAATCGATTTCGTCGATGAAGAGGATAGCCGGCGCATGGGCTTTAGCCTCTTCAAAAACGGATCTCAGGCGGCCTTCACTCTCACCATAAAACTTTCCCATAATCTCCGGCCCGGTGATGTGAGTAAAATAAGCCGCCGTCTCATTGGCAACAGCCCGAGCAATCAGTGTTTTGCCGCAGCCGGGAGGGCCGTGGAGAAGCACCCCCTTTGGCGGGTCTATACCTAATCTTTCAAATACCTGAGGGTATTTCAGAGGAAGCTCAATCATCTCCCTGACCCGCTGTAGCTCTTTCCCCAGTCCGCCGATGTCCTCATATGATACCTTGAAACCCTTAGCCTTGGCCTCACCTTTTTCGGCAACCTCGATTTTCGTTTTGGAATGTACTAACACCGCTCTCTTGGGAACAGTGCTGACAACCGCGAAATCCTGGCTGCGTGTGCCAAAAAGATTGGCTCTTATTGTATCCCCCTCAACTAGCGCCAGCCCATCCAGCAGGGTACCGATGTATCCGGCATCTCTCTCCCGGCTGATTGACCTGGTCAGCGTCAGGGGGTTCAATACTATCTTGTCAGCTGGCAAGCAGCTGGTTTTTTTCACACTTACCTTTTCGTCCAGCGACACTTGTGCATTGCCCCGCAAAAGTCCGTCTATCTGGATGAGTGACTTTCCCCGGTCCTCGGGGTAGGCAGGCATGACCTTGGCGACTGTGCTTCGCTTGCCTTCAAGCTGGATGACATCACCAACCTGGGCGTCCAGCCTCTCCATGTCCTGCGGGTCAATTCGGGCAATACCCCTTCCCACATCCTTCGGTTTAGCTTCACCAACACGAAGCGTCAGCGATTTAGCATTATCACTCACCACGTTACACTCATCTCGGTCATCTTTCTTTTCCAAGCTTAATCTCTAATATACCGTTCTTGTAGGTACTTTCTAGCGACTGGGATTTTACTTTGCTGGGGAGTAGAATCTCCTTGGCATATTTCTTGTCCGTATCGGAAGCGGTAAGATTCAGAATATCTCCAGTCAGCTCAATATTGATTTTGTCTTCAGATACTCCAGGAAGTTCAGCAATGACCAGAATATGGTCTTCTTCATCGAAAACATCCACGATTGGTTCTCGAACCTCCTCTACCACTGGTCCCTTGGCTGTTTCCCTTATATTGCCAAAGCTCTCAATCACGGACTTACCTGCGAGAGTCTTGATACTCAAGCCATACACCCCCTTGGCTCTCCGGGGCAACCCTTTAATCTCACCACTTTTAGTAACTCCCTCCTCATTCAGCTTAGCGGCCAGGTCAATAAGGTTACCCAGTCCTTTGAATAGCCCGCCGAAGCCTATCTTGCCGACACCGAAATCGATCTCGACCTTATCCTCATCCTTATTCTTTTCCTTATTTTTGTCCTCTTCTTTGTCAGTCATGCCATAGCCTCCTTTCACTAGTAGACAGCAAGGGCATCGTCTATCACCCGGCTCACTTCTTCCCTTTCCTCTCGAGGAACCTCAGGCATCAAAATATCGAGACAGGTTTGCCCGAAAATGTGATTGCTCCCGAGTACTGTCTCCTCCCTTAACTTCAAAACCTTGCCCATTATGATGCAAGCCCGAACCGTTGGGGTGAGTTTGTTCGATTTGGCCTCTCGGACCTTCCTTACCAGACTGACGATGCGCCGGGCGTCCTCAGGTGAAACCCCGGATTTTGCCCGGGTGATGGCGATTTCAGTTTCGTCGTCAAAATTGCCCACCTCAATGGTCACCATGCGGTCCCGAAGGGCGTCCTGGCTCTTATAGACTCCGGCATACTCCTCAGGATTGGAGGTGAATATGGCTGTGAAATCGGGGTGCACCTTCAAGTAACTCTCGCCTCTGCTAGCGGGGAGAGGAAGGATTCTCTCTTCAAGCACCGAAAGCAGGACGTTATTCGCCTCCGGCCGTGACCTGGTGAACTCGTCATAGATTAAGACAAGCCCGTACTGGCAGGCGGTGGTAAGCCGGTTATCCACCCAGTTTGAGGTCATGCTCTCGTCAGTCTTCAGCACCGAGCGGATGAAGTTATCCCTCACATATTTCTTATGGTAGCCAGAAAGTCCACCAACCAGGTCAGACGTACCAAATTCATGGTCTCCACAAATTAGCACCACCGGGCGATCTAGCTGAGCGGCAATGTGCAGAGCCAGGGTAGTTTTCCCGACCCCAGACGGTCCGCTGAAGTGGACCGGGAAGCCAGCCTTAATGTAATCAATGGCTCGGTAAGCCATCTCCCTTATATGGGGCGTTTCCACAAAATCCTCCCTCTGTCGAGGGACAACCACATCGACTTGACTATACATTTTTCCTTCCTCCTACCTGTCTGAAAAAGACTAAGTCTAGCTCCCTTAATATCTCAGTTCCACATGATTAAAACTGCTTTCGCCTACAGGTAGCTTCACCTCTCCACTGTTGGATGCTTGTGAGGCAGGCTCTTCTCCCACTCGGCGTCTCTGTTGCAGTTCGTATCTCAACTCCATGAGAGCCTGGTTTTTGTTTATCGTCGCTGCGAGCTTTTCTCTTGCCTTAAAGTATGTTTCCTTGAACTTTTCTAGCACTGCATCCTGACGAGCAAATTTATCCTTCTCTCTTCTTGCCACCAGCCCTAGTGTCCTGTAGTCCATAGCCGACCCGAGAGACTCTCGCTCCTCCCTGGTCATGAACAGTGAACTGGCAGTTCTAATATCACGCGCCCTTGGTATGTCAGCGCTATTTCTGCTATGAGCCATGAGCTTGATATAGCCCGGCGATTTCCTTTTCATACGGCAACCTCCTATTCAGCAGACGTAGGAAAGTAAACCCTGTCTTGCTTGCGGATTCTCCCCTCGTCAACCAATTTTTTTGACGCTCGTCCGAAGACGATAGGGGCAACACCCAGGCTCTCGGCAACCTCTGTCAGGGTTATTCCCTGAGGGTGCTCAGTGATAGCCGCCAGCAACTTCGCTTCCAGGTCAGGAGTTTCCTCCTCCACTGGCGCAGCTTCCACCACCTCTTCCTTCACCGCTTCTGGTGTTGCCTTCACCGTGTCTTTCTTTACCCCACGCGTTAGCTCCTGCCAGGCGGTTCGGGCTTCCCCTAGGTCTGACTTGGTCTCTTGCCGCATTCCCGCCACTTCGCTCTTTATTCCCCGGTCATTATCGGCTAGCTCTTTCCTTAGCTGTGTACCCATCTGATTGTGTTCTCTCTGGAAGTCATTGAGCATAACGTGGACTTCGGATTTCCGAGCAGCGAGACCTTGAGCTAAATTCCCCCTTAACTTTGCGCTCATCTCCTGGTGAGAAGCTCCTATTTCTTGACGCAGCCTGGCCACCTCACCCTTTACCCCCTGAGTATGCTCAGCCAAGTCCTTCTTCAATACTGAACTCATCTCCTTACGAGAGCTTTGAAAACCACTCCGCATGGCTTTAACCTCGGCTCCCACTTTCGCCTTGTCATCAGCCAATTCTCTCCGCAATTGGGCACCCATCTTCTTGTGAGAAGCCTTGAAAGAACCCAGCATTTCGTTAGCTTCTTTCTTTAGCCCCTTAACCTCAGCCACCCTCTCCTCCCGAGAAGATACAATGTCCTGAACTATATCTTTCATTCCTGCTGCGATTCCCATTTTTTGGTCCTCCTTACTTTGTTTTTGCCGTCAGTTAACCCTTGCCAGGCAGCCGAAGCCTCCTTTAATTCAGCCTTTAGTTCCTCACGGGAGGCTTGGAAGCCCTTTATCAAGTCCCTGGCTTCTTCTCTTGTCTGACTCGCCTCTTCCTTCACCTTCGCGACTGTCTTCGTTCTATCCTCGTGCGAGGAGGCAATATTTTGAGTCAGGTCCCTCATGCTTGATGCGATTCCCATGTTGTTCCTCCTTTTGCGAATTCTTACTACCTCTACTGGCGACTGACTCCCTGCCGCCGTTCCTTGAAGTGGGCCAGTAGCCTCTCCACTTCCTGTCGCCGTAACTCCCTTTCGGCTCTTCGCTCTTGACCGGCCTCGGCTGCTTCAAGCTGCCTCAGGTCTTCCAGCCTCAAAGATTCGCCTCTCTCCACAAGTCTTTGCAACTTGTGGTTTATTTCCTCCTGCTCTGCCTGAAAGAACTCGAGGCGCAACTGGAAGTTACGGAGCGTGGCAAACATCTCATGGCCTCTCTCCTGGTACAAAGCCTTAATCACGGCTATTGTTTCTCCAAGAGCATCCCTGCCTACCTTCTCAGAGGCAAAACCGACCAGTTGTTGTCTTAAAGAGGTTACCGACTGCTTCTGCTCGTCTAGATATCTCTTAAGTCCCTCTTTGGCATATTCTCGTTCTTCCTCTAGTTCGCTTTTGCTCTTTTCAAATTCAGAAGTGATCCTCTCCATCATGGTGCTGAAGTCCTTCCGGCGGAGAGAACAATTCCTGGACAGTATCTCTTGTAAGCTGGTCTTTAACTTCGCCCTCTCTTCTGCCATTGCAGCTAAACTCGCATCGAGAGTCGTCGTGGTGTAATACTCTCCGGTAACCAACTCTTCTACCATGGAGATCCTGTTTTCATAGCAGGTGACAATATCTAAAATCAGGTCATTCATCTTATGCTGCTCAACTCTACTGGAGGTACGATTTTGGCAAGGAACGCTTATTGAGACAAGGGTACCCTGGCAAAATCTCCCTCATTTTGGTCTTAGGACGCTGTAGCGGTAAGCCCGACTGCCTCGGCATACTTCAGGTATGTCTCGACACCGGCGATGACCACGCGAGCCTCAATAGTGAGGATCTCGAGGCCAAGCAGGGAGACCCTGACCCAGGCATCGATCACAATACCCTTATCCAGGATACGGTCGAGTACCTCAGCCAGTCCTGAAGGCGCCATTGAAGTTTGTACTGCCATTACTGTTTACCTCCTTTCTTTTCAGATTTGGATTCAAAGAGTGCTCCCCTAATTGGTATGTCATTCCTCTTAAGGAAGTCTCTGAAATCCACGATGCTAATCCGGTAATGGCCACTGGGTAACCGGATTGCGGATAATTTACCAGACCTAATCCACCTTCGAATGGTGACTCGACTTACTAGACAATAGTCCGCAACATCTTTCACTGCCACTCGATTTTTTGACTGTCTCATTCGTTTTGACTGTCTCATTCGTTTCATTCCGATGCCAGATGTCACTTATAATGACACATATAGTGCCTTTTGTCAATACCTCATTGTTAAATATTTTCAAAAGTGGACTGGTAGTACATCCCTCCCTTTTTGGAGGGATGTATGGAAAAGCTCCACAGACGACACCGGTGAAAAGGTTTTGCTTAGGGGATATTGCCAGGGGATGTTGGATAGGGCAACGGTTGAGGAGGTTTTGGGAATTGGCAGATCGGCGCTTTAATTCAGCACGATGATTCTCATCATCGCTGGTCGCCTTAGACTAAGAAGAGGGGAATTAATTACTTCCCTGGATGATTTTAATCACAAACTGCTGTATGCTGACTTCTTCGAGCGAAAAACCACCTGGGCCCACATCAGGGCTGCCGAAAGTGTAATGCTCACCTACGGAATCCCGTTGTGCTACATGTTTATTCACTGCGGGTATTCCGCTTTGTCCAGGGAAGGAATAGCGTCTGAAGAAGGCATATCCTCAAGCTGATGAAGCTGACCCTACCTGAGCAGCCTCGCGGAATCCATCATTATCTTATCTTGAAAGTGCTGGGGCGATAGAGCGGCGAGGGCAAGGCAAGTCTCCTAAATATGATGAAGTCGGAGAGTGACTGGGCACCAGTTACTTGTACAGCATACTTGCAAAGCGACGCAGATTCTCAATTCCGCTGGGCTCCGTAGGATAGAGGTCGACCTCTGTGATTTCCATCTGGCTAAATGTATTGCGGATTATCTGTAGTAGCTTTTGTTCCTGATCTCTACGCGCCCTTGCGAAATCAGCGTCCAGGTCAGGGAAAAGCTTATTGACGATGAGGTGCCTCACGGGGATACCAAAGGTTAAGAGCTCGTTCACGAGATCTTCGGTCTCTTCAATGACAAGGCGCTCCGCGGCAGCGACTACCACAAACTCCGCCTTTTCTGCTCGCAACAGGTTTCTTAACCTGGCTGCGCTCGTCTTGAGGGATAGCAGAAACTCATCGGCTCTGTCTGGCCTGCTGAAAGCCCTCTCATGGAATCTGTGCTTTTCCCTCAGGTTGTAAAACACATCTATCCACTCATTGAATATGTCCGGCATCGATAGAAGCCGAAGGGTATGGCCGGTAGGCGCGGTATCGACGATGTACTTATCGAAATTCCCCTCATCCATCACGTCCATGAGACGTTTCAGTCCCATCACCTCATCCGCACCTGGCACCGGGAGAGATAGTAATTTCTCCCTCTCGCTTACTGTGAGGTGCTCAATGCCAGCTGAGGTCTCAAGGAGGCGACGCATCTGCCGCCTGTAGTCCACCTTGAACCTTTCCAGAGTGTTCTCAGCAGAGATCTCCAGAGCATACAAGTTTTCAGCCTGATCTATCTGGATGATCTCGTCGCCGATTTGCTGTCCGAGGCAGTCCCCCAAGGAGTGAGCTGGATCGGTAGATACTACCAAAGTCTTCCGAGGGAGCAGAGCAAATGCAGTTGCGGCGGCACAGGTGGTCTTCCCGACACCGCCTTTGCCGCCAAACAATATGAAGTCTCTTTTCAGGATATCTCGTATCGCCATAATCCCTTTCTGGTCCTTGGCTGAAAGCGCACCTAAGCACACATATAGTGAAGAGCAAGGTGCAGTGACTGGACAAGTGAACCTGCAACTGCATTTTATACCTTGCACATGCCGAAGGCAAGTGTCTGTCAGTCAGCCTGTTTCTCATCTAGTACGATGATGACAAAAAGCCCCCTAGAATGGGGAGGCTTTTTGTTTTCCATTTCCTTCCACAGCCCAGGGGGAGGGTGATAAACGTGCTATTATGCACGTAATCGTCAAGAGGGTGTGTCATTAGCTTCAGAAGCAGACTTACCCACGCTTTGGATAAGCCTGTTAAATACCTCTAACCGTTGAGTCTGTCCTTTATTCTCTGCGTCCTGTTTCTGCTTGTTCAGGACAGGCAAAAACTCTATCGTGGTGGAAAAGCAGGGACATGACTCGCAGATAGTCTCGTATTCACAGGGCACTCCATTCGGCCGGGTACAGTAGCCGTTTCCCAGCATCCGCCAGTGGTCCTGGCGCAGCCGCTTCATCTGGTTTCCTTCGACCAAGGTCAATTCACCTGGATCGGGTACGACTGTCCGGCTTAGTTCCTCCAGATGCTGACTGACCTGGGAGTATTCCTGTTGTACGGTCCGGTTACCGATACGAGCATAGACCATGGTCATGGACAGAGAGCGGTGACCGAGGAGAGCGGCAATGCTCTCTAAAGGCATGCCACGATTTATGGCCAGAGTAGCTAAAGTATGACGAAGCCGGTGTGGTGCGACGTGTTCTTTGATGCCGGCCACCTTGCCGATTCGTTCTACAGCCAGGGCTACCTTGCCTCTTCCCAGCCGGTATCCATGCCAGGTAAACAGGAAATCATAGGGTTCCTTCGGCGGACTCTGGGCTATCCACTTATCGAGGAGTTCTTTTACCTCGGGATGAAGCGGGATGTACCTGTCGTTATGCATTTTCCCCAGGGGCACACGGAGCCAGTAGTTTTCGCCGATCTGGACCATACAGTCAGCAGTGAGGTTAAGGAATTCACCCTGACGCATCCCGGTCAGTATGAGAGTAACGCCGCAGAGCCGGGTAAAAAGGTCGGGATGATTTCTGGCTGCCTCTAAAAATCTCGCCGCCGATATCTCATCCAGAAATTTCGGCGAGGGCTTATCTATTATGGGGAAATCTCCGGGAAACACCAGTACCCGCTTGGGAGCTTCCGGCCACTGCCACTCAGAGATGCGGATAAAGAAATAATACAGAGCAGACAGGAAGTGATACCTGGTCGACGGGCGAAGTACATCTCCAGGACCATTTGATTTATGCTGGGGAGGCGCCCATCGTATGTATTCCTTAAAAGCTTCGATGTGACAGCGCTGAATATGCTCGATTCTGGTTATCTCCGAATAGTCCTGAGCCAGCCAGGAGAAAAAGCGAAACAGGCGGGTCTTCTCCTGATAAGCTGACTCCGGGCGAAGTGATAATCCCATCTGCTGCAGATAGCGGCGTACCGGAGCCGCGATACCCAGCGGGATATCTTTCCACTGTTTCTCGAAGCTGGTTCTTCGAGTGCTACGGTTTAGCTGAGGGATAATTCCCATGTGGTAGAGGACATTGCGAAGGCTGCTCAGCTGGCTATCCCAGCGAGATGGAAGCCCGTTCTTTACGCTCTTCCGCCGTCGCTTCACAGATAAAAACGCGGCGCGTAGTTCCTGTATAAAAATATCCAGGTCGTCGAGGGTAAGGGCATCAATAGATTTCTGTGACCAGGTCATCAGGCATAGAAGAGCACAAAACTGTTCTTTGATATTTTGCTCACCATATTTCAGGCGTTGAGCTGCCTCCCGGTAGTACTGAAAAGTCTCCCGCTCCATCAGGCGAGTCGCCATCTGGTAAAACCGCGGTTTAGGTGTCAGTATGTAGGGTAGTGGCATGGGTAAGAGGCGGCGTAAAATGAGGTAATGTACGAAGCTGCGCTCTTTATGGTCACAGCGGTATTGCTCCTCCACCGAGAGCGTGCCCCACTCCTGAGGGTCGGGGAATTTGCCGAGGAATCGCCTGGCTGCCTGCTCAAACACTTTGACCTCATGAGGGATTTTCGAATAACCGGCCGCTTTCAGGTACGACATGTAACTCCCCACCAGGCAGTCGTGGTACGATTTAATATCATCTATCGATTCGTTGATAGTCAGTTCAAGGTCAGCCCTGCTCAGAAGAAGTTCACTAGTCAATGGTCGGCCTCCTGCTTGCTCCAGAAGACGAGAAGAGTTGGTCGGACATCTGCAGGTACTCTTGTTGCAGTTCTTTCGGACAGAGATGGAGATAAATCCTGGTGGTATTGATACTGCTGTGCCCGGCTTGAGCCTGCAGTGCTTCCAGCGACATCCCTCCCTGGCGGAGCCGCGTGAAACAGGTATGGCGCATACGGTGGCACTGGACACCCGGAGTGTTTGCTTTCTTTCGATGGTACTCGACGATGGTATCCAGAGCCCGTACAGTCAATGGTTTGCCCCTGTTCCTGCCCTTCATGACAAGAAATACCTTATCCGAGCGACTGGGTGGTCTCTCCTCGTTCAGGTATCTCATAAGTTCCCGTAGGCCGGTGTCCGATATGGCGACCACTCTCTGATGACCACCTTTCCCTTCTCTCACCATGAGGGTATGCTGACCGAAGTCGATATCTTTTAAACCAAGCTTCAGGACTTCCGATTTCCTGAGACCGGCTAAAAGCATCAGCAGTACCATGGCTTTGTCTCGATGGGTCAGCAGGGAATTCAGGAAAAGGTCGATTTCTTCCGGATCTAACGGCCTGGGTAAAGTCTGGGGCACTCTGATGAGCGCCAGAGAAGCTGTATTCCCATACCGGTTCGCCCAGAAGACATTTCGTTTTGCCAGGCTCCGAGGTACTGGATTTTTATTGCCCGGGAGATCATGGAAAACTCTCAGATATTCGTATAAGCTGGCCACCGCGGCAAGCCGACGGTTTATTGTCCGGTTGGAAAGACCAGGTCCTTTACTTGAAACCCCTTTTGTCCTGCCCTGCCGGTTGGACGCCGATTGCTGGCTATCGATGAAGGCGAGAATATCAGCTGACGTCACATCGAGTAGCGGCTTCCGTATGAAGTTCAGGAATATCTGGAGATCATAACCGTAGCTTATCCAGGTATTAGGACGACATCGATACTGCAGAAACTTGAGATAGGAGTCTACATCGGCTACCCCAAGGGATAGCCTTGTTACTTTCCTATCCACCACCTCCCGATGGAGCTTGTAGGTCATTCTGGGGTCCCTCCTTGTTGGTTATTTTTATCAATAATTTTAACATCCTATCCCCCCGGGATTACCGACATAATAGCTATATCTTGAAATATCTCAATTTGACTAATTGTTAAATAATGAAGCTAAGCACTTTAACAAAAACCGAATAGGCAATCTCAAAAATCAGGGGAAGAATTGCCGAATAACTATGAGACTGATTAGGCAAGCCACCACACTCACCACAAGGCTCACCGAAACGCCTTAACGGAGTCGGTCATATAGAATGTAGTTCAACCTAGTGTTAGGGTGGCTGTGTTCAATAAGAAGAAGGAAGGTATTGAACACAATGGAAACGCCTAACTATATTAAGAGTCTGGTTACTCCAACCACGAAACAGCCACAGGGTCGCAAGGTCTGGTCAATTGACCTTCAGCAAGTCTGGTTGCCGTTTTTCACCGCTACTAACACTATGGGCGATACCGCTATCCCTAGTGACGCAATCGGTTGCCCGTTACGCTTGGGCTATGATAAGGCTGGTCAAGTCCGTTTCAGTCAGGCTGGTCGCCCTGTTATCAGGGTAGCAAAAGAAATATCGGACAATGTTAAGCTGGTAAGAGACAACTTTACCGCCAACTTGCTTAACTATGCTGGTAGCGTTATGCGAGATAACGCAGAAGGCTACCAGGCACAAATTGAAACGGCAAGGAAGGCGGGAGAGCCTGTCTACCAGCACGACAAAAACCAGCTATCAAACGCCCTGAAAGCAAGGGCAGAAGCAGAAGCGGAAGCAATAGCCAAGTGCGAAGCGGAAGCCAAAGCCAAAGTGGAAGCGGAAGCCAAAGCAGAAGCGGAAGCGGAAGCAAAGTCCAAAGGCAAGCGGGATTTAGTCCACGCCTAAATAGTCAGGACACAGCCACCCTAACACTAGGTTGAATACGAAAGGGGGTAAAATATGCCACACTTGCCAAAGTGGGCAACCCCTAACCGACAAGCTCATTTAGTCAAGCTGTTCGTTGATAGTGGGGGCTTTTGTGTCTATGGACATAAGAATTGCCCCATTCCAGAGCATCACTATGAGCTATACATTGAAGGGCTTATTGGTGGCTGGAAAGCTGAAGACAGAGAGCAAGCTATAATTGACTGGCTGGCAGAACGGAAAGCTATGCACTCTCTAGGGGAGAGAAGATACCCCATAGCTGGCAGGTTCAATAATATCTCAATGGACATCTTCCACGACCAGCAACCCTTGTATTATCGGGAAAGTCTGGGAATGAATGGCTTGACGCTAACTCCCTTTGCTAAAGTCAAGATTAGCTCTAGCTATATGAGACTATATGTTGATTTAGGCAATAGCTTGAGAGAGGTTAGTAAGAATAAGAGAAGGAAAGCTATCAGATACGGGAAACAGCTTCCGAAGTCAATAGAGCAAAGAATAGCGGAACAGGTATGGCTAGCGGTTAGGGATTATCTAAACCACTAAAAGCGAAAAACAAAAGACGCTTCTAGTTTACTAGGGGCGTTTTTTGCGTTCAAAAGGCTTGTATTCAAGGGGGGGGCGTAACTCTGAGAAGGGTTACGCCCCCCCCTTCTCTTATTGTATATAGGCTTGCTTGCCAGCTACACGAAGAGCGTAGTTATACCTTGACCATTTTGACCATATTGTAAGCTAGGCACATTCAAAACTCGTGTTTCTAACTCCTCATTAAGAGCCGTCCCAGATGAATCGGGGCGGCTCTATTCATACTGAGCTTGTCGAAGTATTTATAGTGAGCGAAGCCGAACCAATTGTATTCATCAGACCTATATATAGAACTCTTCCACCCCGAGGTCGATGGGGACTTGTCACGGCACATTTAATAGCCCCCCTTCGTCAATTACAGACGAAGGGGGGCTATCTTTTTGGAGGGTACAGTGTCATATCTCTATGAGCACCGGGAACAGCTCGGTGAAAATAAGCGTCTGGCTGAAATAGCCTACTCGGTAACCTTCTCGATACCACCTGACGACAGGGACGATGTTGAGCAGAAGATTGTCGTTGACCTTATTGAAGTGAAGAAGAAGGTTACCACTGAGAGCTACCTATGGAAGACAGCTCGACATATGGTAGCCCGCTATTGGGAACACTACTACCGGGAAAAAGAAAAGTCACTCCACTTCCGGGAGAGTAACAAGGGAGAGGTTACCGAGGTTGACTGGCAATATCTCTCTGCCTCTGATGGCACGGATGCCCGCCTTGATGCCGTCGCCATTCTCTCGACTCTCCCTCCGAGACTGATTGAGATTGGACTCAAGAAGCTGTACGGAGAGCCGCTCACCAATGCTGACCGGCTCTACCGGCATAAGCAAAGAAACAAGCTGAAACCGAATCGTCCAACCGGACGTATTTGTGAGGACGAGAAGCAAAAGATAGTTGAGCTTAACCGCAAGGGACTGAATAATGAGGAAATCACCAGGGCAACCGGAAGGTCGGCCTTATCTGTCAGAAACGTTCTTAAGGAAGCCGGCCTCAACTCACCATATCAATCTCAAATTGAGGGAGTCAGACAGGAAAAGGAGGAACTCGTCAGGCAAGCCTACTTTGTAGAGAGGAAGAGCATCATCCAGATAGCCATCGAAACTCATACCTGGCGCAAGACGGTGCGTCAGGTAGTTAGAGCCGGGAAGAAAGAATTGGTAGCTACGGTGTGAAGCTACCGCCGAAAATGGTGACCCGATATTGACACGAGGTTGAGAATAGGCTATCTTTCAAATAAAAAAGGAGGTTTATCGAATGCAGGGATATTGTGTAAAGTGCCGCTCTAAGAAAGAGATGAAGGATGCCAAGAGTATAACCATGAAGAATGGTAGACCGGCGACTCAGGGAACGTGTCCAACATGCGGTACCAAGATGTTCAGAATCGGCAAGGCTTAGGTCTTTCAGGCATAACCAAGCAGACAGTGGCTGGAGTCTCTTCTCTCGCCTGGTTCAAATGAGGTAAATTTCCAATCGCAACTGGAACCGGCTTCCTTTCGTAAGGTTTTAAGATGTAGCGGCGTATCTTTAGCAATGACTTTGAGGGCTTACACAAGTGTCATTGAGCCGACTACGGCCCCATCTACAGGGCTACTCAATTGGGCATATCTCATTAGGGTAGATAACTTCGCCATTCAGTTGAATAAAGAAACGTTGATTTATGTCGGAGACTCTGACGAAGTGTGGTCAGAGGTCCAGGAGAGCATGCAAGCTGGGATGGTAAGTAAGCTTATTAGTTATGTGGGTGAAGCTAAATAATTAGTCCTAGAATATTTGACTAGCCTATACGAAGTGTTCATCTCCAAGTTTGTGGCCAAACCGAGTCATCTGTGCTAACTATATTTGACTCCAAATTAACGGAGTTCAGAGTTTTCACATCGTTCCTTGCCATGCACCATTGCGATATACTTCAAGTTGACAATCACAAGAATGCCCTTCCTCATTTTCATTGTGGTGGTCGTACCACCATTGGACAAATTCGTCGCTATGGCAAGCTATTTCTCCAGATGGAACGGCTGGTAAGCTATCCCACCCATCGGGCCATTCTCCTGCAAGATCATGATATGAGGGGTACCCCGCAATGCGCCTACAATGAGCTTTGCACCATTGACCTAGCACCCAGCGGACAGGCTCAGCTTTCTTGCCAAATAATTTGCTTGCCAGACCTTGTCCCCTTTTTCTGTCTATGGAAATACGGAGTGGCATATTGAATAATTGTTCATATTCTTCGTCAGTATGTTGTGGTCGGTTTGCCTGATTGTCGTAATATTGTGTCCATTCCTGTTCGATTATTTCAATTTCGTCTCCCGTGACCAAATATTGCTTACGATCTACAGGAATGGTGCGAACGTATATAAACTGCTCACAAGAAGGGCACTTTTTCTTTCTAGAAAGAGCTGTATCAAGCTTGATTCCGCAGGCTGGGCAAGTGCATTCTGAAATCATGATACGAGTCATCATAGTCTCCTTTCATATTCATTCCCCAAGGTATTAATATGTCAGCCAGCAACTGGAAGCTATTGGACTCAAAGGTCTCCAAACTGAGGTGTGTTTCTTTCAAACAGCCCTTACGCCTCCAAGCCGCGCAGCACTTTCAAGTCTGCGAAAGGATAATGCTCCACATTATTAGTTAACAGCGGAGCGTTTATCTGCAATGCTGTCGCGCCAATAATAGCATCGGCAATTCCTACGGTCACTCCCTTCGAGCGAAGTTCTCCAAGCATCCTGCCTGCCCACCGGGCAATAAGCGCATCAACAGCGACCGAGATGAGACCGTCAAGAAAGGAATTAGTCGCTCCCTCTTCACCGGCTTTCATCCCCTGATATATCTCAAGATGGGTAAGCGTACTTATCGCCAGAAGCCCTTCCCCAGCCCAGTGCTCAAGTAGCTTCCGGGCATAGGCACGTTCCCTCAGGAAGTCAATGGCAACATCGGTGTCCACCAGACAGACAATACCCTTTACTTGATTACTTTGCACGGATGCCTTCCAATCGTTCCAGACGTTCCCTGTCTGCTTCCCTGATAGAGCGAACATAGGCAGTGGAGTCCTCAGGGGTAGCCAAGTCAGGGTGACTCTCACTCTTCCATGCACCGAACCCTTTCTCCAAGGCTATCTTCTGTTTGCGGTAAGCCAGGTAATGCTCCAGCGCCTCAGTGAAAAAAGAGCTTATCTCTCCTTGGGACGCGACAGAACGGATTTCGCCAACCAGTTTCTTAGGTAGCGTCACCGACATTTTTTCCGTCTTTGCTTTTCCACCCATTTATTCCCTCCCTTCGTAAATCATTTGTGGTATACTAATAATACTACCATTTATCTTACATGTCAAGATGTTACTGTGGGTGGTATCGTTCTAATTTGGTTGATTTTAATTAGGAGTGCGTTTATGAGTGCTAGAAAGGGACAGATAGCATGGCTTTACACAGGCGGGGAAAGTGGTAGAATAGGGCTATGGTTAGATTACGCCAAACGTGGCAAAGCACAAAGGAATATTGGAAAGCCAATGTCGGTTTACCTATATTGGTTCTTGTGGTGGGATTTCTATTACGGATTAGAGAAGTTGGCTGGGATAACACTATGAAAGAGCTAATGCCAACTATTGTATGGACTGTTATCCCAGCTCTCGCAATTGGGTTCCTAATTCTTCTTTATAACTTTATGGTGGCTCCTTATAGACTTCAAGAAAAGAAGCTGGCTTCCGAATTAAATCAAGAAAGACAACTCCGAATTAATCTTGAGAGGGAACTTGCGGCTAAAACTGAGGCTAAAAAGGCTTTCTCTATTTATTGGTTAGATGATGCAAGAGAATACGAGACAGATGACGAAGATTTCGAAATAATAGAAAATGATTCAACTAAGTCGGTGATAACGGGTTTCATTAAAATCAACACCATGAACAAAATCACGGTTGAGTCTATAGAATTAAACATAGAGGACTATCTCCCAGTTAAACCAGTAAAAGAATGGATGGGTAGGATATATTACGGGTCTGAGTTGCCAATTAAATGTAAGTTTGATATCCCGCCTAATATCCCACGAGGCAAAAGAATCGCTAAAGTTTCTGCCATTGTTGATAATGAAAGATATACTAACGACTCATTTATACTTAATTTGCCAATTCAGGAATTGCAAAGTAGAAATCAGTTTTGAGGCACAAACTAGGCACAAAAATGACAGATGTATTATCACCAACCAAAAGGGAACGATACCCTGTGGGTGTTGTGTTTGCATCTGGTTGAAAAAGAGGCACAATTTTCATGCGTGGACAGATGAGTAGAAATGGACAGGCTGTGGTAGAACATGGATGCTATGTGGAATCGGTTGTTTACCTAGCCCCTTCCCATATGGCAGTGCTTTAGAAGTAGTGAAAAAAGCAATCGACATATCCTGGCCCTGCAATACCCAATGGCTCAATTGGGAATCAACCCATAGTAATCAAATAGGAGGTTGAGATGCTTGAATACAAGGTCATTGAAGACACATCTATGGCTGGCGCAAACAAGCCTGATGCGTTAGAAAAGAAAACCAATGACATGGTTCGCCAGGGCTGGCGTTTGGCACATGTCACGTCATTTGCAACGACCAATGTCTCAAAGGTGTACCTCTTCTTTGAACGCGAAAGGGGATAGCTTATTGGCGTTGACAAAGGTAAATTGGTTCATTAGACTTCCGAAGAGACACCTAAAAGTCATAGCCGGAGGATTATTTGGCTAGAATTCCAGCCTCACAATCTACTTGTCCATATTGGTGGCGATATACTGTTAATTGGGGAAGCACATTCCCTGACTCGTCTACTTGTGGACTCCTGTAAATCCTCGATAGGCCAGTGAAAACTCATGGTACCTGAGTAATTGGCACGTACCCCACAATTACCTCGTGCTTGGTCTTGAGCTCAACCATATACTTTATCCAGAGAAATTTCTTAAAAGATATGTCAGGTAAACCAATCACTACAGCTTGTGTCGTCATGGTCGGTAGATGAGCAGGGTCTACCTTACCTATGACTGGATATGATGTTGGTTGCACATTTTGTCCAATAATACTCACTTGGTGAATTCCCGGATTACCCAAGGTACGATAACCGTCTGGAAGCGCACCGGGGACGTAATATCCGATCTTAGTTCCAAAACCCAGCCTTGTATTATCGTCGGTGTCGTCGTAGCCTAGAAGATAAGGGGCCAAATTGACAAGACCTTTGCTGTAATGAGTAGGTATGTACACCCCTTCACTGTAAACAACATTGTCTTTTACAAATGAAAAATGAGGGATATAGCCATGAAACGTCTGCAATTCAGATTCAGGAAGAATGGGATACGTGAGAATTAACCTTGGGGGATCATCTTTATACGTGGGAGGAGTTCCCCACCCCAGCGTCACTTGCCCCCCACATCCGGCAATTACCATTAAAGGGAGAATGAGGAAAACGAATAGTAATCTTTTCATATTTTCCCGCTAATTCACTTAATCAGATAATATGAAGTAACTGCAGGTATTCAGAGTATTATAGCACTTTCATCGTATATTGGAAATGGAGTGGAGTGAACCCCTGAAACTGGACACAATGGGTTAGGAATGTTTGGCAGGCTCAAATACCCTAGGGGCGGAAAGAACTTTGCCATGAGGAACCAAAGAAGTTTCAGTATCGAGTTTAAGAGACAAGTGTCCAGGACCTTTTAAGCAGTGAAAGCGGCCAGGCCCAGCTCTGCCGGAGGTACAACATCTCGCTCAGGCGAATTTTGATCGGCGGAGCTTTACCCTTTTTCATCGGACAATCTTTCGTAAGCCCTCCTCCTCCCTTATACGTTAGGTGTATTGATACCAATTAGCGATAGCGTTGTAGATAATAGTCAGGTCGAGAGATTCCCTGCGGGCGACCGCTTCACCCAGGGACTGAATCATTGCGTCGGTCTTGTCCCGCATCTTGTTCAGCATCGAGAGGAGTTGAACCTCAAGCCCAATACTTGATAGCACGGCAGCAATCGCCTCCGAGTAGAGGTCGCTCAAATTTAACACCCTACCTGTTGCTACGAGTGTATTTCCGAAGTCAAAAGCCACGGCCTTTATCATGTCACTCCTACTTGTCGGAGTTCTGAGTGTCTATTAGGCCGGACAACCGATGTCGGTATTCTATCATATGAATTGGGAGATTAACCAATTCGCTATGTTGTTATCCTAGGTTTAGGATGCGGAGTTTAATCTCTGAAACTAGTTCGAAGTCAACACAGGGAAGAACACCTGCCAGGCCAGCAAGGCTTTAGCCGTGAGACTGAGAAGGATATATACCTTCTCTCCATACAGGTAATCCCGCCAGGGACCTGCCCTCTTGTACTGCAAGACCATATTGACAGCAAAGCAGTTAAAGAAGACAAACAAAGAGATAATAATGCCATATACGAAACCGGGTGGGGATACAGTGAGACCTGGCGCCCAGACGTAAAGCACGATCACAACCCACGGAATAATACCTGCAAAGCTACCGAACCAGAACGGGAGCCAGCTCGGGTTTCCCGGTTTTTCGTATTTCTCCTGCAGTGCCCCGAACAGTATCATGCAAGCGTTGATACCGAAGATGGCCAGTAGAGCAGCAATATCGCTAATACCGGTTATCTGAGAAATCAGTACAATCATGATTGAGGAGCTGAAGAAGTACTCGATCCAGCGCCCATAGTTTCGGCTCTGGAGCAGATTGCGCTTATACCATGGGAAAACAGGAGGTGATGCGATTATCAGCAGAGCAGCAGCCGAGATTGCAAGGAAGGTAAAAACACCCCAACCGGTAGATATGTTAAATAGGTGATGAAGCTTGGGTGCGGTACCGGGAGGTCCGCTCATGAATGTGGCTGTCACCGGAAGAGAAAACATATTAGTGAGCACCGCGATAATAATAGCTTGTGCTGCGAGAACCAGACCGACCGCGATGTTCCAGATGCGTAGTCGGCCAAGTTGTCGTTCGCTGGTTTGTTCAATAGCCATACTGGGCCTCCTTATCGTGAGCTCGTGACCACTCACACAAATATTAATCAAGGGCGCTTAGAGAAGTCAAGAAAAAGACAAGTTACTCCACTTCCGGGAAAGTAACCGGGGAGAGGTTACCGATGTTGACTGGCGATATCTCTCTGCCTCTGATGACACCGATGCCCGCCTTGATGCCGTCGCCGTCCTCTCAACCCTTCCCCCGAGACTGATAGCGATTGGACTGAAGAAACTTAATGGAGAACCTCTCACTAATGCCGACGTACTCTACCGGCAGAAGCAAAGAAACAAGCTGAAACCGAATCGTCCAACCGGACGTATCTCTGATGAAGAGAAGCAAAGAGTAATAGCGCTTAATCGGAAGGGACTGAACAATGATGAAATCGTCAGATTAACCGGCAGGTCGGCATTATCTGTCAGAAACATTCTTAAGGAAGCCGGCTTAACCTCGGCTTATCTATCTGAAGCTGAGAAAGTCAGACAGGAAAAGGAAGGGCTCATCAGGCAAGCCTACTTTGTAGAAAGGAAGAGCATCATCCAGATAGCCATAGAAACTCATACCTGGCGCAAGACGGTGCGTCAGGTTGTTAGAGCCGGTAAGAAGGAACTGGTAGCCGCGGTCTGAAAGCTAATGAAATACGGCGTTCGCCATTGACACGAGGCTAGGAAATAGGCTATCGTTCTAATCAAAAAAGAGATGTGCTATAATGCCGTAAAGTTCTCAATATGGAGTCATAAATGAGTGAGTCGAGAAATTGTTGGCTGTATGAATTGCGTGATGGACACAATATTGTATATTACGGAATTAGCTGTGACCCTAACAGAAGAGAACCAGAGCACTTCGGAAAAAGGTTTTCTCACATGAATATAATCAGTGTCGGATTAACACGCTCCTCTGCTTTAAATCGAGAGCGTGATGAAATACAACGCTACCAGTATCAGCATGGAGGAATACCTCCGAAATACAACAGGAACAAGTATTATTAAAGGGGGTCATATGCCCACAATTAAGAATGTTGAAAAGCAAATATTTAAGATTGAACGATTTAATGTTCAATTTAGAGACCGACAAACTGGCAGGGATGTAATGGGAAACCTCGACGGAATAAAATCTTACCCTTACGCAAATATGGCTAAGAACCGATGGTCGGTAAACGATTGGAGGGGTCGTAGATTCAATGTGTGCTATCCAGGTTTTGACGTAGCAGTTTTGAGAAACGACAATCATGTCGCGCATGGAAGAACTCTTCTATCCACTTTGCGTGATACCTATTTGGAAGAATAATCTATGCAATTACGTACGCATGAAAGGGCAAACATCCCGGTATTGCTTCAGTGGTAAGGTATGGCTCTGAATCTAGGTGCTAAAGAAATGAAATTTCTATTTTCTTTCTAAATTGTAATACCGAACCTATGGAGGGATATTGCGTCAAATGTCGCACCAGCAGAGAAATCAAAAATCTAAGTCCATCACTATGAAGAATAAAAGGCCGGCTACTCAAGGTGTCTGCCCGGTATGCGGCACGAAGATGTTCAGAATCGGCAAGGCTTAGCGCTCGCAAATAGACCACGATAGAAGAAGGGGCTGGATATTCCCAGGCGGAAAACCAGCCCCCGTGTTTTCTCCAAACGACCCAAAATAAGCATGTTGTTGGACCATTCTGTTCAGCCACAAAGGTTGACGTAATTTGAAGCCAACTAACTACTCACTAAGAGCCGCCAGCAGATTTTGCTGCGTACATAATCTGTCGTTTCCCTGACGTCATGTCTGCCCACACAATATGTGGGTTCCCATACGCATCAATAGCGATACTCGGAGAGTCTGACGCACCAGAGGTATTCGATACGTTTACTGGTTGTGACCATGAACGGCCTGCTCGCTTTATGGCGTACATTATTTCCATATTACCAGAAACTTCTTCTCTCCAAACGGCATGGAGTTTACCTTGCTTGTCGGCGACACCGGCAGCTTCTAAAGCTTTGCCCGAACCCTGTGAAATCGCAACCGGCTTTGACCACGAACCGTTTGGTGACTTTGTGACATATACAATCTCATATTTACCCGACATGTCATCTTCCCATAGAAGATGGAGGTTATTGCGGGCATCAATGGAGATACTCGGAAACGATGACATACCGGAGGTGTTTGAGATATTTTCAGGTGCAGACCATGAACCGTCCACTGGCTTTATGGCATACATGATTTCGGATGTTGATGGATTACCTGAGTTTATGTACCACGATAGATGCACGTTTCCGCTGGCGTCTGTAATAATAGACGGTTGCTCACTATATCTTGGACCATCAGGTATGCCAAGCGGCATTGACCAAGACCCTCCTACTGTCTTCACCGCATAGTAGCTCTCGTACACTAACGGTTCTCTGGACACTTGGTCTATCCACGCAACGTGGAGGTTCCCATGAGCATCAGAGGCAATAACGGAGCCATTTGAATTTCCTGGTGTATTGGAGATGTTGACCGCCTTTGACCAGGACCCCCCAGCAGACTTCGTCAAATAATACAAATCCACGGCACTTGAGCGGCTATTACCCTGCATTATGATAACATGTAGATTGCCTTGTGCATCAGCCGAAAGCATCGCAAGGTATGACACTGCTGGAGGAACATTGTTTGTAATATTGATAGGACTTGACCAAGCAGCTCCTGCAAGTTTTTCAGAATACATTATGTTCATTATGGTGTTGTTCTTGGTAGGGTCTTGCTGATTGACAACACCGTCTCGCCACACCATGTGCAGGTTACCCTTAGCATCTGCTATAGCGCGCACAAAATTGACTTCTATGGAACCACTCGGAGCATACACGGATGACTGAGACCATAGCGAGTCAACAGCATTACCAACCGACGTTCCGCAGCCAGTAGTCGCTACCAGAAGCAAAACACTTATGAGGAGCAAAGTTTTTTCACTTCTACCCCCTGCTATATTACTATAGTTTAATGTGTGTTCGTCCGATTGAATATTGTGGTTCTCCTGTACCAATTGACCTCATCATGCAGGTCCAGAAGTCTAGTCAATGGGAAAAGGATACTCCGAGTCTTGTCGAGGGCTGCTACGACCTCATCACGAGTCGGGCGGTAAGCGTGCTTGTGAACCACTCTGTTTCTCAATGTATTGATGGTGGTGGCTTTCAGCGCCCTTAAAAGTGGAACCAAGCTGACGTCCTGCAATCTATTTATCTCTTTATTCTTCGGGTCTTTTGGCTCTGGTGGGAAGGCTGAGATGATGGCTTTCGCTTCCCCAAGGTTCTTAGGTGAGTGCTGAGCCACCACTTGATTCAGAAACAGCGCCCTCATCCGTGCAAACGAGTAATCCTTGACCGCCTCGTACAGTTCTCTTGAGAGTCGATTGAGGTCAGGTACCTTGCGGTCAGGGTCGGAACCGAAGGGTTTATATAGCAACTCCACTCGGAAGTAAAGATTGAAGAATACCTCATATGCCTGAGCGAGATTAAGGATGCAGTTCATGTAGTGCTTCCGCTCCATTAACTCATAACAGTCAAATATAAACATCTCGTGCGGATTACTGACCGAGTCTCCGGTGATACGGAATGGCTTACCGCAGTCAGCACTCAGACATAACACATCAAGACCAGCGATAGGTTTGAAAGTACGGAGGTCTGACGCACGGTTAAAGATGTTTTCGTTTCCGCACCAAGGACAGTCAGCTGCGAAATTTTCGTAACTGACCCGTTTGTTCCTCGCTACCGGGATTTCGCCCATCATCACTCGTTTATCCAACAGCACTTTATCTCTTCAATTATTCCAATTTATGATTATCTTAGATATTTTTCTAATCTATGTCAAAATACGGAAAACCCTGACACTCAGAATCTACCCGGTCAGTGCTAACATCGCATTTCTGAAAACAACGTCAACAAAACCGAGAACGATTCAATCAGGCGTGCGAAGCGACGAATTAATTGACTTTTCCGGGTCGCCGGTCCCATTGTGATTCCACAATCCATCTGAATGTAAAAGACGACGAACTAACCACCGGACAGGGTATCATATTCTCGGCCTATTTCAAACGCTGATTTACCGCCACGGTCAGGCTGCGGCGTGTTATTCCAGATGTTCATCGCGAACCCCAGCCATTTGTTGAGTTCATCTATTGAATTAACTTTACCAACCCGGTTGATAATTTCTTTCGAATAATCGGTGATTTGAGGTGATTTCATTTGCTCGAGTACCAGCTTCTTCCACTGAGGTGTGGTCATGATGAGATTCTGGCGGTGTTCAGCCTTAGCTTCCTTCGTCATCCTGGCCACGGCGGCGTTAAGGGAAGAATCCTGTGGTAGTTCGACCTGCGGATGATCTTTCGAAGGGTCTTTCCTCTGCTGCAGGAATCTCTCCAGCTCTATCGGGTCAAGTTGAAATTGCTTGAGTACAGCTTGCATACCCGGCAGGATGCCTGTCGGCCACTCCAGCCAGCCGGGGCCAACCAGCCATCCCCGTCGGTCGGCAGGGATAATATGGGCGTACAGGGCATCGTCCCGACTGAGGAACCGGCTTAACTCGCGATTATCGACAGCGAATTCTTCGTCCTCCAATCTTAGAATCAGACCTCGTCCCGGATTAACCATGGCTACCATCGCCAACACACACCGGGAACCTTTGATTGCATCAGTTGCTGAGGTAAGTTCACTGCCACTGAGGATAGCGGCTGCGGCAAGCTCCGCTGGGCTTCTTCCGTCTGGTAGCTTGAAGGTCAGGGCAAACCAGCCAAGAAAGCGGCGTTCCCGGCTGGTGACGTCACCAGCGCCTTCCATATAGTGGTCTGCGCCCGGTTCATCGTACCCGAAGAAATCCCAACGAGCCGTTGCTCTGACATCAGTCAGAGTATCGCTCCGCAAACACCAGTCGGCCAGTTGCTCAATCGCGTTAGCGTTCAACGCCATAAATTTACTCCTGGATTAAACTCACATCGATATCATCGAGCCATTCCAGGGCTTTTTCTTCCATTCTGTCATCCTTGAACTGAAACCAACTCTCCCTTTCCTCGGGGTAGTTAAGCAGCACATCCTTGAACCGCCGGAAGGCTCCCTTACCGTTAATGGCCACCTCAAGTAATTCAGCCAGATGCTCATCCTTCACCGTGGCAATAAACTCTACCATATCCTCATACCCCTCATGGGATTCGGCTTCCGGTATTCGCTCGTAGCGGTCGGATTCTTCTTCAACCTGGTCCTTCAGTTTCCCGGTTTCTTCATCATCCATGTAGTCCGAGATAAACAATATTTCTCCGGTTTCCAGGTCAAGGTAATACTCATCTTCGTAGGAGCTATCCGCCATAGCCGAACATAGCTCGTCCAGATCTATTTTCAGAGCTTTCTTTTTCTCCATGGCTCACCCCGGTGTGCTGGCGAATCGGTTTTCTAGATTATAATCTATGTCGGGGACATGCATGCAAACTGACCGGTTCCTTCTTTAAGTTACTTATGATGTTTATTCTACCATTCATGGACGACCCCAGCCAATCTATTTAACCTATACTATTCAACCTATTCTATCTATACGCTCAGAGTAAAATAAAACGCCCCTGCACAACGGATTATTTTGTCTTGCACAACGTTGCACTTTAAGGACATCCGGAACAGGGATAAGTTAGGGGAAATAGAGCGTATAGGGTCACCCCTCTCCCCCCTCTATGTGACAGGGTAATCCGAGGAAGTGCAAAGCTGGTTGCGCAAGGCTGAGTGCAAAGACTGTGCAACGGGTGTTGCGGAGCTAAGTGACAATCTACTATTGACAAGACGCCGAGAAAGGGTCAGTTCCTCGAATAATCATTTGATCTTAGAAGACGACGGTTTATCCGCCGGGTTGATTATCAAATTCCCGGCTTATTTCAAACGGCGACTTAAGGCCACGGTCCAGCCACCCACCCATACGCTCGGTCAATTCGAGTGACTCTGGAATGCAGGCCGCTCTTGTGGTATCCACAGTTGCTCCCCCGGTTCACCATGCTATGCTTGTAGAGATGTTTTGAGCCTGGCAGGGGTGACCACCCCCCATAGGACATATAGCTCCCCTAAATATCCTGCCTGCATAGCTAAACAATACCGAAAACTGCACACTTTAGGGGTATGTCCTGCATGCCTGGCGTGCAGCCAGAAGGCAGGAATCCGCAATGATGTTCACCAGTGAATGGGTCCTGAGCATGGTCAACAAAGGGCTTGACAAGATCGTAGGCGTAGTCTAAAATAGGCTAACAGTAGGGTGAGGAGAGAAGAAGATGCCTGTAATCAAGATTGATCCAAATGACAAATATCCCCGGGTATACTGGCCTGAAGAGCTAAGACGATTTGGTTACGCCGGTGACGTGGAGGCGATTTGTGATCCCTTTACGGCCACCATTCTTCAGCCGAATGCCACGCCAGAACAGATCATCGGAAGTCTGGAGAACCGGATTAGAGATATTCAGCTAAGGCGAGCCGCCGGGCACGCCGAGTTCCGGCCCTTGGAAGAAAAGGCTGCCGTGGCTACTTCTGAGAAAGCTCCCGAAGCGGAATGGGAGAATATTATATGTCCTTATACGGACTGTGGAGCGCCTCTCATGTGGCATGTCAGCTGGGAGCAAGCGGTCTGCAGCCGGTGTAACCGGCCGATTGTAAGGCGAAAAACGTAGACTTGAGAATATCATGGGGAGTAGATTATTATGGATGAGTTAGGGAAGTGGTTTATGGAGGTTTTTACCTCAATCAACACTGGTGGCAGACTTGGACCTCCGGCGGCATCAAGCAAGCGGGTACGTGCCTTCCTGGAGCAGGTCGGGGGTGAAGGGGTGCTTAAGTTTTCAACTATGCTCAACATTGGCAATGCTGAAGCGGTAGGCAAGTTAGCAAGCTGTCAGCCCGATCTTGGAGAAAAGCTCGGTAGCCAGGAAACACAGCAGGCTATCGATGTCTATTTTGCCAATAGGGCAGCTGTGTTTGAACCGTACCGCAAACTTGTCACCAGATGTCTTAGTTTACAACCAGGGAGCACCGTGGCAAGTTTTGCCGACCAGGCTAACTCCGAATCAGATGTAAGCGAGGCCTGGGAGAAGGTATTCCAACTACTTGTTGGGAGGGAAAATTATGACTAAGAGAGCAGCAGTCTATAGCCGGGTTTCCACTGCCGAGCAGGCTGAGGACGACAAAGCCAGCCTTAACGAACAGGAGCGGCGCTGCCGGGAATTCTGCCAGGAGAAAGGTTACGATGTCACCGTCTCGTACCAGGATATCGGCAGTGGTACCACCAGGAAGCGTCCAAGCTTCACGGATATGCTCAAGGATGCCAAACTAAGACAATTTGACGTCATCATCGCCTGGAAGACAGATCGGCTGGCCAGAGGTATATATCCCTGCGCGGCTCTTATGGAAGCCGTCGAAGATACCGGGGTGACCATCGAAACGGTGGCCGAGCTATTTGACCGTACCACCTTTGAAATCCGGGCGGTGCTCGGTCGCATTGAGGTCGAAAACATCGTCCAGAGGACGACCATGGGCAGAGAAGCTATGATGAGGGCCGGCCACCACCACGTGAAAGCGGCTTATGGCTATGACTATGACTTCGACACTCACCGCTGGGTAATTAACGAGAGTGAAGCCGGGTGGGTTAAGCAAATCTTCGATTGGTATGTTGAAGGGATAGCATCAAGCAAGATTGCCCACCGTCTTAACACGGCTTGCCTCCCGACAAAACTACACTCACGACTCGGCTGGGCCGAGAAGACTGTTTCGGAACTGGTCAACCAGGAATTCTACGCCGGCCGGTACTACCGCAACACAGGGCAGCACACCAAAAAACCGAACCCGTCTGACAAATGGATTCTAACACCGATGCCTGCCATCATTACTGAAGAAGTATGGCAGGCATCTAGGACAAGACGAAAGAAGAACACAGTACGCAGCCCGCGCAATAGCAGGAGACCATATCTGACCGAGTATCTTCTCCAGTGCGAGGAATGTGGCACCAGATTCCATGTTTGCAGCGGCTGGGGAGTCGCGCCCCGTTTAATGTGCCGGCGTATGGAGAAGTACCCCCAACTAACGCCATGCCGTCTTCCGAAGAGCCTCGACTACGAGAAAGTGGCTAACCAGCTCTGGGGTGGAATTGTACAAGTAGTGAGCACGGAAGGAGGACTTGAAGCAGCGGTGCTGGCTAATGCCAACCGGGTGAAGGGTAAGAAGGGAATCATTGAACAGCGATTAAAAGAGCTAACCATCAAGATAACCAACCTCGAGCTTGAGCAGGATAGAGTTATTTCCTGGGCCAGGAAGGGCAGCATAACTGAGAAGCAGCTTGAAAAGCAGATTAAGGCCATCTCTGCTGAAAGCGAGCAGTACTCCGCCGAGCAGAACAGGCTGCTGGCTGACCTGAGACTGGTCGGCAATGGTGATGAGGTCTACCAGCAGGCACAAGAGATGATTCCGATGATGAAATCCAGGGTAAACGATGCTCTCACCGAGCAGGCCAAACGAGATGTCATCGACTCGCTGGTGCGGAGAGCTCTCCTGGACGGCTCGGGTAATCTCACTATCGAGTTTAAGGTGCCTCGTCCGGAAATGAGTTTTGGTTCCCTCTCATCTTGATAAGGGGAGAGGGAAGGAATTTTTATAAAGGGGCTTCGCCCCTTTTAATCCCCTTACTAAACACTCTCTTTAATTATAGGTTATTTATTTTACCTGTTCTATAGTAGCTAAGGTATCGGTAAGATAGGATTCCAGCCCTTGTTGCCAGAGGTGCAAATATATTTCCTCAGCCCGAAGCCTATCCTTCACCAGAGTAAATAGAGCTGGGCCAGAACCAGCCAGGTGAACTTCTTCGGCTCCAGCCTCTAAAAATTGCTCCCGGTATTGGCTAAGCCCGGTAAAACTATCACAGGCGACAGTATCAAACACATTAAAGACATTGCTTACCAACCTCTCCCCGTCTATCCCCTTGTTCTTCAAAGGAGGGGGAGTATTAGCCTTTAAGGGGCGAAGTCCCTGGAAACTTCTCCCAGCTAATGCTTTCAAAAGCCTGTCTGTAGCTTTCCCCTGAGTATAGTGACTGGTCTTCAGGGTAGCATAGAGTCGGGCTGTCTTACCTAGCAGCCTAGGCACAGGTGGCATCATTAAGACCACCCACATATGGGGTAATGGGAGTAAAGGGATTACTATCTCACCTCTACCCTCAAGCAGAGCAGTACCACCATAAAGGAAGAAGGAGACATCGGAGCCTAACTTTGAGGCTAGCCTGAGTAGTTCCTTCGGGGATAAACCCAATTCCCAAAGCTGGTTAAGCCCCCACAGGGTAGCCGCAGCATCGCTACTATCCCCGCTTAACCCCGAAACCAAAGGAATACGCTTATCTACCTCCACCGTTGCCCCCTTAGAGCATCCTGTAGTTTTTTGCAGTAAACCGACAGCTTTAGATACCAGACTTCTTTCTGGAATCCAGTCGGGGTCGGCACAGTTAAAATTAATACCATGGCTCAGCTGGAAGTAAAGGGTATCACATAGATTTATGGTCTGGACAACACTGCGGATTTCATGAAAACCATCCTGGCGTTCAGCCAGAACCTCAAGGGTAAAATTTAACTTAGCTGGCGCCAAAACTGTCAGCATGCTACTTCCCTTCCTCTAGCTGGGTAAACACCTGCCACAACTGCGCCCACTCCTCAAGAGTAAGCGTCTCGGCTCGGCGTTGGGGCATTATCCCTGCCTTTTGTAACAAAGGCAAGACCTCAGTTTTAGGTAATCCTAGACCCTGACTTAAAGAATTGCAGAACTGCTTGCGAGAAGCGGTAAAACCAGCCCGCACCAGGTTAAAAAAGTCCCGTTCATCAGTTACCTCTACTGCTGGCTTAGGATATAGAGCCACCTTCAATATAGCTGAGTCAACCTCCGGTGCTGGATAAAAACATCGGGCGGGCACATAGTTGATTATTACTGGCTTACCATAGAACTGCACACTAATAGTCAGGAGACTCATCTGCCCAGGCTCAGCCACAATAGCCTCAGCTACCTCTTTTTGCACCATTACTACCATAATTTGGGGCTTAATTGAAGCCTCAAGGAAATGGCGCAAAACAGGGGAGGTAATATAATAGGGGAGGTTGGCGACTACCTTATAGCTAAAAGGGCTACCTATTGCCGCAGGGAACCTCGCCTGCTGTTGCTGAAGCAAGGTTGCCGGGTCAATTTTGAGAATATCTTCATTAATAATTGTAACATTACTAAAGGAAGCCAGGGTCTGTTTCAAACTGGCAGCTAATTTGCTATCCAGTTCAATGGCAGCCAGCCAACCCACCTGTTTGGCTAGTTCCCTGGTCAAAACCCCTAGACCGGGTCCTATTTCCATAACAATATCAGTGGGGGCTAGCTCAGCGGCTGAAGTAATAAGCTCAAGCACCTCTTCATCAATAAGGAAGTGCTGTCCCAGCCCTTTTCTTGCCCGAAGGTTAAAATGGCGTAGCAACCTCTTCGTCTGAGCCAAAAGAGATTTTGTTTCCAAATAGCGCCTCCTAGGGCTGCTTTTGGGGGGTTATCCCCTCGCTGCCGAGGTGATTCCCAACAATAGCCAGACTACATTCGGTCGGTTCTGCCACCATCTATGGCGATAGTCTCGCCACAAATGAAAGAGGAATCGTCTGAAGCCAGGAATAAAGCCAGGTTGGCTATATCCTGGGTGTCGCCTATTCTACCAAGCACTGCCACCGTTTTTCTCTGTTCCACGAATTGTCTGAACTGTTCTGGCGTTTTATCCCTTTTATCAATATCGGTCGGGATTGTTCCTGGAGCAATGGCATTAACATTTATTCCATAAGGTGCTAGCTCAAAGGCGGAAGACTTGGTCAGTTGGATGACACCAGCCTTGGACACACAATAATTAGCCCAACTGTCGAGGCCACCACCCCGTCCGGCAATTGAGGCTATATTGATAATTTTGCCGTATTTCTGTTCCATCATATACCTAGCAACAGCCTGGGTGCACAGAAAAACTCCTTTAAGGTTTATATCCAAGACCTCATCCCAATCCTGTTCGGTCATCTCCAGCAAAGTGGCACTATGCAAGATGCCGGCATTATTTACCAGGATATCAATCCTACCGAACTTATCCACCGTTTGTTTGACCATGCTACGCACCTGCTCAGCGACAGAAACATCGGTGGCTATGGCTAGAGAATGCCCCCCAAGAGCCTTAATCTCCTCAACTACCTTCTCCAGTTTAGCCATGTTTCGGCTGCTAATCACCACCTCAGCCCCCTCTTTAGCAAACTCCATGGCGATATTCCGCCCTATTCCAGTACCACCTCCGGTAACAATAGCTACCCTTTGGTCTAATTTTCCCATGTTATGTCCCTCCTTTATTTCGGTCGTTTCAGATTATATTATATAGGGTTACGTTTACCTAATCACATACCATAGCTCAGGCGAGACACCAAGCGAATCGGTAAGTTATGCCTCACCATACTAGCTTGAGTGACACCAATATCATAAGCAACACGATAGAGACGAACCATCCCAGTTTCACTATCAAGGATAGCATAACTGGCTCGAGGGTCGCCATCCCGGGGCTGTCCGACACCACCTGGATTGATAATCAATCGGCTTCTAGCCAAGACAAGTCCAATATTAGCTGAGAACTGGCTAAAGGAACAAGCACCAGTTTCATTAAGTCTGAATACTAGAGGCACATGAGAATGACCTACCAGACAAAATTGCGAGTGGAAGTAGACAAAATTTTCCTTAGCACTGCTGACTGATATGAGATACTCCCAGATAGGTTCCCTTGGGCTACCATGCAACAAAGTAAAATCGTCTTTCTCAATAACCAAGGGTAAGTTCTCAAGGTAGTCTATATCCTCCGGGGTTAACTGCTGGGCTGTCCAGCGGCAGGCGGCAGCAGCATCAGGGTTAAACTCAGCAAGGTTGAGTTTGCCTACTGCCGCCCAATCATGATTTCCAGCAACACAAACATGATTATGCTGACGCAGAAGCTCAATACACTGGTGAGGGTCAGGGCCATAGCCGACAACATCTCCCAAGCACCATATCTCGTCCATCCCTCCCCGCTGGTCAATGTCAGCCAGTACGGCAGTAAAAGCGGCTAGATTAGCATGAATATCGGCAATAATAGCGTAACGCATTCTATAGACTATATCAGCTTTTAACCAGTATGGCTAGGGTATCGGTTTAGTTGTGAGCCAAATATGAGCGTGCTATAATTCGGCTATGCAGGTCTCAGAGCTAGGGGAGTTTGGGCTGATTGACCTCCTGGCTAAAATGGTTAGTAAGTCCCAGGATAAACAGCTCATTATTGGCATTGGTGATGATGCTGCTGCCTGGCATGGTGACACCTCAATTCAATTGGCTACGGTTGATTCCCTTATTGAGGGTGTCCACTTTACTCTAGGTACAGTTTCCTGGAATGAACTGGGGTGGAAGGCACTGGCAGTCAACCTGAGCGACATTGCAGCTATGGGGGGCGTGCCCAGATATGCACTGGTGTCATTAGCCTTACCGGGGCATACCGAGGTAGAGGATGTTACTGACCTCTACCGGGGAATGGTTGAGCTGGCACAGCAGTTTGGAGTAGCTATAGTCGGTGGAGACACAAGTAGTGCACCTGTGGTGGCTATCACTATTACTATTCTTGGCAGCACCAGGAGTCAGGGTAAACACATACTTACCCGTTCAACAGCCAAGCCCGGTGAGGAGATAGCTGTTACCGGTTATTTAGGCGCTGCCGCCTCTGGTTCGGAGATGCTCGCCAAGCGACTCCAATTTGACCCCGAAGCTACTGCCTGCTTCAAAAGGGCTTTCCTTCACCCCTATCCCCGAATAGCCGAAGGGCAAATACTAGTAGAGCAAGGGGTAAAAACGGCTATAGATATTAGCGATGGGCTGATTTCAGACCTAAACCATATATGTAAGGCAAGTCAGGTTGGCGCCCGAATAGAGGCTGACCGTGTGCCCATTGAGCCCAAAGTCAAGGCTAAGTTTGGTGATAGGGCACTTGAGTTAGCACTCTCGGGAGGAGAGGACTACGAACTTTTGTTTACCGGGAGTGCTGAAGTCATTGATAAGGTAAGAGCGGCAGTATCCTGTCCAATAACGGTAGTTGGTGAAATTATAACTGATAAAACAGGTAAAATAACCCTGGTTGACAGAAAGGAAAAGCCTCTCAATCTGGGCAGGGGGGGATGGGAACACTTTGCCACAAGATGAAGCTATGCCACCAGATAGAATAGATATGAACCGCCTTGAGCTGATTAGCCATAGTCCAGAGCAGACCCAGAGGTTAGGAATCCGCATTGGTGAGTTAGCCCTAGCTGGGGATATTTTTCTCCTCGTTGGTAGTCTGGGAGCAGGAAAGACATGCCTGACTCAGGGTATTGCCTGGGGGCTAGGCATTAACGAATATACGCTCAGCCCTTCCTTTGTCATAGTTAGAGAACTTCATGGCAGGTTGCCTCTATACCACATTGACCTGTATCGGCTTGAACAGGTGGAGGAGGTTGAGGAACTGGGGCTGGACAACTATTTATATGGCAAAGGTGTCTGCGTAATAGAATGGGCAGAAAAGGGGCTAAGCGTACTACCAGCAGAGCACCTCATGATTCAAATAGGCTATCTTTCTGATACTGAGCGCAGCTTTCAACTCAAACCCAGTGGCAAACGTTATTTAGAAGTGCTGGGCCAACTGAAACACCTCACTCTTAATTGATAGAAAGGGCTGGAATAGTTAATGCAATTGGCTATAGATACCTCAACAGATACAGCTAGCCTGGCTCTGGTTCAAGATAATGAAGTGCTAGCTGAGTTAACCTGGCACTGTGGGCAAAACCACACTACCCAGCTGCTACCCCACCTAGCCCACCTACTAAATCAGGCTAAGTTAAATCTTCAATCTGCTAGTGGCATTATTATAGCCAAAGGACCAGGAAGTTTTGATGGGTTACGGGTCGGAATTAGCACTGCCAAGGGGCTAGCCTTTAGCTTGAGCATCCCAATAGTTGGCATCAGCACCCTAGAAGTAGAAGCCTATCAGCATGCTGAAACCGGTTTGCCTATTTGCCCGGTATTTAATGCCGGCAGAGGGGAGATTGCCACGGCAATATACCAAACAAAACACAATGAGTGGTGCCAGCTTATAGCTGAGCATATAACCACTGTTGAAGCTCTATGCTCACAGATAACCACAAAAACCATATTTTGTGGGGAATTCATACCATCTATCGCTACCCAGCTGAGAAAGGAGCTTACTGAGAAAGCAATAATACCACCTTCAGCCGCCAGATTGAGGCGAGCCAGCTTCCTAGCTGAGCTGGGGCTTAAGCGGCTGATAGCAGGTGATTACGACAACCCAGCCACTTTACAGCCACTATACCTGAGACGACCACTGATTACTAAACCCAAACACCGATAGAGAATGGAGATAAGAATGGTAAGCTGGCCCAAAATACCAATTGATATTAACAATGGATATGAGCTGTGTTTTGGCTGTGGGCAAAAAAATCCCATTGGACTAAAGCTGAGTTTTCAATGGGACGGCAAAACAGCCAGAGCAGAGTTCGTTCCTACCAAGTTTTATCAAGGCTGGGCAGGATTCGTTCATGGTGGAATTATAACCTGTATCCTTGATGAGGCTATGGCTTATGCTGCTTCATTTGGAGGTATGAATTGCGCCACTGCCAGTATGGAAGCTAGATTAAGACGCCCAGCCCCAATAGATGAGCCACTTATCATTACCTCGTCTATAACCAAAAAGAGGAGAAAGCTGGTTGAAACCAAAGCAGCCATATTCTTAAAAGATGGCAGCCTAATAGCTGAAGGGACAGCTAAACAATTCGTTATTGGCACAATGCCGAAAAAGCCCAAAGCTGATGCCCAGGGGCTTGTCAAACACTCATAGATAAAGGAGCTTGGAATGGAAAGGTCTCTAGTTCTTATTAAGCCTGATGCCATGCAAAGGGGATTAGTCGGTACTATTATTGGCCGTTTGGAGGAGCGAGGGCTCAAGCTGGTAGCGCTCAAGATGATTCACCTGGATAAAGCATTAGCCAAACGACACTACGCTATCCACAAGGACAAGCCCTTTTTTAACAGTCTGGTAAATTATATTAGCTCAACCCCGATAGTGGCTGCTATTTTTGAGGGGGAAAGGGCAGTGGAAGTAGCCAGAAAAGCAATGGGGGTAACCGACCCGACTAAAGCCGCGGCAGGAACTATCAGGGGTGATTTTGGCTTGGATATTGAACGCAATGCCATCCACGGCTCCGATTCAGTGGAGACGGCTGAAGGGGAAATTAAGCTGTTTTTTTCTGAGGATGAAGTTTTTAATTACTGAATTCTAACTACCGGGATAGCCTGACTCCATAGCTTATCCAATTGGTAGTATTCCCGTTCAAAAGAGGTAAAGATATGCACAATAACATTGCCATAATCAAGGAGGAGCCACCCTGAATCTACTGTGCCCTCATGATGGTGAGGCAAAATGTTTGCCTGTTTTAATATATGCCCAATTTCCTCATAAATAGTCTTAATCTGTCTCTCAGAATCGCCGCTACATATCACGAAATAATCAGCGAAGCTACATACCCCACGAGCATCCAGCAGCATAATATCAATAGCCTGCTTATCACTGGCCGCCTCTACTGCCTTATGGGCTACCTCTATCGCTTCCAGAAGCTAAACCTCCGATAAATAAAAGCTCTTTAATAAATATTATACCACAATCGTTGATATGACAAATTCCGCTCATTATTAACTTTTTCACTTCACTTACGTTATACTAATAGGGTAGATAAACACATAGAAAGGTATCAGTGAAATCGATGAGAATCTGGAAGATAATACTAATATCCCTTATTCTAGGCGGACTTATTATTTTATTATTAAGCTGTACTTCTGAACCAAAAGAATCAGAGCTGCTAGAGAACCAGGTAGTAAGTGTGCAGCGTGGTGACCTGACGGTAGATATTATTTCCGCAGGCAACTTAGTGTTATCTCATACCGAAGACCTGACTTTTGACTTATTCTATGAAGAAGGAACGGTAGAGGAGGTCTTAGTAGAAGAGGGCGATACTGTTGAAGAGGGACAGGTGCTGGTCAGGCTAGACACGGAGGAGTGGGAGGACGAACTGACCGCATTAGAGGACCAGGTGACAGCAAAGGAGCGTGACTTGCTTCAAAAGGAGATAAACTTGATAAACGCTGAAAATGATCTAGAGGATGCTGAAGACGCCTGGTTAGAAACAGTTAGTGTGGGAAGAAAAATAATACGGCTTGAGCAACGTTTGGACTGGTATTTAGAGAATGACCCGGATGATGTTGAAAAAATTAATGAAATTAAACAAGAGTTGGAATGGAGATGGAATGAATTTTATCGCGTTGCGTCTGACTCCGATGAGGTGACAATGAAAGAAATGGCCCTTGAGCTAGCCCATGGGCAACTTGAGGATGCCCAGAATGCGCTGCAGGACGCCCAAAAGGAGCTAGACGAAGCAAAAAGTAAAAGCTCGAAAATTGTGGCACCCTTTAATGGCTTCATTACCGTGATAAATGTAGAGGGTGGCGACAAAGTTATGAAAGGCACGGTAGCCGTAGAGCTTGCCGACCCAAATAAATTTGAAGCGGATATCATGGTCAGCGAGATGGACATCCTGCAGGTGGAGCTGGGGGGAGAGGCCTGGGTGCAGGTTGATGCTATGCAGGGGATAAGCCTGCCGGCTAAGGTAACTCATATCGCACCGACAGCCACCATTCAGTCAGGGGTAGTGAATTATGAAGTGAAAGTAGAAGTAGCGTCACTTGAAGAACTGATACAGGAGCAGCAGGCAGCACGGCAGGAGGCGATAGAGAATATACAACAGGGGGAACTGCCTGAGTATCTGCAAAAAGCAATTGAAGCAGGCGAGATTACTCAAGAAGAAGCTGAACAAAGGATGCAGCAAGGGCAGGTGCCCACAGCAATACCGGAAGGCTTTCAGCTTAGAGAAGGCTTGACCGTTACTGTGAGCATAATAGTGGATGAGAGGAACGATGTGCTGCTGGTACCCAACGCAGCGATTACTACCCAGGGACGGCAGACCTATGTCCAGGTGATGTCACAAGGCGGCGCCATTGAGGAACGTTCCATAACGACGGGCATCAGCGACTGGCAGTACACCGAGGTAACGGAAGGTCTCAGTGAAGGCGAGCAAGTAGTTGTTCCACAGGGGACTATCACCACATCAGCCACAGAGCAAGGTCCACCGGGTGGAATGTGGATACCGGGAATGGGAGGAGCGCCACATTGATTAAGTTACAAGACATGACTAAAGTCTATCCCATGGGCAAAAGAGAGCTGACGGTGCTGAGAGGGATAAGCCTGGCTATAGAGAAGGGCGAGCTGGTGGCGATTATGGGGCCATCTGGCTCGGGCAAGTCAACCATGCTTAATCTTATCGGTTGCCTGGATAAACCGACTTCTGGTAACTACTATTTAGAGGATAGAGAAGTAAGCCACCTCAGCAGCCGGGAACTGGCTGACATCAGAGGCAAGAAGATTGGCTTTATCTTTCAAACTTTCAACCTGCTGCCACGGCTTTCGGCACTGGCTAATGTAGAGCTAGGCATGAGATATGCTGGCGGTGTTGACCATAAGCGAGCTATGGAGGCACTGACCAGTGTCGGGCTTTCTGACCGCGCCAATCACCGGCCCACCGAGCTTTCTGGCGGTGAGCAGCAGAGAGTAGCCATTGCCCGGGCTATAGCAAAAAAACCACCTTTGATTCTTGCCGATGAGCCTACCGGCAACCTTGACAGCCGCTCAGGGGAGGAGATAATCTCCATCCTCACCTCTTTACACGCCGAGCAGGGTATTACCCTGCTGATGGTAACCCATGATGCCAACATTGCTCATCACTGCCAGCGCATCATCCATCTGATGGATGGACAGATAGAAAGTGAGGAGAAGGTATGAAAAGGTGGCTTGAGCCATTAGCTACTGCCTGGGTCGGGGTAGCCACTCACAAGCTGCGCAGTTTCCTAACCATTCTCGGAATCGTTATCGGCGTTGCCTCTGTAATTACCCTGATGTCCATCGGCAAAGGGGCTACGGCCAGTATACTAGAAAATATTCAAAGTATGGGGTCAGACCTCATTACTATTAGTCCCGGGGCACGTACGTGGGGGGGCGTCAGAAGTGCTGCCGGCAGTGTGCAGACTCTCACTCAACAGGATGCGGAGGCAATAGCGGAACAGGTTGCCGATGTAGATTTGGTGGCACCTACCTACTCAACATCGCTCCAGCTAGTTGTCGGGGGTAAGAATATGAACTCCCGGGTTACTGGTGTACCCCCTGAATATCAGGAGATACAGAATTTGGAGGTTGCTTATGGTACTTTCTTTTCTGCTTACGAGTATCAGCGTGGAGCGAAAGTAGTCGTACTTGGCTCTGAGGTAAAAGAAACTCTGTTTGGTGATATTACCCCAATAGGGCAACAGATGCGAATGGGCAGCAATATTGTCCGCGTTATCGGGGTTCTGGAGAGTAAAGGGGGCATGATGAACACGTCCGATGACGCTATCTTCATCCCATTAACCGCCCTGCAGCAGACGGTTGCTCAGCCGCGAACCGCCCAGGGTGAGCGTGTAGTATCATCCATAGCCTTGACGGTAAGCAATGAGGAGCAGGCAGATTACGTCATTGAGCAAATTACCAGCCTACTCCGCTCCCGTCACGAACTCAGCCCCGATGACGATGATGATTTCAGCATTATGTCCATGGAGGAGATAGCCGAAACAGTAACTGAAGCCACAGGTATAATGACGCTCCTTCTGGGAGCTATCGCTGCCATCTCACTGCTGGTGGGGGGTATCGGCGTGATGAACATCATGCTGGTCTCAGTGCTAGAGAGGACCAGAGAAATAGGTATACGAAAGGCGCTGGGAGCCAAGGAGCGGGACATTTGGACCCAATTCCTCATTGAGGCAGCCTTTTTGACACTGACTGGTGGTATTATCGGGGTTATCGCAGGTTGGGTAGTCTCCTACATCGTCTCCAGCCTGGGGCTGATGACTACCGTGGTGACCGCTGATATAGTTATCCTCGCTGTTTCGGTATCCGTCGGCATTGGCCTATTCTTTGGATTTTATCCCGCGTGGAATGCCTCGCGATTAAATCCTATTGAAGCACTCAGGTCTGAATAGTGACCGTGCCATCTCTTGCTTCAGATTTGCAATTAAAGGGCAACGGTGTATAAATTATAGTGAGCAGTTTTTAATTACCAAAAATCGGAGGGAAGGGGGAAAATGGCGGGGTTAGTTTTTGGGACTGGTGGCACTCCTCATAGTGCTAGAACAGCATCCACTATAGATGGAATTAAGCGCATTGCTGAGCTTGGGCTAGGCTGTATGGAGATAGAATTCGTCCAAGGGGTGAGAATGAGCCAGGAAAGTGCTATCCAAGTTAGGGAAACAGCAGCCAAGGCAAATATAAAACTAACCGCTCATGCCCCCTACTTTATCAACTTTAATGCCCATGAGCCAGAGAAGATAAAGGCTAGCCAAGAAAGATTATGGCAAACAGCCCGAATTGCCTCGCTGTGCGGAGCTGAAAGCATCGTTTTCCACGCCGCTTTTTATCTCGGCGACTCACCTGAAAAAGCCTATGATACGGTAAAAAAATATCTAGAGGAAACACTGAACCAGCTTAGAAGGGAAGGTAATCGGGTGTGGATTAGGCCTGAAATTACAGGCAAGCCCAGCCAGTTCGGAACTCCGAAGGAAATATTTGACTTATGCACCGAGCTGGAAGGATTAGCCCCGTGCATAGATTTTGCTCACTGGCATGCCCGAACCGGTGGGTTCAATTCTTACCATGAGTTTGCCTCCATTCTTGAACAGCTAAAAGAACGGTTAGGTAGAGCCGCCCTGGATAACATGCATGTTCATGTTACTGGTATTGCCTATGGGGGGAAGGGGGAAATAAAACATCTGAACCTAAAGGAGTCAGATTTGCAATATGCTGAACTTCTCAAGGCATTAAAGGACTACGAGGCTAAGGGTATTGTAATCTGTGAAAGCCCTAACCTGGAAGAGGATGCCGTACTGCTGCAAGCAACCTACAATAACCTGCTGAAAACAAACTAACACCAATTGCTAAATTTGGAGTATTGGTCAAGTTCACCCTTTAATGAACAATGGCTGAATTTATTTTTCTATTTACTGCCATTTTTGGTATAATGTAAACAGGCTAAGCTGAGGGTTAGCTATTACCTTTGAGGTGAAGTATGAAGTCGAGTTGGAAGCGTAATGGTTTAATATATATAGTAATGCTAGTTGCTGGGATAGCCCTCTTCTCCTACTTCCTGCCAACATCAAAAGAGCCGATTTCAATCGGTTTAGATGAAGCCGTAGCTATGTCTCAAAATAACGAGGTAGCCAACCTAGTCATAGACGATGATGAGCTGCTAATTACTGCTAAAGATGGCACAGAGCTAAAAGCCAGTATACAATATCTCAATTTTGTTGACCTTCAAGAACTCGGGCTTAATCTTGAAGGGGTAGAATACGAGATGAAACCATCAGGGTTTGACTGGGGGAACTTATTACTTGGCTTTTTACCCCTCCTTTTATTTGGTGGTTTACTCTTCTTTCTTTTCTTTCGTGCCCGAGGGGCTAATAATCAGGCTTTCAGTTTTGGTCGTAGCCGAGCCCGACTGTTTCCAGCTAATAGACCTTCGGTAACCTTTGATGATGTAGCCGGGGTAGATGAAGCCAAGCAAGAACTGCATGAGGTAGTAGATTTCCTCAAGTCGCGTGAGAAGTTCCAGAGTCTAGGAGCACGCATCCCGAGAGGGGTATTACTAATAGGTCCACCGGGCACTGGAAAGACACTACTGGCTCGGGCAATAGCTGGAGAGGCTGGGGTGCCCTTCTTTTCTATTAGCGGCAGTGAATTTGTTGAGATGTTTGTCGGTGTCGGTGCCTCAAGGGTGCGTGACCTCTTTGACCAGGCTAAACGCAATACGCCATGCATTATCTTCATTGATGAGATTGATGCCGTAGGTCGCCATCGTGGCGCTGGGCTGGGTGGCAGTCATGATGAAAGGGAGCAGACGCTTAATCAGATTCTGACCGAAATGGACGGCTTTGATACCAATACCAGCGTGATTGTTCTGGCGGCTACTAACCGACCTGACATACTTGACCCGGCTCTACTTCGCCCCGGCCGTTTTGACCGAAGAGTAATCCTAGACCGGCCGGATATTAATGGGCGAACCGCAATTCTTCGGGTTCACTCCAATGGTAAGCCACTAGACGAATCAGTCAACCTAGAGGTACTTGCCAAGGGAACAGCCGGTTTCAGTGGTGCTGACCTAGCCAACTTGGTCAATGAGGCAGCTATTCTTGCCGCCAGGCGGGGCAAGAAAGTAATTGAGATGCAGGAGCTTGAGGAATCCATAGACCGGGTCACTGCTGGTCCAGAGAGGAAGAGTCGGAGGATAAGCCCTAAGGAGAAGGAAATTACTGCCTACCACGAGGCAGGGCATGCTCTTGTCGCCAGAATATTGCCTAATATTGAGCCATTGCGAAAAATAACCATAATACCCCGTGGTATGGCGCTTGGTTATACCAAGATACTGTCTGAGGATAAATACCTGCCGACACGCTCCCAATTTAAAGATGAGCTAGCCACATTGCTCGGAGGTCGTACCGCTGAGGAGTTAATCTTTAATGAAATGACAATAGGCGCTACCGACGATATTGCCCGAGCCACCAAGCTGGCTCATAAGATGGTAACTGACTATGGGATGAGCGATAGACTAGGTCCACGAACCTTTGGGGACAAGCAAGAATTAGTCTTCCTTGGTCGTGAAATCTCCGAGCAGAGGGACTATGGTGACAAGATAGCCAACGAAATTGATAAAGAGGTTAACAAGATTATTGAAGAGGCCCGCAAGGTAGCGGAAAGGATTCTCACCGAAAATAAGCCAAAGTTAATCCAAATTGCTGCAAAGCTTATTGCTCAAGAGACCCTAGAGGGTGAAGATCTGGAGGCACTATTTAACCAAACTACGCCTAAACCTACGCCGAGGCCTATATCCAAACCCATGCCCATACCAGCCGAGGCGACAGTCGAGGTCAAGCCCGTGCCTAAGCAAGCCCCAGCCATACCCCAACCTCTGCCTAAGCAAGCCCCGGCTACACCCGATTAGGGATAGCACAGAAATATGATAGAGATTACAGATAAGCCCATTTCCCCTGAGCTTGTAGTTAAGCAGGTTAAGACTGATAGCAGTGGTTGTGCGGTTACCTATATCGGGTTGATTCGTGAATACTCACGAGGTAAACCGGTTCTCTGGGTAGAATATAAGGATATTGGGGGAACGGCAGAGAATAGGTTACAGGAGATAGCCAGCGAAGTTAGGCAAAAATGGCAACTGAATAACATAGCTATATGCCACAGAGTGGGCAGACTTAACGTGGGGGATATTAATATAGTTATTGCTATAGCTTCTGCCCATCGGGAGGAGGGTTTTGCTGCCTGCCAATATGCTATTGATAGGTTCAAGCAATTTATGCCTACCCAGAAAAAGGAAACTTATAAGGATGGTAGCACTCAGGTTGAGGGGAATAATAATTAAAAATGGTTTAATCAAAATGGGGGAGAAGTGCTGTGGGTGAGATGGTCAAGTGGAGGGAGTTTTCCCCAAACGACAAGGACAAAGCCTTGACAGACCGTGAATTATGTGGTATTAACCTAAAGTTAGTGCAATGAAGCTAACAGTCACCTCAGGAATTTATAGAAAGTTATTAAGAGCCCGTTACTCAGCGGGCTTTTTATATTATAATATCGGTGTTAGCTTGGACACCCCACACCTGTAGATGGACTATCAGGTGGGGAAAATATTCAAAGGAGGAGAATCAATGATTATAGGTGTGCCGAAGGAGGTCAAAAATGAAGAGTATCGGGTTGCCATGACACCTATGGCAGCGGCGGTACTTACTCAGGCAGGTCACCGGGTTCTAATTCAGGCGGCTGGCGGGGAGGGAAGTGGCTTTTCAGATAAGGAATATGCCGATGCCGGAGCTAAGGTGGTGAACAGTGCTAAAGAGGTCTACAGCCAAGCGGATATGATTTACAAGGTCAAAGAACCTATCTCTAGCGAGTATCCGTTACTCAGGAGAGAGCAAATCCTCTTTACCTACCTTCACCTAGCTAATGAACTGAAATTGACCCAAGTACTTATGGATGGGGGAGTGACTGGTGTTGCCTACGAGACAGTCCAATTGGCTGATGGTAGTCTGCCCCTGCTAACACCTATGAGCCAGATTGCGGGGAGGCTAGCAACACAGATAGCAGCTCAATATTTGGGAAGAATGTATAAGGGTAGCGGTAAGCTGCTAAGTGGTGTGCCTGGAGTGCCACCCTGCACTGTGGTTATCGCTGGTGGTGGAACCGTGGGCACCAATGCTGCAGAGGTTGCTTTAGGCATGGGAGCCCGTGTTATTATTACTGACATTGATGTTAATCGCCTGCGCTACTTGAGTGAGGTGCTTCATGGTCGGCTGGAGACATTGGCATCAAATTCCTACAATATTGCCAATGCGGTTAAGGAAGCGGATGTGGTAGTTGGGGCGGTATTGGTTGCGGGGGGTAAGCCACCTATCGTGGTGACTAGAGATATGGTCAAGACTATGAAGCCTGGCTCGGTTATAGTTGATGTTGCCGTTGACCAAGGGGGATGTATAGAGACTACCCACCCTACTTCACATAGTGACCCGGTTTATGTGGTTGATGGTGTAATACACTACTGCGTTACCAATATGCCCGGGATTGTCCCACGAACCTCCACTCAGGCATTATGTAATGCCACCCTACCCTATGCATTAAGGCTGGCTAACCAAGGTTTTGTCAAGGCTATCAAGGGTAATGAAGCACTGGCTAAGGGGGTTAATACCTTTAACGGATATTTGACCAATGAGCCGGTAAGCCGAGCACTAGGTATTCCATATACACCTCTGGATAGGGTGATAGGTGGGTAGGATATAGCTTAAGAGAAAGATGCAGACTGAGTTTAATATAAAGGAGGAAAAAATGGTAACCAAACGCACTGAAGAATTACTAAAGTGGGATGCTGAGCATATGTTGCATTGCCTGGGTGTTGTCGGGCAAAATCTTGGTTTTTCTCCCTTTGAGGAAGCTCAGGGGATAATGATTAAAGATACCGAGGGCAAGGAATACATAGACCTGCATTCCCAACTGACAAATATGAATCTAGGTCATAACCGTAAGGACATTGCCGAGGTGGCTAGAGCTCAGATGGATAAAATGATGTTTACCACAACCTTGCGTGGCTATGCCACTGCTCCCTCTATTGAGTATGGTCAGAAGCTTGCCCAGGTAGTGCCCAAGGGGTTGGACCACTTTCTGTTTACCATGACTGGTGCCGATGCCGATGACTGTGCTTTCAAAATTGCTAATCTCTACTATAAGGCTAAAAAGGAGAGAAGGTATAAGATTTTAAGTTTGTTCGGCGGTTATCATGGCACGCTGCGGGGGACAGGGGGAGCTACCGGCATACTCAAGGGGGCATGTGCCGAATGTCCGCCGTGCGGAGACCATATGCTCTTGCCAAACTACTTCTGCTATCGCTGCCCATTTCATAAGGAGTATCCGGGTTGCGGCATTGAGTGTGCCAAGTTTCTAGATTACTTCATTGAGAATGAGGGGAAGGATAATGTATGTTGCCTCATAGCTGAACCGGTGCAAGGGTCCGGGGGCTACATCTCTCCTCCCCCTGAGTATTTCCCTATGGTCAGGGAAATATGCTCTAAACATAATGTATTATTTATCGCTGATGAGGTGATGACCGGTTTTGGTCGGACGGGGAAGATGTGGGGTCTTGATAACTGGAATGTTGTCCCAGATATAATGACTATGTCTAAAGCCATCGTTGGTGGTTATCTTCCCTTTGGGGCGGTGGCTATTTCTGATGAAGTCTGGGATACATTGGAGGGGCAGTTCTTTCCCCCAGGCTCCAGTGAAAGTGGGAATCCGATATGCTGTGCTGTAGCCAGCAAAGTTTTGGATATATACAGAGAGGAGCATATTGTAGAGCATGCGGCTGAGATGGGTAGGTATGTAAGGGAGCGGCTGGAGAGGGAATTTTTGCCTTTACCTCATATAGGCTCAATTAGTGGCTTGGGGTTGATGCTTGGTTTGGATATCGTGGTGGATAAGAAGACTAAGGCTAAGCCTGAACCGGAGCTAGCCGCACAAATACAGCGCCGTGGGCTGGAGCAAGGGCTATATCTGCGGGTGTTCGGTAACAGGCAATGCATTAGTCCACCACTGGTAATTACTCAAGAGGAGGCTGACGAGGCGCTTGATAGGCTATATCCCATATACGCCGAGCTTAAGTTAGGCTGACTCCCCTAAGCTAAACTAAAGGAAACGGATGTGATGAGGGCGGACGTGTCAAATCATTTAAGTAGGTAACCCAATTGGGGGTTGTTGCATCATAAAAGATGTAACCATATGGGGCACCACTTTCCTCATTGGATTAACCTGCTGAGACCCTCTTTTCTCCTCATAAATT
>Ga0307380_10000738_pt1 | contig 49057 bp, 54 predicted proteins | sample UN3MG_FD_202239 | JGI IMG/M metagenome (GOLD analysis project Ga0307380, IMG submission 202239) | Soil microbial communities from Risofladan, Vaasa, Finland - UN-3 | ecosystem: Environmental > Terrestrial > Soil > Coastal area > Acid sulfate soil | place: Finland: Risofladan, Vaasa | collected... | reverse complement strand
CTTCGCTACCAGGGATGGACTAACTCCGGTCGCCCTACGGGCTCCCTCCGTGAGTCCATCCCCCTTCACAATACCATGTAGTGTAATTCAATCCAACTTTTGAGACATGAATTCAGAAACAAAGGGCTCCCTTAAGAAGTTCATAAGCCGGTTTCGCACTCGCCATCATTTGGATTGATGTTCCAACAGTTGATAAAAGGCTTCGAAGCTTCGTTAGATTTGGTTTATCTTCTTGGACTTCAAGCTTCCCATCCAGGACGAGATCGAGTATTTCATTCTTTGGATATTCCGGCAAGTCTTCAACGTCGTTGATAAATGCCTGGACTTCTTCTAAAGCATGGAGCACCTTCTCGCGAACTTCGCTGTCAATTGTTTGGCTAACATATGCTATAGAATGTGGCCCTGTTTGGATGGCTCCGGTTGGAGAGTAAACGTTGATTACTGTTCCAGCTGATTCTTTGTCCGACATTTCAGCTCTTCGTTTTAGCGATAGAATAAATAGGTCAATTTCAGTATGCACTTTCTCTAACGCTTCAATGCGCGACCTGTCTAGTTCATCCATTGATTTGTCTCTTAATGGACCTTCTGGCGTAAGCATTTCTATATTTTCCTTGAAGCACCCCTTTATGTCGCCCAGGGTTACAGGCATATGACTTGCCATTACCTCCTTTAATTCCTCTCCGAGATCTGATGAGTAACTAATCCCAGCTGTGGTGATAGATCTATGAAGTATCTGCCAAACAAGCAGTGCTCTATTCTTGATTGCGTCTGCGCACAGTGTTCTAATTCCTACTACCGCCGCCCCGCTACGTAGTACCCCTCTTCCAGCCATCTGCGCCTTATACTTACTGATTTCTTCAGAAACTCGTCTATTTTGCTCTCCTATTTCGATCACTATACGATCGTTTGCCACTTTGAGGGCTTCTTGATCAAGCACTAGCATGCCTCCTCAATTAAAAACTAAAAGCCTACCTCTCTCTATAAGAAATGAGGGTCTTGATATTCAGTTGACAGCACCCTGGTCCAAGCTCTCTTTGAACTTGCGCAGCTCAGCTTCAATTCTGAAGTACCTACGTCTCCGTTTTCCATTTTCATCAACATAATGTACGCAGAATGGCCAAGTATTTTTAGCAATCTTTTTTACAGATGTGCTCCTGTACTGCCTACTTAAGCAACTTTGAAAAATATCATACTTTCTCTTCAAATATTGGCTTTGAGGAACGTTGTCATATAAATAGTGGTATAGTTGTTGGCATTGAAGGTTATGATATCTAAAAGAATAACTTGTTGGCTTATTACCTTTTTTCTTACTACTTCTTCTTGTATAAATTGTCCTCTCTGGAAATCCAGCTTTTGCAAGTTCGGCAAGCATTCCTTCTATGAACTCTAAGGAACCTCCCACATAACTTGCATGAATTCTATCTGCTCTCTTCTCGTAATAAACTGAACCATCACCATCCCAACAGCCTCGTATGAAGTGACGGATGCATTCTGTGGGCATATCGGGAAATCTGACGGTTAAGCTTTTTGCTGGAGTGAGGCCTAGATTTAAGAGATCCGTAAAAATCTCTTTATCACTTAAGTCTAGAATATATTTTGCTCGTCTCGGCGAATTCTTGGTTTCGTATAGTCTTTTATCGCAATCCATCAGGGCCTTTATTTTTTCGAGAATTTCGGGAGACTTCTGAGTAATTGTAATGCGTGAGGTTGTTGTGGTGGTTTTTGCATCAGGGCTTTGACTTCGCCCTTCATACAAATTCCCATCTGCGTATATGAACCCAAGTACATAGGCCATCTCAGGTGTCCACGTTTTAAAGAAACCCCTATTTATCGACCAATTCTTCAAATAGACTGTCTCTAACTGACCATCCCTCGCCCTTTCAAACTTTAGCTTTTTTCTTTCGACTGCCAATTTCCTTGCTTCGGCCTTACTGCGTGTTTGAATATTGTATTTCTTCAGTAGCTTGAGGATGTACTGCCTTGAGCAACTATATTCCTTGGCTATATCCATTAAAGATTTGCCCAGTACGGTATATTCCTTTTTCAGGAGTTCTTCGGTCAGCTGTTTTGTAACGTTATGATCTCTCTGAGAGGAAATTGGGCGACCCCACCCCCATCCATCTCGCCCCTTGTGAATTTTGTGAATTTTTCTGCTTTCCCTTTCATAACACAGTTTACAAAGACCCCTACCTCTATGTGGGTACTCGGTTCTGCCACACTTTTCGCATTTGTCGTATTTTATTGACCACTTCTGAGTAGAGACAGGCATCTTCAGCCCCTTAATTATGAATTGAAAAAACCCCACCTCTCTTTGTGAGAAATGGGGTCTTAGTATTCAATCCATGATACCCTCTGTTAAGGGTCCGCAGCTTTAGAAAGGAGCTTACAGTAAAATATCTTTTCAGTCAATGGTTCATCATGTCTATCTCACAATTCAAAAGTGCCATTCATTGTGACAGAGGGGGCATTATGATATACTTTGAAAATTAATAGAGAGCTTGTTATTTCAATTACCCTATCAGGGAAAAGATCACTTAATTAAGAACGTCTTGTATAGCAATTGTTCTCATCATAGGAGGGAAAAATGCCTGAAGAAAAGGATAATGATGAACCGATCATAGAGGTAACAGCTACACCAATGGGGGGCAGCCCGCTAATAGAGCAGTTTCCTTATAGTAGCACAGGTATGGATATATCTCTGAAGATGGTTCCCGAGTGGGCAAGAAAAGGACTAAAACTGTCCGAGCCTGATGTAGCAGATTTCATCGATGCTCTTAAGGAAAATTATACATTGGTCATCAATCGCATTGTAACTGAAGAAAAGGACCGAGGATGGTGGAGCCACATGGACTGCGAACTAAGCGGTAAGGTAGCTTCTGAAGGAGGAGAAATAAAAGCGGCTGTGAAAGGCACCCCCAAACATGAGAAAACTAAAAGAGAAGAAAGGGTTGAGATAAGTCTGAGGAAATGCAAAGAGCAAGACTGCTGAATTCCTCATTAGCAAATCCAAAACACCCTTTTTGAACCCTACTCAGAGGATTAACTATGAGCACATTAGATAACATTCAGATGGCTTATGAGATATTGAAAAAGGCAGGTAATTTGGATGCACAGAATGCCATAATAGAATTAAGAGAAGACAATGTGAGACTTCGAGAAGAAATCCAAATCCTTAAGCAAAAGATTGGAGAGTTGGAAGAGGAACTGAGAATCAAGAGACAAATTGAATTTGATGGAGTGGTGTATTGGTTGAAAGATGCTGAAAAAAGAGAAGGGCCATATTGCCATATCTGTTATGAGAAGGACAGGAAGCTAATTCACGTTAGTGAGAGTACACGGAGCTTTTTTTGCAAAGTGTGCAACACCGGTTTTGACAAAACATGAGGAAGAAAAAGACAGCCCCTGACTAGTTACTAAGCTGCCTCTTGGCAAGGTCAACCTCCTCCCAATCCCCATGCTTGTTTCTCTTTGGCTCCATTAGGAGCTTACCCTAACATACAAATCTTACTTTCACAGGAATTTTTAAACAAATTGTATTACAGCCAGATTTGCCTTACCATAGGGAATCTGCTGCACCCGCTTCTGAGAAATGAAGTTTCATGCAGGTTGCAGGAATAAGGTGGAGGGGAACATGAGCAGTTACTTGGGTTACTCGGGTTTGTTGTGTGCATTGGGTTTCAACTGGGGTGGGTCTTACTGCTGTCTGCGGTTGCCTCACACACAACAAACACAAGTAACTCAACAAACCCAACAAACACTAATACTGTTCCCGCCAGATCTTCGACCCCAGCGAAGCCAGCTTACCATCCAGATCTTGGTAGCCTCGATCGAGGTGGTAGACCCGTGTGATCTCGGTCCGTCCCTCTGCTGCCAGACCGGCAAGAACGAGGCAGGCGCTCGCCCGCAGATCAGTGGCCATAACCGGGGCTCCCGACAGCTTACCCTTGCCCCGCACCAGGGCCTGGCCCCCGTTGATCTCGATATCCGCCCCCATCCTCTGTAACTCGCTCACGTGCATAAACCGGTTCTCGAATATGGTCTCCCTGATCATGCTCCATCCGTCGGCGATGCACATAAGTGCCATAAACTGGGCCTGCATATCGGTAGGAAAACCGGGAAACGGCATGGTCTTGATATCGACACTTTTGATGCTGTCGTTGCCCTGGGCCACGAGGTCTGCTCCCTCCCTCCTGATTTCCATACCCGTGTCCAGAAGCTTCTCAATGATCGCCTCCAGGTCATCGACTCTGCACCCCTGTATCCTCACGTTTCCCTTGGTTATGGCCGCGGCTGTCAGGAATGTACCGGCCTCGATCCGGTCGGCGATGATGGTATGGGTGACGGGGTGCAGGTCCTTTACCCCGGTAATGGTCACGGTATCGGTGCCGGCCCCCTCGATGTGGGCCCCCATCCCGTTGAGCATGGCGGCCAGATCAACGACCTCCGGCTCTTTGGCGGCATTCCGGAGGTTAGTCCTGCCTTCCGCCGTGACGGCAGCCATCATCAGGTTTTCGGTTCCCGTTACCGTGGGTATGTCGAAGAATATGTCCGCTCCCCGGAGTTTATCGGCGCTGGCGACTACATAACCGTGTTCCAGGCTTATACGTGCTCCCATCGCTGACAGGCCCTTGAGATGTAAATCGATGGGACGAGCGCCGATGGCACATCCTCCTGGCAAGGAAATCCTCGCCTTTCCCAGCCTCGACAAAAGGGGGCCTAACACGAGTACAGAGGCCCGCATGGTCTTGACCAACTGGTAAGGGGCGGTATCGCCGTGGAGGTTATCCGAATTCACCGTGAGAACCCCTTCATGCACCTCGAACGCAACCCCCAGATTGGCAAGTATCTCCTGTATGGTCCGGATATCCCGCAATGCCGGTATGTTATGCAGGGTATGCGACCCGCCTGTGAGAAGACAGGAGCAGAGGATCGGTAAGGCGGCGTTCTTGGCACCGCTCACGGTTACCGCTCCCGCTAACGGAGTGCCTCCCTCGATAATGATCTTATCCATGCTTCTTCTGGGCCTTTATCATTCGGTAGTTCTTCCGATAATCCATAAGCCGTTCTTCGCGGCAGAAGGATCGGGTTGCGGCTACGAGACCGAGTGCCTGATCGGTCTGACCCGGATCCATTTCTATAAGCAGCCAGCCGCCAGGCTTCAGATAGTTTTCCCCTTGTGCGATGATTCGCTCGATAAAGTACATGCCCTTTTCATGCCCGTCAAGGGCAATCCTGGGCTCATATGCCCGTACCTCTTCGGGTAGCGTATCATAGGTTTCGCTCGCGATATAGGGAGGGTTAGAGATAATCATATCGAAGACAGGGACGGGCTCCTTCAAGGCCTGCCAGAGATCACCCTGACAGAACGTTATCTTGCGAGACACAGTATGCCGTTCTGCGTTCTCCCTGGCAACGGCAAGGGCCTCGGCGGAAACGTCGCTGGCCCAGAAAGCAGCACCCTCAATCTCTTTTGCCAGTGATACGGCTATGGCCCCAGATCCGGTCCCTAAATCGAGTATTCTTGTTTGATCTCCGCTGCCGTCCGGCAACTGATTGGCTTGTTTCAGCCTCAACGCCTCCTCAACGAGAATCTCCGTCTCCGGTCGTGGAACGAGAACCGAGGGATTCACCATAAACTCGAGGGACCAAAACTCTTGACGGCCGGTAATATATTGAAGGGGTTCTCTGTTCAAACGCCTTTTGACGAGTGCCCGATACTGGGCAACCTCGGAACTGCGCAAGGGCTGATCAAACGAAAGATAGAGCTCAATGCGGGTTTTCCGTAATTGTTGGGAGAGCAGCACCTCGGCACAGAGGCGGGGGCTCTCTATCTTTTTGTCTCGTAAGAACTCGGCGGTTACGTTTAGGATCTCCTTGATAGTCCATGTTCTTTGGGTCATGACAGTTGAGTTGCCTGATCCTTTTCAGACTCACCCTTAAAGTGGGCAAAGAGCGGCTGCAAGATAAGATCAAGCTCACCATGCAATACATCCTCGAGCCTGTAGATCGTCAACCCGATTCTATGGTCGGTTATCCGGCCTTGCGGGAAATTATACGTCCTAATCCGTTCGCTTCTATCGCCCGAACCCACCATATTTTTTCTCTCTTGGGAGATTTTCGATTGCTGTTCCATCTGTTCCATGTCCATAAGGCGAGATCGGAGCACCTTCATGGCCTTTGCCTTATTCTTGTGCTGCGACTTTTCATCCTGACACGTAACTACCAGGCCGGTTGGGACATGGGTAATCCGAACGGCCGAATCAGTGGTGTTAACGCTCTGCCCGCCTGGACCTGAAGACCGGAACACGTCCACCCTCAGATCAGCAAGATCGATTGATACATCAACCTCTTCCGCCTCGGGGAGAACCGCTACCGTAACAGCCGAGGTATGTATCCTCCCCTGAGCCTCGGTCTCGGGAACCCGTTGAACCCGGTGAACCCCGCTCTCGTACTTGAGCCTGCTGTATACGCTGTGGCCCTCTATGCAGGCAATGATCTCCTTGAACCCTCCCAAACCGGTGGGATTGTGGCTCAGGATATCCATTTTCCAGCGCTTCTTTTCTATATAGTGGCCGTACATCCTGAAGAGATCTGAGGCAAAGAGCGCCGCCTCCTCCCCGCCGGTGCCGGCCCTGATCTCCAAGATGACGTTTTTTTCATCCCTCGGATCCTTGGGAAGAAGCAAGACTCCCATCTCCTCTTCCAACCTGGCCACGGTTTGCTTCAGGCTCTCTATCTCCGCGTGCGCAAGCTCCCTGATCTCCCCGTCCGGATCATGGAGGAGACTCCGGGTCTCCATTATCTTCTCCTGGGTCGCCTTGTACTTGCGGAAGGTCTCCACAATTGGCAAAAGGCTCACGTGCTCTTTGCGGTATTTCCGGTAGAGGCTTTGCTGCTGGATTATCTCCGGCTTGCTCAATTCGTATTCCAGAGTATTGAGCCGTCTTTCTACCTCTTCAATCTGAGAGAACATACCCGATGTGTCTCTTGTTATTTCTTTTTCTTGCTCTTGCTGTTTTCCCCTACCTTTTCATACTTGCGCCTGAAACGCTCGACCCGGCCTCTCGAGTCAACGATCTTTTGCTGGCCCGTAAACAGGGGGTGACACTGAGAACAGATCTCGACATTGATCTCCTTTACCGTGGAAAAGGTTTCAAATTCGTTTCCGCAGGCGCAGTGAACAATTGCCTTTTGAAAAGGTGGATGAATATCTTTTTTCATCGCGTGGCTCTCCACTTGTTAAGACGTTACACGGTAACTCTTGGGTGATTCCGTGGAGCCCCACGCGCAAGCGCGTGGCACCTCCACATTCTTCGGCGGAACCCGCCGAAGCATATCCGCCTTCGTCTGAATAGGTCTATGGCGGATTACCCTGCCTAGCATTCACCCACGGGCAAACCCGTGGCTTTCTGCGTAGGCGGGTGAAGTGCATAGCAGTCTATACACTCATTGAGCATTTTCCACAATCACCACTATAACTGCAACCTAAAACAGCAAAGCCCAACTGTCAAATCAAGGTTAGATTTGGACTTTGAGCTTTGAAATGCGACATTCCCTATTGGTTCATTGAGGCCAAAAACTCCTTGTTATTTTTTGTTCCCGTCATTTTTTCGAGGAGAAATTCCATGCTATCAACAGGGGTAAGGGGGGAAAGGAGTTTGCGAAGGATCCAGATACGGCTGAGATCATCCTCCTCAACCAACAGTTCTTCCTTCCTGGTTCCGGAACGATTGATGTCAAGGGAGGGAAATATTCGTCTGTCGCTCAATTTCCGATCGAGATTGACCTCCATGTTACCGGTTCCCTTGAACTCCTCAAAGATGACCTCGTCCATTCTGCTTCCCGTATCAATAAGGGCGGTGGCGAGTATCGTGAGACTTCCACCCTGCTCCAGGTTCCGAGCGGCCCCGAAGAATCGCTTGGGCCGATGCAGGGCATTTGAATCAACGCCGCCGGATAGGATTTTACCACTTGGAGGAACTACCGTATTGTAAGCCCTGGCGAGGCGAGTAATGCTGTCTAAAAGGATAAAAACATCTTTCTTGTGCTCGACCAGTCTCTTGGCCTTCTCCAGGACCATTTCGGCTACCTGCACGTGACGCTGCGGTGGTTCATCAAAGGTTGAGCTGATGACCTCAGCTTCCACAGATCGCTGCATATCGGTTACCTCTTCGGGCCGCTCATCGATCAAAAGCACTATCTTGTGAATATCCGGGTGATTAGCGGTCACGGCGTTTGCAATGTCTTTAAGAAGCATGGTCTTTCCGGCTCGCGGTGGTGAGACAATTAATCCTCTTTGTCCCATACCAATGGGCGTCAAAAGATCCATGATCCTGGTTGAGAGGTTTTTGGGGTCCGTCTCCAACTTGATTCGTTCCGTGGGATAGAGAGGGGTCATGTTGTCAAAAAGTATCTTGTCCACGGCCGCTTCCGGGTCTTCAAAGTTGATGTTCTCAACCTTCAGGAGTGCAAAGTACCGTTCTCCTTCCTTTGGGGGTCGTATCTGACCTGAAACGGTGTCTCCAGTCTTGAGGGCAAACCGCCTGATCTGGGATGGCGAAACATAAATGTCGTCCGGCCCTGGGAGATAATTAGAATCCGGTGACCGGAGAAAGCCAAATCCATCGGGCAGGATTTCCAGAACCCCATCTCCACTGATGACGCCGTTCTGTTCCGTCTGCGCCTGCAAGATAGAGAAGATGAGATCCTGCTTGCGCATGCCGGTGGCGCCTTCGATTTTAAAAGTCTTCGCCACGTCTGCCAACTCGCCGATATTTTTGCTCTTAAGTTCAACTAAGTTCATTGTTCTTGACCCCATCAAAATAAGAGGAATGCAGTATAAACCTCGGATAGTGAGGTACGCTGCAACAAGCCTATCATTCCTGAATATTATGAGTAAACGCTGATTATTGAGTAGACCTTCACTGATGAAATGTTACATAACCAAAACGTGCAAGGGATGTATTTCTGTGGGCATATGAAATAGTACTTTGAATAATAAAGCTCCCATACCCTTCTGTCAAGGGGTTTGACCCCTTATTTTTTACTTATGGTATTGATTCTCAGTGAGATATTGCAAGAGTGATGCCATATCCGCCGGAGGAGGTGCCTCAAACGTTATATATTTCAGTGAATCGGGGTGACGGAACCCCAACAGCTCCGCATGGAGCATCTGTCGTTTTACCAATGCTTGACACTTCTTCACTGGAGTAGGCTGTTTTTTCCACCATCTTTTTCCGTACCCATACAGAATATCGCCGACCACCGGATAACCCATGTGTGCCATGTGAACTCTTATCTGATGCGTTCTGCCGGTGTGAAGGCTGACCCTCAAAAGCGAAAACCCAAGGGGAAAGGCAGATACGGCCTCCCATTCAGTCACCGCCTCCCTGCCCCGAGAAACGGATGCATACATCTCCGTTCGCCTCATTGGGTGCCTGCTGATTGGTAGATCTATCCGCCCTCTCTCTTGTCCAACGCATCCGTGGACCAGCGCCACATATCGCTTTGTAACCTCTCTATTCTTGAATTGATCTGCCAGGAGCCTATGGGCCCGATCACCCTTGGCAACCACTAAGAGCCCCGACGTATCTTTATCGAGCCTGTGAACAATGCCCGGCCTTATTGGACCACTCAGAGAAGAGAGATTCGTACATCTGTGAAGTAGGCCATGGACCAGTGTACCGGTGTTATGGCCTGCAGAAGGATGAACTACGAGTCCTGGAGGTTTGTTGACTACCAAGATCGAGTCGTCTTCATAAAGAAGCTCGAACTCTACCTCCTCGGATGGCCCCAAAACCATTTCCCGCGGCAGATACCGGATCGTTATGATATCGCCGGGTTTGAGTTGATAACTCGGCTTCTTTCTATCGCCGTTAACGGTTATTGCACCGTCCCTGATGAGGCTCTGGATGCGCGCCCTCGACAGATCAACATCTTCATGGTCAGAGAGGAATTTGTCAAGCCTTTGATCAACCTCAAGCGATGAGTGATGAAAGGTTACGGTTTTCTCTCTTTCCTCTATCACAATGATCCTGTAAGGTTGGCCTCCTATTCATCGGCGTTCTGTGTTGAAAAACTCAACTGAATATCCCGCTCTACGTCCTCTTCTTTCATATTCTTTGCAAGGGAGATCTCCTTGATGAGCAGGCTTCTGGCTGTATCCAACATCTTTCTCTCCCCAAAAGAGAGCTCTTTGCCTTGCTGTATGTTCGTGAGGTCACGGTAGACCGCTGCAACCTCATAGACAGAACCGCTCTTGATCTTCTCCATATAATCCCGATAACGCCTGTTCCATGTCTGATTATTACCAACGCGGATATCCCGGTCTTTGAGGATTGAAAAAACCTTCGGTACCTCTTTTCGGTCTATGATCTGTCGTAAGCCGACGTTTGCCACGTTCGAAGACGGGATCATTATGATCATGTTGTTTTCAAGGATTCTCATGACAAAGAAATCCTCCTGGCAATCCGATATTTTCCTCTGCTCAATTCTCTCAATAATACCAACACCGTGTGCCGGATACACTGCCAGATCCCCTATTTTAAACATGCTTCCCTCCTCTTCCGGTTAACCCTCCGCTTAGCTCCTCCATCGGGAAAACGGGGCAGCTTTATTGGGATTTACCGGTTCTTATCTCAAAAACAATCCAATCATAGGGAGCACCGGTGCTACCACCAAGGATACAACCGCCATGAGTTTGATCAAGATATTCATTGCCGGACCAGACGTATCCTTGAAGGGATCACCTACGGTATCGCCAACTACGGCAGCCTTATGGTTATCGCTGCCCTTACCGCCGAGGTTACCCTCTTCGATATATTTCTTTGCGTTATCCCATGCACCGCCTGCATTGGCCATGAAAAGGGCCAGAAATGCACCCATTGCCGTGGCGCCCAGGAGCATTCCTCCCAGGGTCTCCTTACCGAGCAGGAAACCTACCGCCACCGGAGTAAGGACGGCAATCAGTCCCGGTGCTACCATCCTCCTGAGGGCCGCCCCGGTTGCGATTGACACACAGGTGGCCGGATCCGGTTTGACCCCTTCCTTTCCCTCAAGAAGTCCTGGAATTTCACGGAATTGACGTCGTATCTCTTCCACAATACTGAATGCTGCCTTACCCACCGAGGTCATGGTGAGGGCTGCACAGAGCATCGGTACAATACCGCCTATGAAAACCCCAATCACAACCATGGGGTTCTTTATGTCTATTACCGTGAGCCCCGATGCCTGGGTATAGGCTACAAAGAGGGCTAACGCGGTTAGCGCAGCTGATCCGATGGCAAAACCTTTGCCGATCGCCGCAGTAGTATTGCCAAGCGCATCAAGGCCGTCGGTAATCTTTCTCGTCTCAGGGCCAAGGCCCGACATCTCGGATATACCGCCGGCATTATCCGCTATGGGACCATATGCATCCACGGTCATCGTGGCGCCAACGGTGGCGAGCATTCCCACTGCTGAAAGACCAATGCCGTAAATACCCGCGGCCTTAAAGCCAATAAACGTTGCGGCGCAAATGCCCAAAATGGGAAGATAGGTGGACTGCATGCCAACAGCAAGTCCAGCTATGATTACCGTGGCAGGGCCAGTGGCCGACTGACCGGCAATGGTCCTGATCGGTGGCCCAGAGGTGTAATACTCGGCAAGAAGCCCTATCGCGATCCCGCACAGAAGCCCTGAAAAGACTGCCCAAAAGGCTCCCCAGGGCATTCCGATAGAATTCGTGATGATAGCAGTCAGGATAACAAGAATAACGGCTGCCACATAGGTAGTATTTCTGAGGGCGCTCGCCGGATTACCACCCTGGAAGGCCTTGATGGAGAATACCCCTACAAAGGAGCTGATGAGCCCCGCCATGACAACAAGGATCGGCATGGCCATATATTTGAGCTTTATGGCCACCGGGTCGAGGCCTTTCAGCACGGGAAATTGATTGAGAAATTCAGGCGTCACCGATAACGTGGCCCCAATCGCGATCGTCGCAATAACGGATCCCACGTAGGATTCGAATATGTCCGCCCCCATTCCGGCAATGTCGCCTACGTTATCTCCAACATTATCTGCGATAACTCCGGGGTTGCGGGGGTCGTCTTCAGGTATGCCTGCTTCTACCTTGCCTACCAGGTCTGCGCCTACATCCGCTGCCTTGGTGAATACGCCGCCGCCGACGCGAGCAAACAGGGCAATCGAGCTCGCTCCCATGGCAAACCCGTTAATATACTGGGAAGTTACCGGGTCGCCCCCATAAAACCAGAACCAGAAACCGAGCCCCAACAAACCAAGACTGGCCACGGAAAGACCCATTACCGAGCCGGAAAAATACGATACGTTGAGTGCCCGCGCCTGACCGTGCTTGTTGGCGGCATCCGCCGTTCGCGAATTGCCTTTGGTGGCAGCGCTCATGCCCGAGAATCCGGCCAGCATTGAACAGAATGCCCCGGTCACGAAGGCTATACCCGTTCTCCATGAAATGCCAAACCCGAGTAAGAGGAAAACGATGGCTATAAAGAACACGAGAACGGAGTATTCCTTTCGCAAAAAAGCCATGGCTCCTGAATGGATCATACCCTCCAGGTCCTGCATCACCTGGGTTCCGTTTGGCTGCTTTTTGACATACATAAATACCAGATACGCAATTATCAAACCCACAATACCTAACCAAGCCGCATAAACAGTCAGACCTTGCATCACCTTTCCACCTCGTTCTTCCTCATTCCTAGGGAGTTGAATGTATTCATCGCCGATTCCACATTCTGCATGACAAATAATTCAATTGCCTCTACCACTGTATGAAGTATGTCTTTAATCGGTTCTTTTTGATCTTCATAAGGAGGGCTCAACACGAAATCCTCAATTGACTCTCCATGTCTGGGTCGCCCTATTCCGATCTTGATTCTGTTGAATTCGGTTATCTTAAGATGAAAGACAACTGATTCTACCCCATGATGACCTCCTGCTCCGCCCCCGCGAACAATCTTCATGCGGCCAACATCCAGATCAAGGTCATCATGGATAACCATTACGTTCTTGGTCTCCGGTCGGTAGTATTCAACCAGTTGTTTGACCGCGAGCCCAGATCGATTCATGAACGTCTGCGGACAGGCCACAACGAGATGCTTATCATGATAAGTGGTGCGTGCGCTTAAGGCTTGAAAACGTTGATCGGATAAATGAAGGCCCAGTTTTGCGCAGAAAAGATCAACCGCCTTCGACCCAAGATTATGTCTTGTATCGCGGTATCGTTTACCTGGATTACCGAAACCGACTATCAGGTATATGTCTCTATGATTCCTCTTCGCTGCTTACGTCCTCACCTTCAGTTTCCTCGACCTCAGCCTCTTCCACTTCCTCTCCTTCCTCTACCTCGGCGGTTACCGTTGGAGCGACCACGGTGACAATGGTGAGATTCTCGTCGTCGAGTGGTCTTAGCCCCGGAGGAAAAGAAATATCCCGAATGTGCAGTGACTGTCCTATATCTAGGCCAGAGACATCAACCTCTATCCTGTCTACCAAATCCTCCGGCAGGCATGCTGCCTTTACCTCCCTGCGAGTATGCTGCAAAACACCTCCCTGTTCCACTCCTACCGGTGTATTGAGCAGATCTATGGGAATGTCTACCTCCAGTTCCTTTGCCATGGATATCTCGAAAAGGTCTATATGGAGATAATCCCTCTTAACAGGGTCCCTCTGTATTTCCTTGATCATGACCTTTTTCGGCTGGCTCTTCTTCTCTCCGTTTATCGTGAGATCAAAAATGATATTCTCGGCAGCTCTTCCTCTTAAGGTCTTCTTGAGCTCACTGTAATCCATGGCGAGCATAATGGGATCTGTTTCCGCCCCATAGAGTATGGCGGGTAGCTTGCCTGCGGTTCTGAGTCTGCGGGCAGCCCCCTTACCTGTTTGAACTCTTATCTCCGAATTCAATTGCATCGTATCCATCTATTGACTCCACTAGTTCATTTACAGCACGGCGTGAGTTGGTACCGTGGATCACACAAATAACGAGCTCACCGATTTCGAAAAGTGAACTCTCTTGATCGCCTCTCCCAAGATTTCAGCCACTGAAACTACATCTATCTTGGGGCTCTCAGAAGCCTCTCTGCCAAGAGGAACCGTATTGGTCGTAAGCAATGACTTAATACAGGATTGCTCTATTTTTTGTGCAGCGTCGCCGGACAGCACCGGATGGGTGCAGCAGGCGTAAACCTGTGCAGCCCCATTTTGGATCAAGGCCTCAGCACCTTCAACGAGGGTCCCGCCCGTGTCAACCATGTCATCAAGAATGATGGCGGTCTTCCCTTTGATATCGCCAATAATATTCATGGCCACCACGACATTCGGTTCGTCCCTTCTTTTGTCTATTATGGCCAGGGATGCATTGAGCCTCTTTGCAAAGGCCCTCGCCCTCTCAACCCCACCGGCGTCGGGGGATACTATTGACAAATCCCCGTCATAATGCTTCCGGATGTAATTCAACAGAATCGGTGCTGCGAACAGATTATCCACGGGGATGTTGAAATATCCCTGTATCTGCCCCACATGCAGGTCCATCGATATTACCCTGCTCACCCCGGAAACGGTAATCAGATCGGCCACGAGCTTTGCACTTATGGGAACCCGAGGCTTGACCTTCCTGTCCTGCCGCGCGTAGCCGTAGTATGGAATTACCGCGGTAATACTTCTGGCAGAGGCCCTTTTGAGAGCATCAGTCATGATGAGGAGCTGCATGAGGTTATCATTGACCGGGCTGCAGGTAGACTGAAGCACAAAAATGTCTCTCCCTCTCACATTCTCCTCGATTTCAACCCGGATCTCCCCATCGCTGAAGGTAGTACTGAGGATCTGGCCTGGCGTAATCCCCAGGTAATCACACACCTCCTTTGTGAGACTCTCGTTCGCTGTGCCACCGAACAACTTCAAATTATCATCGACCTCATACACCGGATCTTCCTCTCGCGCTCCAAAAAACCATCCCCTCACTGTTGGCTGGGGTGGGAGGATTCGAACCTCCGAATGCGGGCTCCAAAGGCCCGTGTCTTACCGCTTGACGACACCCCAGCAAAGTACTACCAGATCTCGCCATCCTCATCTAACACCCCTGCTCCAAACCTTTCACAATGAATACGTCATAATTCGGCCATGTTCTTCTCAACGTCTCTCCGGCTTCATTGGCCTTGTGTTCCGAGTCGAATACCCCAAAAATGCTCGGACCGCTACCCGTCATCAATGCACCGAAAGCGCCTAATGCCAGCAAGGATTCCTTAATGGAGCAAAGAAAAGGGTATTTGCTCAAGGTAACACTTTCTAGATCGTTGAGGAGCAAATCTGGGATCTTGAGAGCGGCAGCATTAAAGATATCCAGTATATTCTTATTCCCCTCCACTGTCAACCTTAATCTAACCTGCCCATATGCCCACGCCGTGGATACCATCAGCACCGGGCTCACAATAACGTACCAAAATACCGGAAAAACCCGCAGGGGCTCAAGTAGTTCCCCGATTCCCCTTGCTATGGCCGGTCTCTGAAGAAGAAAAAACGGAACATCTGCGCCGAGGGAAAGGGCAAGCTTTTCAAGGTCTTTTCCGGGGAGGGGGTCGTCCCAAAGCGTGTTCAATCCTTTAAGGGTTGCTGCGGCATCACTACTGCCCCCACCCAGGCCAGAGGAAATGGGTATCTCCTTGACAAGGGTAATGCGTGCGCCACCCCTAATTCCCGTTCTCTCAAAAAACGAGAGGGCTGCTCTGTAAACGAGGTTTTCCGGCCCCTCAGGCAGCTCCCTTCCCGTGCAAAAGACCTTCAGCCCCTGTTTTATCTTGCTGATGTTCAGGGTATCACAAAGGGCCACCGGTACGAATACGGATTCTACCTCATGGTATCCGTCGGGCCTCTTGCCCGTGATTCTGAGATGTAAGTTGAGCTTACCGGGGGCCTTAATCGTAATGCTTGCCCGGTTGATACGGGCAGCGTGCGACTGCCTGCTTGTGGGCATGACGGCCATTCTTATTCGCTTGCCTTAACAAACCGCATGCGAAGATCGTAGAGAAGATTTTCCAGGAGATTGTTCTCTTCCTCGGTGAGATTGCCCTCTGTCTTGTTTTTGAGCAGGGTTAAGATATCAATGGATTGTTTGGCCAACGCCATGTCCTTCCTTTGTTCCCCTGACTGGGGATCGGCGATTTCACCCAGGTGAAGCAGCACTGACGAGCTCAGTGAGAGAAGGAAGGATGAAAAATTGACCTCTGGCAAGGGAGGTGCTTTTTTTGTGGTTTCCCTTTTTGCTTCTTCCTTTGCCTTTTCCGCTGTATCCTCCGCCTTTTCCGATGGCTCCCTCACTTTTCCGCTGCTGTCAAAGGTTCTCTTATCCTTAACGGTAAAACCGTCACCCTCTATTATCTCTTCAGACATTTGTCCCTCCTTAGCTTTCTGGTTTTCTGCCAAGACATAACGCCGAGCACTCAATCCCATCATAAACCGGTGGACAACTGCAGTATCCCTGTTGCTGTGCCGGCTATAAAGGGAAATTTGCTTCGATCGATTTATTCAACCAACTAAGCCCTTGTGTAAATTTACCAAAATATGAGGAGGAAGTGCAAGAGAAAAACTCTGTTTTTCCCAACCCTTACCGAGCGTGACATGCCGAAAAGCCCGTCAAGATGTTACCGCTACTGGCTTCCTTGTCACGTCCGGGCCCGGGATTCAAGCACCCGCCGCTCCGGCTACTGCTCTGGGCCGGTGTGGCTTTTCAAAGGTGAGCCCCTAAGAAACTCACTCTTAGTAAAGAGCATGGAGATATCTTTTTTTGCTCTGCCCTCTAAACAAGGCCCCGTACAGGGCCGTTTCAAATCGACGCACCGCCAGATAAGCCTTAGCACTAAGGTACCAGCCTGTGTGCGCCGTTTTGAGACGCCCACTCCTCTGAACCATGAGAGGCCTGCCCTGGCGCTCAGCTTCCGGAGTGTTGTATGGATACGAGAGTATCTCACATCTCAGTTCTCCTTACTCATGCCGTATGAGCCAGGTCTGGGCCAGGGACAGAGTCAAAAAAAGACATCTCCATGCTCAGCATAGCGTTTCTTGCATGTATAACCCTGAAGCGAAGCGCCGGGGTCAGGTGCTAAGGTGTGCATGGACTCGAGAGAGCGACAGGGGCGAACAATCGCCTTGACAGGGTTCACCTTTTTCGTTAACTTCAAAATGCAATCAGTGGTTATGCCTGGCATAACGCAGGTAAAAAACCCTCATCCACTGATTGAAAAGCAAGATCACAAGGGTACCTGGAAGCCGATGATGTTAGGATTTGTTTATGTGCCCCGAGATTAGGTGAATGTAAGAACATCTATAACCTACCAATCATCAGTTGCCCCGCTTAAAAGATCTCTATGCCGTTACAGATGATTCTACAGGTCAGAGGAGATTAGTGCTTGCGAGAGGTTTTAATTGCCTTCGAACCAATACGAGGGTTGATACGCTGTTTTACGCCGTTGGCATGAATCGGCCGGAATAAGGCCATATATAGTTTCTATTGCATATTGCTATCCCTTTGAGACAGTACGCTGTATGGCGAGACGATCAACCAGAAGAATAAGCATAGGCGGCATACAGATAGGCGGAGGGGCGCCGGTTGTGGTTCAGTCCATGACCAAGACCCCGACGCAGGATGTGGCTGCCACGGTACGGCAGATACACCGCCTCATGGATGCCGGCTGTGAACTGGTTCGCCTGGCAGTACCCGATATGGAGGCAGCCAATGCACTGACAACGATCAAATCTCAGGTAGCCCTCCCGCTCATCGCCGATATTCACTTTGACCACCGACTCGCCCTGGCAGCCATTGAGAAAGGCGTCGATGGTCTCAGGCTGAATCCCGGCAATATCGGCGGAAAAAAGGAAATTCAACAGATCGTTGCCGCTGCCCGTCCAAGAGCCATACCTATAAGGATCGGGGTAAATGCCGGCTCCCTTGGCAGGGAAATCCTCAAAAAGTACGGTCATCCGACACCTGAAGCCATGGTTGAAAGTGCCCTCAATCATGTTAGAATATTGGAGGACCTGGGCTTCCATCACATCAAGATCTCCCTCAAGTCTTCCGATGTCTTGCAAACGGTATCGGCATACAGGCTTTTGAGCGACACTGTTGACTATCCTCTGCATGTAGGCGTTACCGAGGCAGGGACCCTTATATCGGGAACCGTTAAGAATTCCCTGGGAATAGGGTTATTGCTATCTGAGGGCATCGGTGATACCATCAGGGTCTCCCTCACCCACGACCCGGTTGATGAGGTTAAGGTCGCTTATGAGATCCTGAAGGCCTTGGGCCTGAGACAACGGGGAGTCGAGATTATATCGTGCCCTACCTGTGGCAGGTGTGAGATAGATCTGGTCGGCCTGGCAGAAGAGGTTGACAATGCGCTGAGTCATATTACGGCACCTCTTAAGGTAGCTATCATGGGTTGCGTGGTCAACGGCCCGGGAGAGGCCCGGGAGGCCGACGTGGGTATTGCTGGCGGACGTGGTCAGGGCACCTTGTTTAAGAAGGGCAAAGTAATCAAGAAGGTTCCCGAAGCACAGCTGGCAAGGGTACTGGTAAAAGAAGTCAAAAGGATGGTTTCATAACATGTCATTTCTTTCGAAACGGCTTTCGCAGTTTTTCATTCCAACACTCAAGGAGGTGCCGGCTGAGGCTGAGGTCATCAGCCACCAACTGATGCTCAGGGCCGGTATGATCAAGAAGCTTTCAGCAGGAATCTATGCCTATCTCCCCTATGGTTTAAGGGCGATCAAAAAGGTCGAGAACATTGTCAGGGAAGAGATGGATAGGGCCGGTGCCATTGAGGTATTACTCCCCAGTGTACAGCCAGGTGACTTATGGATGGAAAGCGGTCGATGGGATCACTATGGACCGGAGCTCTTAAGGTTCAGGGATCGACACAGAAGAGAATCGTGTTTGGGCCCAACACACGAGGAGGTCATTACCGACATTGCCCGAAAAGAGATTCAATCATACAAACAGATGCCCCTCAACCTCTATCAGATACAGACAAAGTTCAGAGATGAGATCAGGCCGCGATTTGGGGTCATGAGGGCACGAGAATTTATCATGAAGGACGCCTACAGCTTTGACGTAGATGATGAGGAATGTAACCGCAGTTACGAAAAGATGTACGTTGCCTACGAGGCCGTTTTTAAAAGGTGTGGCTTACGGTTTAGTGTTGTCGAAGCAGATACCGGACCGATCGGCGGGAGTTTTTCGCACGAGTTTATGGTCTTGGCACAGAGCGGGGAAGATGAAATCGTCACCTGCCAAAACTGCCGGTATGCCTCAAACCTTGAGAAGGCAGAGGTGGCGCCGGCAGACGATGATGCTGTCCCTGGAGAAAAGGAGGAGACACTACAGGTAGTAGATACCCCGGGAATGAGGACCATCGATGAGGTATCCGCTTTTCTGTCAGTAGGGCCGGAGAAGATCATTAAGACGCTGATCTATCAAACTGACCAGGGGCCGGTGGCTGTGCTGGTGCGGGGAGATCACGCATTGAATGAAACGAAGCTGAAGAATCTCCTCAACGCCGAAGACGTTACCATGGCCGATGCTGAAACCATACTCGAGGTAACCGGCGCCCCTATAGGCTTTGCCGGAGCCGTCGGTCTAGACATAAAGATAGTGGCCGATTTCGGGGTAAAAGGGTTGAAAAACGTAGTAATGGGCGCAAATGAGGAGGATAGGCATATCATTCATGTAAATGAGGGGAGGGATTTTTCGGCAGACCAATACGCAGACCTGAGGATGATCACCCCCTCCGACGAATGCCCTCGGTGTGGCAGCGTGTTAGACTTCAGCAAAGGCATCGAAGTGGGCCATATCTTTAAGCTGGGGACCAAATACAGTAAGGCGCTCAGTGCCACCTTTCTGGACAAGGGCGGACGGGAGGTCCCCATTATCATGGGGTGCTACGGCATCGGTATCGGAAGAACCGTTGCCGCAGCTATCGAGCAGAGTCACGACGAGCACGGGATAGTCTTTCCCATCTCAATTTCGCCTTTTGAGGTAACAATCCTCCCCCTCGAAACACATGAGCCACGGGTTCGGGAAGTCGCCGACGCATTGTACCAACACCTGAGTGACCTCGGTCTTTCAGTGCTGCTTGATGACAGAGAGGAAAGGCCAGGTTTTAAACTGAAAGATGCTGATCTTCTCGGCATACCGGTAAGAGCGACGGTCAGCTTGAGGACCCTTCAGAAGGAGTCTATTGAGATGAGGCTGCGCTCCGGTAGAGATCTGAAGTTTATACCGGTAACCCACGCTCCTGAAGCGATAAAGGAGGTTGTACAGGGCCTCTATGATTCGCTTAAATGACATAACCTCAAAGGTCCTTTCCGACTACCCTGCTGCAGATATCAATCTCATCGAAAAGGCCTACGTGTACTCGGCTAAGGTGCACAAGGGCCAGGTCCGTCTCTCGGGTGAACCCTATCTCTCCCATCCCCTCGAGGTGGCCGGGATTCTCGCCAACATGAAAATGGACGAGGTGACCGTTGCTGCCGGCCTGCTCCATGATGCTGTCGAGGATACCCTGGCCACACTTGAAGATATTGAATACCTGTTCGGCAAGGAGGTGGCAACCATAGTAGACGGCGTTACCAAGATCAGTAAGATACATTTCCTGAGCAAAGAAGAGCAGCAGGCAGAAAACATAAGAAAAATGATCCTTGCCATGGCCACCGATATCAGGGTCCTGTTCGTCAAGCTGGCAGACCGGCTCCACAATATGCAGACCTTGGGGTTTCAGCCTCCCGAAAAGCAGGAGGCAATTGCACGGGAAACCCTGGATATTTACGCACCCCTTGCCGGGAGGATGGGCATCTACTGGCTTAAATCCAACCTGGAAGATCTCTCCCTCTTCTATCTAGAACCTAAAATCTATGAAGACATTCGATTGGGGATTGCCCAGAGGCGAGAGGGTCAGGTAAAATTTATCAAGGAAATCAAGGAGATACTGGCCGAACGGCTCAGTGAGGCAGGCATAAAGGCAACGATCAAGGGCAGAAATAAACACTTCTATAGCATCTATAAAAAGATGATGGAGCAGGATCTGAACATCGACCAGGTTTACGATATCCTGGCGTTCAGGATAATAGTGAATTCAGTTAAGGAGTGCTATGAGGCCTTAGGGTTGATCCATTCCATGTGGAAAACACTATCAGGCCGTTTTAAAGACTACATCTCACTACCCAAGGCCAATATGTATCAGTCTTTGCATACCACGGTCATCGCTCCCCTCGGCGAGAGAATGGAAATCCAGATCAGAACGTGGGATATGGACCGAATCGCCGAAGAGGGCATCGCATCTCACTGGAGATACAAGGAAGGATACGAGTCCGGCAAAAGGATGCGCGGGCAGTACCCATGGATGAAACAGCTCCTTGAGTCGCAGAAGAGCCTGACTGACCCTAAGGAGTTCCTCGAAACAGTGAGACTCGATCTTTTCAGCGGTGAGGTCTATGTCTTTACGCCCAAAGGTGAGGTTAAGGAGCTTCCGAGGGGGGCAACGCCCGTTGATTTTGCCTATACCATCCATTCAGAGGTCGGAAACAGGTGCATCGGCGCTAAGGTAAACGAGCGGATAGTCCCCTTGAGCTATCAGCTCAAAAACGGTGATATCGTCCAGATCATCACCTCAAAAAATCACAAACCGAGCAAGGATTGGCTGAGCTTTGTAAAGACGTCTACTGCTCGGACGAGGATCAGACAGTGGATAAAGCAAGAGGAACGAGAAGAGAGCATCGCCATTGGACGAGATTTCCTGGACAAAGAGCTGAGGAAGTTCAACCTAACCTTATCCCGGCAAATCAAGGGCGTCGATATGGTGGCAATTGCAAATCAATTCTCGCTGAAGAACGTAGACGATCTGCTTGCAAATATCGGCTACGGCAAGATTTCGCCAAAACAGGTCATTAACCGCCTTGTTCCTCCCCTGGAGATAAAAGACGAAAAGGCAGAAGGCCTGGTCCAGAAGCTTGTTCATAAGCTCACCAGAAAACGGGATGAAAGGGGCATCAAGGTTAAGGGGATGAGCGATATGCTGATCCGCTTTGGGAAGTGCTGCCAGCCTTTGCCAGGGGAACCGGTGATCGGTTTTATTACCAGGGGCAGAGGCGTCACCATTCACGCCAGAAACTGCCGCTATATCAAGGACGTGGAGCAAGATCGGCTCGTTGAAGTGGAATGGGAGCGTTCTGAGGATGTGAGTTATTTGGCGAGATTACGGGTCACCAACATCTCTAAAAAGGGTATGCTGGCCAGCCTGAGTGCTGTCTTTGCCCAGAACGAGGCAAACATAGTAGATGCAGATGTCCAGACAACGGTGGACAAGAAGGGGATATCCACCTTTACCATAGAGATTTCTGATTTCAATCAACTGAGGAATATTATCGCAAAGATAAAGAAGATCAGAGAGGTCTTGAAGGTTGAACGGATTTGAAAAAACAGCAAGCAGTATGGAGTAGGCAGCATGCAGTAGGGAGAGGCTCGATATAGAATCCTTGCTGCATACTGCCTACTGCTTACTTATGTGCCAATCCGGATCTCAGGCACCTGGTGCATACCTTCAGTTTCTTTGTCTGCCCGAGGATGCTAACCTTGACCGTCTGGAGATTCGGATACCATCTCCTTTTTGTTTTGTTGTGTGCATGACTCACATTATTGCCCACAACAGGTGCCTTACCGCATATTTCGCACACCTTTGACATGATCTTATATTCCTTCTATACTATGGTTCTCGTATTTCCCGAGCGCTTGTTAGTTCCATCTAACAGATTTCCCTCGTTTTAGCAACTCAGAAATGAGGATATCGATTTCGTTTGTTATAAGGTCATACGCGTTGCTCAGAGGTGGGCTATAGATCGTCTCGTATTGGGAGATTCTTCCGAGACGGATCTCCTCACCTATCATCAGAATAACCCTTTCCCCGATCCTGCTGACTTCCCGGGGACCCAGCATCTGGGCGCCGAGCAACGTCTGCTTGTCTGAATCAGCAATTAGCTTAATCCACAACTCCTTGCCGTCGAACATCTTCTTTCGGGTCATTCCCTTTCTGGTCACCGACAAGACCTCCAGCCCTTCTTTGTCGGCCGCCGTCTCGGTGATCCCGACGGATACAACGGTTGTTCCGAATATCTCCGTTCCGAGCGTTTGCAGTGACCCCATAAAGGGTATGGTATTACCGAAATGGATGTTTCGGCCAATCACCCTCCCGTTCCTGTTGGAATGCGTTGCCAGGGCAGTAAGGATTTTCTTCCCACGCACCATGTGCCGGTCCTCTGCGCAGTCCCCGGCAGCGTAGATACAAGGGTCACTCGTTTGAAGATACTGATTCACCGCAATGCCACCGGTTTTGCCGATCCTTAATCCGGCCTGCTTGGCGAGCTCCACATTCGGAACAATTCCCTTGGCAACGAGGGCCCAGTCTGCCTTAACTGTTTCCCCGCTCGACAAAAAGAGTTTGATTTCTTTATTCCCGGACTCGCCCCTAATTACCGATGCCCCCAGGTTCAGTGAAACTCCTGCCCCCACTATAAGCGAATTTAGTTTGTCAGCCATATCCAGATCAAGTTGCTGTGAAAAAACGCGGTCCGAAGAAACGATCATCGAAACAGATTCATAACCTTTTCCGGTGAGTGTCTCGGCCATTTCAAGTGCGATAACTCCTCCGCCGAGTATTGCAGCTCGGTTCCCGGTGGGCATAATCGATTGGATCCTATCAGCGTATCGTAGCTCTGTGGTCAGATAATGTACCCTCTCTCCTTCAAGCCCGGGGATGTCCGGCATCTTATTAACAGCGCCCGTATTGATCAGTAAGATATCATAGGGTATCTCTTCCCCATCTACCATGATGACCTTCTTCTCTCTCTCAATGGCCTCCACGCACTTTTCCGTATGTAACCCTATTCCCTTTTTCTCAAACCATCCTGGCGACGCATAGAACATATCTTCAAACGATAAGGTATCCCTGAGCACGAACGGTTGTTCACAGGGTGTATATGCAGTCCTGGGCCTTCTTGTGTAAATGTCAATCTGTGCCGGACTATTCAGGACCCTCAGGGTGTTCGCACACACGATACATGCCCCGCCTCCCCCGATCATGACAACCTTCATCCCGGTCTCCCCTTTTAAGATTGCCTTCCGTTTCTGTGACAGGTAAGATATAGGCAATAGTCTGTAAGATGCAAGTAAAAAACTGACTGGGGAGGCCCGGTGCCCTTAGCTTTTCCTTCTCTGAGTCACGGAACCATTGCCTTTGGCTTCTTCAACATCGAAACGGACCTCCTGCTCCTCGAAAACCTCTTCTTTTTCGCCCCTCATTTCTGTGAAATGGTCGGTTCCCTCGCCCAGGTGCAAACTCATGAATCAAGGCCGGCTCGCCTGCCCGGATACTGCATTGATCGACCAGGAGATATGGGCAACCTCATGGGTGCAATCCACGGTACGGCCCTTGGCGGCTTCATCGGGCACGTGTATCGGTTATATCCCTTTCCTCGGAACCCAGAAGACTTCAAGCAGAAGCCTTACGGAGATGCTCATCGGGCTTCAGTAGAAGAGCTGCTCATTCAATGGACCCGATCAATCCGGATACCGATAGATTGGGAGGCAGGGGCGCAGATGGTAAAGATAGCCGATTTCACTTTCAGCGCGGCGGCCTTTCGGGAATTGGTTGCTTACATCTGGCAAGGCGGCATGCCGGGGTGGCAGGATAATGCAAGACCGGAGTATGTTATGGCAATGAGGGAGGTCATTAAGGGCAGTGCGGCACCCCTTTTTGCTGGCCTTAAGCTCGAGGAGCCTCGAAGTCAGGGGATACCAGAAGAGCCGGATGAAGTCCCTAACCGATAACCAAGAAGTTGTCCGGATCAAGTCTGAGGACGGCTTCAGATATTTGCTCACTGTCGTGGTGCTTTACGAGCTTCAGGAAAACCCCCGACTCCGTTGAATACAGCCGGATGATGACGCTGAAAAACGCATCCACACCGTTCCAGGCAACAGAAGTTCCCCCTTCGTCTGCCTCGGCAAGAGGTTGGTGTGTCAGCGCAGAAAACCATGCCTCTGCCTGCAGATCCTCCGCTATCCTTTTGAACCCCTCAAACAGTTCTGGCTTGGCCTGGGCGAAATCGATACCGTCGACAATGAGGCTCTCAGGCACGAAATCTATCTCATTTGCCAAATTGTTCAGGTTTTCCCGAAGCCTTGCAAGGTCGAAGCTCTCATTCAGATAGGCGAGAATAATCCTGTTTCTTTCGATGAGATCCCGAACCTCATGTTCGTTTTCTGCTCCGAGGACCGTAACAAGATCGGAGAAGATGACATTGTAATAAGAGGTTATCTTTTCCGGCGGGTCTTTTAAGGACACGTGTACGAGTTTTCCCCCACGAAACAGCCTGTCCAAGGCGATGTCGATGAGGCATGAGGTCTTGCCGAGGCCTGCCCCGGCCATGAGAACGCCCAGATTTCCCTTACCCAATCCCTTGTGGGCGGGGCCTTCCAGGATCTTGAGCGGGCTGACCTTAAAGAAATCTTTCATGCTGTTCCCCTCTTTGCTCTGTCCTTATACTTGAGTTTGAGTTCCTCTTCAATCGACTCGGGTACCTTGGCATATCTGGAAAACTCCATGGTGAACTCCGCCTTCCCTTGCGTCAGAGACCGCAAGGGGGTGGCATACCCAAACATCTCTGCCAAGGGGACCTCGGCCTCGACAGTGGTAAATACCCCGTCTTCTGCCGAACTCATGATGAGCCCTCTGCGCTTATTGAGAGAGGCCATGACATTCCCCTGAAATTCAGACGGGCTTTCCACCGACACCTTCATGACCGGCTCCATTATCACGGGCCCGGCCTTGAAATAGGCCTGCTTAAAAGCCCCCACAGCAGCCTGGACAAACGCCCTCTCCGACGAATCAACCGGATGGCTGTTTCCGTCATTGACGGTGACTTTCACTCTGGTAACCGGAAATCCAATGAGGAGGCCCTTTTTGAGGCAGGACTGAAAGCCCTTATCAATAGCCGGTATGAATTCGGTGGGTATGGCGCCCCCTTTCACCTGGTTAATAAATTCATAGGTGCCTTCATCTGAAGGCTCAAGGTATCCCGCCACCCGTCCGTACTGGCCTGCCCCCCCTGTCTGCTTCTTATGCGTATAGTTGAATTCCGCCCTCCGTGCAATCGTTTCCCTGTAGGCGACCTGGGGCATCCCTGTGGATACCGCTGCGCCGAATTCCCGTTTCATTCGTTCGACGTATATCTCAAGATGTAATTCCCCCATTCCCGAGATAATGGTTTCACCGGATTCACGATCCACGTGAGACCGAAACGTAGGGTCCTCCCTGGTGAAGCGATTGAGGGCCTTGCCCATTTTGACACTGGATTGGTTGTCCTCTGGGGATAGAGTCAGGAAGATTACCGGTTCCGGTACGAACATGGAGGACATACTGACGTTCAGACGGCCGTCGGTGAAGGTGTCTCCGGAAAAGCAATCGACCCCAAAGAGGCCCACGATATCACCGGCCCTGGCCTTGGAAATATCCTCCATTTCATCGGCATGCATTCTCACCAGCCTTCCCACCTTGATTTTCTTTCGTGTCCTTGTATTTACCAGATCATCCCCCTTCTTGATGGCCCCTTGGTAAATCCTCAGATATGTGAGCTGTCCGTACGGTGTTACCTCCAGTTTGAAGGCCAAGCACACCAAAGGATCATCGGGCCTGGAGGAAAGCGTTACCTCCTTTTCTTTCCGGTCCATATCGACTGCAGCAATCTCAACCTCATTGGGAGCCGGGAGGTAATACATAACACCATCGAGAACCGGCTGAACCCCGATGTTCTTGTAGGCAGATCCCATGAATACCGGGGTTAACTGCCTTGAAAGGGTTCCTTTCCTGACGGCTTCATGGATCAGTGCCTCTTTCACGGTATCCGAAAAAATGGCCTCCATGAGCTCATCCGAAAACATGGCTGCGGCCTCCAACATCTCCTCCCTTTTGGCGACAGCCTCATCTAGGAAAGGTGGAGGAATCTCGCCTGGTTTGACCTCCTCTCCGAACAGACCCTCAAAGTAGATGGCCTTCATGGAAACGAGGTCGATCACGCCGGAGAAGTCCTTTTCTAATCCTATGGGGATTTGCATGAGCACGGCGTTATGATTCAGCCGATGACGAAGTTGGTCTACCACCCTGTAGGGATTTGCACCAGCCCGGTCACATTTATTGATAAGGGCCACCCTCGGCACCTTGTACCGATTCATTTGTCGATCAACGGTGATGGATTGGGATTGCACTCCTCCGACTGCACACAGTACCATGATGGAGCCATCAAGCACCCTGAGTGCACGTTCTACCTCGATAGTGAAATCCACATGCCCCGGGGTATCGATAATATTGACCTTATACCCCTTCCATTCGCAGTAGGTCGCAGCGGAGGAGATGGTAATGCCGCGCTCTTTCTCCAGATCCATGGAATCCATCTTGGCCCCAACGCCGTCTTTTCCCTTTACCTCATGGACCGCGAATATCCTCTTGGTATAATACAGTATTCGCTCCGTTAGGGTGGTCTTGCCCGCATCAATGTGTGCGCTGATCCCGATATTTCTGACATTTTGAATATCATCTGCCATCATAAGGCCTCTTAAAACCAAGCCAGTCCTTTAGCTTGAACTCCTCCTCCCAATAGGGGTTCTTGTTAATGAACCACCCTGCAGCAAGCTGCAGGGTATCCACTGGCAAAGTCCCCTCCCTTAATGGGAGGGGATAAAGGGGAGGGTGACCAGACATTTTATCACCCCCACCCAACCTCCCCCATCAAGGGGGAGGCACTATGTTGTAGCCCTGCAGCGAGCTACAGGAAATTATCAAGTTAAACCCAGCCCTCATACCACCACTAGGGAAACATAGCAAGGAATAATCTGCTTGTAAATCAACAAAGAAAAGCGGCCTCATCCATTGTGGGTAAGCAGTTCAGCCCATAACCTTTCAAATAACACGATCACTTCCGATTTTTATATTCTACACTCCTTATTCGTTGATGCCAACCGCCTTTAATGTGTCTTCCAATCTAAATGGAATTACCTTGTTTAGCCTGAGCAAGGGATTCTGGCAAAAGAACACCCAAGCTGACAATGCAAAAATTGCTCTTGTTTCCCTTGACATAGAATTTCTTCTTATGTATATACAAAATAAGTTATTTCTTATATCAAAATGGAGGATCAAATGAGGACTCTCATAGATATACAAGATGACCTGATGAACGAACTCCTTAAAGAGGCCAATACCAGGACCAAGAAGGAGGCTATCATGTTAGCCATTAGAACCTTCCTCGCTGTAAAAAGAAGGGAGAAATTGGCCTCACTGGTAGGGAATTATGAATTCGGCTATTCTTTAGAAGAGCTTGAAGAGATGAGGAAAGATGGATAAAGTTATTGTAGATACCTCTGCTTGGATCGAATCTTTTCGCCCTCAATGTGATACAACGTTTGTTCACCTTGTAAAAGATCTTATCATCAAGGAGCGGGTCCTGCTGCCGGGGATCATAAAGGCGGAACTCTTAAGGGGTACTAGGAACAAAAAGGAATACAATCGATTAAACGATTTGCTGAAAGGGGTGGCTTATCTTCCCGTACCTGAAGAGTTTTGGGAAAAACTTGCTGCGTTTTCTTTTGATCTCTTCAGAAACGGGATTGTTGTGCCATTGACAGATACTTATATCGCCTTACTTTGCGTTGAACATAATACCTCGCTGCTGCACCGCGACAAACACTTTGATTTAATAGCCCGAAAATCCCCTCTAAGGCTTTTTTTTCATGAAAAAAACGGTCAAGTATGATCCTTTACTAATACATTCGCCGTAAGATTGCGATTGCTTATCCTTCTATTTGCTCTGTACCAGAAGTAGACTTGATTGCGCCCGGGCAGTGTTCCTCAAAGAATCATTACGAGAAAAAATCATGGATGAGCTCGAGATAGAAAAAGGATACGCCACTTTTCACCGGAGGTTAAACCGCATACTCCGCGAAAAAAACGTGAAGGCCTTTAAGGTCCACATCGCAGCGCACCCCATGCAGGCAGGCAGACTCTCCCATTGCCTGGGCCTCAGCGATGAGCTGGCAGAAATCGAGATGTACAAGGCCATACTGGTCCGCTCTCCACTGAAAGATCTTCATCACGAGGCCTCGGATTGGCTCAAGACAAGGGGCATCGAACCTCCCAAGGCGAGATCAAGAAAGGGAGGAAGGGGTCGAAGAAGTGTCCGCCACGCCTGAATGCACTTCAAGCGGCGGACAACAATTCGCATCAAGCCATCTATGCCCTGCAACCCATTCGAGAATATTTCGTCATTTATTGACATGCGTTGCATTACGATGTAATATGGCAATGAACTGGAGTTCAAAGGAGTGAGATGATGTCGACCATACAAAAGAGCATTCGATTACCGGAAGAAACGGTGAAAGAGGTGGAGAGCCTGGCCTCAAGCTCGGGTAAAGACTTCTCCGGTCTTGCAAGGGATCTTCTCGCGGAGGCGGTGAAATTGAGAAGATGCCCGGGAATAGCCTTTGCAGATGGCCCTACCGGCAGGAGGGCTAGAATAGCCGGAACCGGCATCGAAGTCTGGGAGCTTATCGCCACCTTCAAGGGTTTGGGAGAAGACTATGAGAAACTCAAGAAAGCCTATCATTGGCTTAACGAACAACAGATCCGTGCAGCTCTTTCCTACTATGCTCTCTACACCACGGAGATCGAGGAAAGAATGACTGCTAACGAGGAGATGACGGAGGAGAAGGTGCTCAAGAGGTTCCCTTTCTTGTCAAAACCGGCTAAGAAGGATGAAATATTACCTTGATGAAGACATAAGTCCCAAGGTGACTGAACTCCTCAGAGGGATGGGCGTTGACGCGGTGAGCGCCCACGAGAAGGGTATGCTCGGCGTATCAGACGAGGAGCAGTTAATAGCGGCCAGCACTGAAGAACGCGCCCTGGTCACAAGGAACAGGGATGATTTCATCATGCTTACCGTCCGTTTCTTTGAAGGCTTGAAGCCACACCACGGAGTGATCATCATTCCCCACTCGATCCCGGGCTCGAATTTCAGCCTCTTGGCCGGGCTCTTATCTGAGCATGCTCAGAAGCACCCTGAGGGTCTGGATCCTTATACCATTGAATTTGTATCACGGGTCTAACACAGGTGATTTTTGGCACAATTAAATGTGCTTTGGGATCACTAACCTCTCAAGTACAGTGCTCGATGATGTCAGCGTTAAACCACCATCAAGCCTCCGGTCAACCAGTTGCTTTCAGTTCATGGACGAAGAAATCCTCGATGATCCCCCTGGCCTTGAGCTCTTTTCCACTGACTAATGCCTCGTCCCTGGTTTTGTGCTTCCCGACGTAAACCCTGAACCACTCACCTTTCCCGGGAATGGCAACTTTTTTCCAGAAGGCATCGAGCTCGCTCGATTTCAGGCGCTCTGCCTCCGCCCTCGCGTTTTCAAGATTCCGAAATGAGGCGATGTGAAGGCTGAAGTAAGGTTGCTCCACTTTTTCGGCGACACTATCTTGGGGCTCCTTTTCAGGGGAATCAGCCGGTTTCTGGATTTCCAGTGCCGGCTGGCTGGCGGTTAAAGGCTCAGCAATGGGGCTGGGGCTCTCCGTCCGGGGCGCCTCAGTGGCCTCTTGGAGTTCTGACGGCGCCGCAGGCAGTTCACGGGCTGAATCGATCTTTATGGATGCTCGATTTACGATATGTTCATTTTCTTCTTTGGTGGGCTCGGAGTAAGACCCCAACCCCGTGACCCGATGGAGCAGTCTTTTCAGATCAGGAGACGTCAACCACATGCTGAAAAAAAGAAGGGCGCAAAAGCATATCAGAAAAATGGATCTGAGTGAAATTCGTCTTAAGTACATACGAAAACTCACCGGTTACGGGGCCTTTTCGCTCCCTCTGGCACTGCAGGACGCGGCAAGACTTGGTGTATCATACAGCATCTTAGTGAAAGAAGCCTCGCGGGTCAAAGAAAAAAGAATCTTCAGGATAAAAGAGGTTGATTTTCCCGCTGCTGAATATCGATTACTCGTGGATGTGGTGGGAAAGAAATTTCTACGGGTTCTTGGAGTTCTATTTTAACGGGCTGGGCAACGATCAGTATACTGAAGCACTCACTGATCCGGACCTTTCCGAACGTCTTGAACGGGGAGAGCTGCATACCCTGGGAAGGGCTTACCTGTGCGGCCACATTAGGATACACATACGTGCGAAATGGCCTTCACTGGCTCAGGCGCGGGATTTTCTTTAAAGATCAGGGTTGTGAGGGCCGATTCGAAGAATCCAGAAGACCGTACTCTCTAGTCGAAGCGTTCCGTGAGGTTCTCGTTGACGTTCGGATACAGCAAGCTTCCATAACAGAATTCGCAAAGAATGAGATTATTGCCTCCTTTTACCCATTCTTGGAGTGATTTCACCTCTCGCCCGCACCGTGAACAGGTCACTGATTCACAACATCTTGATTCACCGATCGAGGCTCCGCAGTAGTCGCTTACTACTTTCATGATGTATTCCCTTTCACTCAAATATCAGTAGCCCAAAAACAATGCGCCAATGATAAGTAATGCAACCACTGTACCTTATTGAAAATCAGTGGAACCTTGGACAGAAACTGTAGTGATTTTAATTGATTATCAAGATCGTTACCCTTTTGCCCTTTCTCGCGGATGCGAATAAAAGCTACAATAGTGTGCCACTTATGAGCAGTTAAATACAAAAATGTAGCAATAGGGACAGTCAAAGCCAACCGGATGCATGGGCACGCAACTCCCTTGTGCCCCCAACTTTCCCTTGTTTTGGGGACTGCCTGGGACGTATACGGTCTTGAGGTTTAGGAGTCATTTGTCACCGATGTAGTGCAGGTCGACCGCGATAGCGGCTCGGGGCCTCCGTTTAGCCCCCGATGATCTTTATACGGGAAATGCCCTTGGACGCTTGAACGATATTTTCGTCTTGACCGCTGGTCTCAATACTGGGAGACTATAGGCTATCTGAACGATCACCTACACAATGTCATTTGAGTATAACCCTTTAAAATGCCTGGAAAGAGCACATGGCCGTATTCGTTAGCACGCTCGAGTCGGTGGCAGTCCTCCTCGGGATAGGGATCTTAGGCTTCTGGATTATCAGGAAACGAATCCTGCCCGGCGACATCCTTGGCTTTCTCTCTCCCCTCGCCCTTGATATCGCCCTGCCGAGCCTCATTTTCGTAACAATCATCCGCGACTTCTCACCAACTGAGTCTCAGGACTGGTGGCAGTTACCGCTCTGGTGTTTCTTTTTTATGGCCTGCGCCGGGGCTCTAACCTTCTTGGCGACGTTCATATCCAAAAAGGATACTCGGCGAGAATTCGCGATCAGTCTCTTCTACCAGAATGCTATCTTCTTCCCCCTGGCCATACTTGCGGGAATGTATGGGGACGAGTCGCCATATATCGTGTTCCTGTTCCTGTTTACCATCTTTTATCCGGCCTTTTTTTTCACCACCCATCCTTTCTTCTTTAAGGGGAGCGGGAAGAAAAACCTGGACTGGAGAAAGATAATTCATCCTGTATTGATCGTAACCCTCCTAGCAGTCGCTATTCGATTGTTTGGCGTGCAGCATATCATCCCAAATTTCATTCTTTCGATCCTGGCCTTGGTCGGAGGTATGACGGTACCACTCCTCATGCTCATCCTCGGCGGCAGCATCTACATGGATTTCCAACAAAAGGGCAAACTCCAGTTGGCAGAAATTGCAAAATTCGTAACCGTCAAGAATATTCTTTTCCCCCTCGTCTTTCTTGGAATATTAATGATACTGCGACCTCCGTACCACATTGCCCTGATTCTGCTCCTACAGAGTGCCATACCTCCGGTTACCGCAGTCCCCCTCGTGACAGAGCGGCTTGGGGGGAACAGGGCTATTGTGAATCAGTTTCTCTTTGCCAGTTTCATCCTCTCCCTGGTTTCCATATCCTTTATGGTTTGGCTGTTTTCTCTGTTTTTCACCCCTCCATGAGGTAAAACTCTCTAGCGAAGCTCCGCCTTCCCGGCCCGTACCGGCTCGGGACGGGCAAACCGACGAGGCACGACCCAAGTGAGAAAATACGAAATTCGAATATCGAAATCCGAAATAATTTTCCAATGATCAAAACCCCAATGCTCTAAACGAAAAGAGCTTTCCAAGAACTACTCAGCTTCGGTTGTTTTGAATTTTGAACATTAGAATTTCGATATTGTTTCGAATTTAAGATTTAGGCCTGCCCTGGGGCGACTTGCCCAGAGCACTATCTTCTTATTCCATTACCTCCGAACTGGGGCCTACAAAAGCGAATCCTCTCAAGCCAGGTCTGGGCCAGGGATTTCGGATTTCAAAGTCCAAATAGCATCACGATTTCATTTCAGCGCAAAAACTTGACATAAATCTGCCGGTAGTCTGGCGGATAAATGTTAAGGTCTTGAGCTGTGAAGACATCTAATACTGAAGCCTCTTGTGAATCTCCTTTGTTATAGATCAAGGATGTGGTAAATACCGCCATGAGGCCGAGACCTCCTTATGTATAAGGTTGCAGCGTGGTACGACAGCGAAATCTAAGAGTTTTCGTAACACTTTAGCTCTTTGAAATTAATCTTAAGCCGAACATGGAGATGTCTTTTTTTGACTCTGTCCTCCCATCGTTCAGAGGAGTGGGCGTTTCAAAACGGCGCACACAGGCTGGTACCTTAGTGCTAAGGCTTATGGGGAGGTGCGTCGGTTTGAAACGGCCCTGTACGGGGCCTTGTCAAGAGGGCAGAGCAAAAAAAGATATCTCCATGCTCGGTCCCCTGGGTTCAGTTAGGAATAGCCACTGGGCATCAGTAAATGAACAGGAGCGCTACCTTTTCAAAGAGCTAACGTGTTACGAGTTTGCTTAATCCTTTGGTAAGAGAAAGGCATTGGTTCACCCCTATGTCAAAGCGTGACTATCCATCCAGCCCTCATGTGGCTGTGGGGGCGGTCGTATTCAAGGAAAACAAGGTTCTGCTTATCAAGCGCGAAAATTCTCCAGGCAAAGGGTTATGGGCAATTCCCGGAGGCCGCGTTCAGTTGGGAGAAACCATACAAGAGGCTGCCGAGCGAGAGATCAGGGAAGAGACCGGCGTTGTCATACGGGCCAAAGACCCGGTATATACCTTTGACCTTATCGAACGGGACACCCACGGACGCATCCGGTTCCACTACGTGATCGTAGACCTCCTTGCCGACTATATCAGTGGCGAGCCGGATCCCGGCAGTGATGCAGTCGATGCCCGCTGGATTGCCCCCCACGAACTCGACAAACTCTCGCTCGGCACGAGCACGAGGAAATTCCTGAAAGAAATAATCCGATTCGGCTGTTGAAGATCACCAGACAAGCGTCCATTGACGCGCTTACTGTGCCAGTCCCGGCTTTGATCAAAAGTCCCGACTCGGATCTACGAACATACCCTTCATTTCTGATCTCCCCCCGGGCAATACGAAGGTAATCAGGCACCCATGCAACCAAGGACCCTGTCTAGGATTGAGAATCACATGATGTTCCTCTGCTCACAGAAGTTGTTTGGTTTTAATCGGCATCCTGGGTTGCAATGGCACAAACCTCGCATTATCTTTTTGTATTGAAGATGAATTTGGGGCTGATTTGATGTAGTGCTTTGAAGTGGGTTTTTAGATTCAAGACAAAATCGAGGACACCCCACCTGTCGTTTCATTGACACCTTATCATAAGAATGATATTAAGGGACTAGAAATCATTTGTTGCCGGTTAAGGAGAGGGGCATGAAAGAGAAAAAGAAAGGCTCTGAAGTTGATAGATATGAAGATTTCCTCGATGACCTCAGCCAGTTTTCGGCAGGGGAGGAAGAAGAGTATCTTGTAGCACGTGCTGGCTATGCTCCTTCAGACAAGGAAATCATCCTCAAGGTCGGCGAGAGTGTCAAGGCAATTCGAAAGAAAAAAGGCTTGAACCTGAAGGACCTTTCCCAGAGAACCGGATTGGATGCCGGACTCCTTATGGAAATAGAGAAGGGAGAAGTATCTCCGCCCCTTGGCACGATTATCAAAGTGGCCAAGGCCCTTGACACGAAAATGGGCTATTTTATCTCTGGAGGTGAGGATCTCCCTTACACGATCATGCGTAAGGATGACCGTAAACTCGTTTCCAGGTTTGATACTGGAAAAAGCGATAGATATGGTTACGAGTTCTCGTCACTGGCCCCGTACAAAAAGAACAGGCACATGGAACCCCTCATCGTGAAACTGGAGCCATCGGACATAGAGGAGGAACGATCAACGCATGATGGTCAGGAATTTATCTATGTTCTCGAGGGTACCATGGAGGTTCGATTAGAAGGAGAGGCTCACGTGCTTGAACCGGGTGATGCCATCTATTATGATTCTACTGTTCCGCACCTCGTGAAGTGCTACGGTAAACATACGACAAAGATCTTAGCTGTACTTTACACGGATTGATAAGGGCTAACGGATACTGGTGAAACGATGATTGCATTTGATTTACGATGTTCAAACGGACATAACTTTGAAGGGTGGTTCAAAGATCTCGACTCATTTAACGAGCAAGGCTCCAGGGGTATGATCACATGCCCCTTTTGTAAGAGCAATAAGGTAACCAGAGAATTATCGCCAGTGGCTATCAAAAGCGCTCGGGGAGAGGGAAAGCCCCAGCAGGATACGCCCGATTACAGAAAACTCGCCATGGGCGTAATGGAGTACATCCGGAATAATTTTGAAGACGTGGGAACGAATTTTGCCAAAGAGGCCCTCAAGATTCACTATGGCGTGACAGAAAAAAGGGACATACGGGGATCAGCGACTACAGAAGAAGAAAAAACCCTCAAGGATGAGGGGATCAAATTCCTTAAGTTCCCCATTTTTAAGCCTCGAGATGATGATAACTAGGAGGTCGTTGCTTAACCAGGATCGTCATCCTTCCAGAAAACCATCCCGTCAAACCCAGTAGTTGGGGTAATCACACATTGCTATGGGCATGATTGATATTACCGGCAAGGAAACTGTTTTGAGAGAGGCGGTCGCCTCTGGTCGCATACGCCTTGCTCCAGAGACTCTCGCAAGGATAAAGGAGTATAAGATCAAAAAAGGAGATCCTCGAGCAGTTGCTGAAATAGCTGGCATCAATGCAGCCAAGGAGACTGCTCGCCTGATTCCCCACTGCCATCAGATCCCGTTGAGTACTGTTGACGTGAGCTTCTCCCTGGAGAAGGACTTTATTGAGGCAACCTGTCTTGTGAAAGCGAAGGCCACAACTGGGGTTGAGATGGAGGCCCTAGTGGGTGTCTCAATAGCACTTGCCGTGATCTGGGATATGGTGAAATACCTTGAAAAAGATGAGAGCGGTCAATACCCGTCTACTCGGATTTCAGACATCAGGGTCATCAAGAAAACAAAAAAGCCCCTCTCATCATACGATCCCGACTAAAAGAATATGACGGTCACGATAATGAAGACCGGCACGAGAAAGACGATTGAGTATTTTAACATATACCCAAAAAAGCTCGGCATGGGGGTACCCGCCTCCTCCGCAATGGACCTCACCATAAAATTAGGCGCGTTTCCAATGTAGGTGTTAGCGCCAAAAAACACGGCCCCGGCGGAGATAGCCATCAGGTATATGGAATTTTCATCAATTAACCTGCACACAGCTATCGGTTCGGGCGTTCCGGGGCAGAACTTACCGAGCGCACTTGTGAAAAAGGTAAGATAGGTAGGCGCATTATCCAGAAAACTCGAAAGCGCGCCTGTAACCCAGAAATAATGAACGGGCTCTTTCACTGAATTGATGACAAAGGCCAGCGCCCCTTTGCTGCCTGCCAACAGCAAAAGCAGGCAGGGAGTCATGGTTAGGAATATCCCGGCAAAGAGGTAGGCAACCTCCTTTATGGGAAACCACGTAAACTCATTATCTTCCCGTATCTGGGCAGAAGTGAAAATGAGGGAAAAAACTCCCATCACGATAATAAAACCATCTCTTACCCACTCCTGGACATTCCTGGTCACACCCAGGGTGGTTACCTCTCCCCAATCCACCAAACCACTAACGATTACAGAGCCCACAACCCCGGCCAGGAATATGAAATTATACCCTCCAGCCAGTTTCAGCGGCTCTTTCTCTTCCTCATCGATCGGGCCTTTATATCCTTCTTTCCTATAGTAATAGGTATCAAGGACAAAATAGACACCGAGCAAGATCAAGGCGGCTACGAGCATGTGAGGTAGGATGTGAAAGGTCCAGAAAAAAGGGACGCCATGCAAAAAACCCAGAAAAAGCGGAGGATCGCCGACCGGCGTCAGTGCGCCGCCGATATTCGCCACCAGAAAGATGAAAAACACAACCATAAAGGCCCGATTTTTCCGGTAGTCATTAGCCCTCAGAAAGGGTCTGATCAGCAACATGGCAGCCCCGGTCGTCCCCATCCATGATGCGAGCACGGTTCCAATAACGATCATGATGGTATTTACCAGTGGGGTTCCCCGTAACGTCCCCCTGAGCAGTATGCCCCCCGAAATAGTAAAGAGGCCCCACAGGAGGATAATGAAGGGAACATAGTCCACTATCATGATATGGAGGAAACTGTGAAGCGCAACACCCTTGTAGGTAATCAAAAGAGGGACCGCTATAACGATAGCCCAAAAGGCCGAGACCTTTCCAAAATGGTGATGCCAGAATTCGGGGGCAAAGAGCGGCAACAGGGCAATTGAGAGCAATATCCCGATAAAGGGAATGGTGCTGTAAAGGGTGAGGATTTCACCGAGGTTGATTTGCTCGTGTTCGGAAGGCCCCTGATGACCATCGCCCGATGCATAGACTGGAAAGGAGAGAGCAAAAAACACGAGCAAAAGCAGAATCAGGCATTTCCATTTCATTGATGCGCCTCACAGAAGACTTAACGATTTGACGATCGGACAGTTCTTGCGCTGCACCAGCTTCTTTGATAATCCTCTCTAAAAAACTGGACATAGACTCTGCACACGAATCTTCCCGGAGCCGGTGGAAGTATAGGCGTGGGGCATGTCGTGAGTCAAGAAGAAACTACCCCGTAGATCTTCATCTACCTTACAAAAGCCGGGACTGGAAAATCCCGTAGATCTTACCGAGGCTTTGTGATATACGGGGTAAAAAAGGAGGAGGCATGAAGATGCAAGACATACGATGGCATTGGGTTCTGCCGGCACTTTTCCTGTCCATGCTTTTTCTCACAGCCCTTACAGGCTGCGCTACCAGCACCCGTTCCGAACAGACGACTCCTCCGGGTGAACCCCGGCAAGCCACAGAAGCCGTGGAGCCCGAAACTGCACGCTACTATGATTTCAAGGATGTGCCTGTTCCAGCGGAAATGGAGCTAAAGACAGACAGATCCTTTGTCTTTCAAACAACCGAATTCGCCGCTGGATTGCTAGCGTTTTCCGGGAGGGTGGAGTTAGACTCACTCATCAGTTTCTTCAGGATTAAGTTACCCGATGACGGCTGGCGTTTCCTAAGCTCCATCAAATCTCCCAAAACGATCCTCTTCTTTCAAAAAGAGAACCGCCTCTGCATTATCACCATAATCAGCAAGGCCTTTACCACCGATGCTGAGATCCTCGTGGCACAGGGCTTCCGGGGCATGTAGTCTTTTAGCACCTGACCCCGGCGCTTCGCTTCAGGGTTATACCTAGAAGAAACGCTCTGGTGAGCATGGAGATATCTTTTTTTGACTCTGTCCCTGGCCCAGACCTGGCTCATACGGCATGGGTAAGGAGAGCTGAGATGCGAAATACCCTCCTATCCATACAACACTCCGGACGTTGAGCGCCAGGGCAGGCCTCCCATCGTTCAGAGGAGTGGGCGTTTCAAAACGGCGCACACGGGCTGCCACCTTAGTGCTAAGGCTTATGGGGCGGTGCGCCGGTTTGAAACGGCCCTGTACGGGGCCTTGTTTAGAGGGCAGAGCAAAAAAAGACATCTCCATGCTCTTTTCTCCAGTGAGTCTCTTAGGAGCCGCTTACTGGGTTGCAAAGGCAGGATAATCTCCAATCTGGTTTAGCCGGAAGGTTTTCGGAACCGGTCTAAAGGCCAGGCAGGTTTCCTCTGGAAAGGGAGAAATCGTATCGTGGTGAAAACTGTCGTGTTGACGGGCCCGGGTGGGAAATCTACTGAAGACGGGAAGCTGGCTCGGTATGAGGCGGAGCTTCACTAGATCTCTTTATTACTGAGCGCACTCGGTCGGATCACCGCCGATTTTGGCCAAACCGTGACTCAAGGCCGGCAAGATAGCGGTCAGATTTCCCTGAGCACCGGCGGGGCTTCCCGGTAGGTTGATGATAAGGCTCGTTTTTCTCACGCCAGCCATTGCCCGCGAGAGCATGGCATGAGGGGTTTTTTTCATACTTTCCGCCCTCATCGCCTCGGCCATACCAGGTATCTGAAACTCGACAACCCTCGCCATTGCCTCGGGCGTCACATCTGTGGGACTGACCCCTGTCCCCCCCGTTGTCACGATTAACCTGATACCCTCTCTGTCAACCCAGTCAATGAGGCACTCGGCGATCTTTTGCTCGTCATCAGGCACAATGTCCTGTTTCTCCACTGCATAACCGGCTTTTGCCAGCATATCGGCAACAAGGGCACCGGATTCATCCTTTCTCTGTCCCTTGGCTCCCTTATCGCTAATCGTTAGTACCGCGGCCGTAATCATCGATGAGCAGCCTTTACCCTTCCTCGCCCTTAGAAGCGGCTATTATCTTATCAGCCAAATGCGCCGGCACCTCCTCGTAATGGGAGTGCTCCATCTGGAAACTGCCCCGGCCTCCGGTCATTGACGTCAGATCGAAAGAATATCGAAGGACCTCGGCAAGGGGTACCTCCGCCCTTATGATCTGCTGCTTGCCGTCGCTGTCCATGCCGAGGATCTTTCCTCTCCTACCGTTAATATCACCGATCACGTCTCCCATAGCATCTTCCGGAACTCGTATCGCCATGCTTACTATCGGCTCCAGGAGGATTGGTGTGGCCTCTTGAACTGCCTTCTTAAAGCACATGGAGGCGGCGATTTTGAATGCCATTTCAGAAGAGTCCACCTCATGGGACTTTCCGTCAAAAAAACGGATCTTCAAGTCAACAACGGGATACCCTGCCAAAACGCCGCTCCTCAAAGCCTCCACTAGTCCCTTCTCAACGGCAGGCACAAAATTCCGGGGCACGTTCATGCCGACCAGGGCCTCGTCAAAAACAAAGCCCTCGCCCCTCTTGAGAGGGAAGATATCAAAATGTACCTCAGCAAACTGGCCACGTCCTCCCGTCTGTTTCTTATGGCGGTAGATTATCTTTTCTTTCGCGCCCTTTATCGTCTCCCGATAGGGAACCTTTGGCGTCTTCAGCATGATCTCCACGCCAAATTTTCTCTTTAATTTATCCCTGGTATTCTCAAGGTGAATCTGGCCCGTGCCCGACAGAAGGATCTGAGAGGTCGATTGATCTCTATCCACCTTGAGGGTGGGGTCTTCCTCCATCAGTTTGCTCAGAGAAGAGTAAACCTTGTCCTCATTCTCTTTTTCAGTGGCTTCAATCGCAAAGGAGATGGTTGGCGAAAGCGGCTTGGCCGGATCAAACACAATGGGATTATCTTCCTTGCAGAAGGTATCACCGGTGGTGGTCTCCTTGAGCTTGGCCACTGCCGCTATATCCCCTGCGCCAAGGGTACTGACAGGTGTTTGCTTCTTGCCTTCAATCAGCAGCAATTGGCCCAGCTTTTCCTTTGTCCCTTTGGTAGCATTAAACACGGTAGATTCTGAATCCACCTTTCCAGACATGACCTTAAAGAGGTTCAGTCTTCCCGCGAAGGGATCTGCCAAGGTCTTGAAAACGAGTGCTGAAAACGGCGCCTCATCTTCGGCCTCGAATTCCACCACATCTTCACTGTTCACCTTATGCCCTTTCACCGTGCCCCTTTCATTCGGAAAGGGTACCGCCTGGTCTATGATGTTTAAAAGCTCTTTTACGCCTATGCTGAGAAGGGCTGACCCAGGGATGACAGGCACAACCAGCCCGGTCTTAACACCCTCAATAAAGCTCTCTTCTATCTCCTTGGGAGTGATTTCTTGGCCGTCGAGGTATTTCTCCATAATATCATCGTTAACCTCAACAATATTTTCCATCATCTTCTCCCGCCACTTCTCCACATCTTCCGCCATGGCACCTGGGATGTCCCCATCTTGAGAGGATCCGCTACCATCATTGCTGTAGAGGTGGGCCTGCAAGCTAATAAGACTGACCAAGCCAGTGAAACCATCCTCTGCTCCAATTGGAAGAAATACGGGTGTTGCATTTATGGAGAAGGTTTTTTCTATCTCCTCCAAAACCTTATAGAAATCGGCCCGTTCTCTGTCCAACTTGTTAATGAATATCAACCGAGGCAAGTTGTAGTCATCGGCAAAGGCCCAGACCTTTTCGGTGCCCACTTTCGTGCCATCCACAGCGTCCACGACAACTACGGCCCCTTCCGCCGCCTGCAGACATATCTTGGTGTCGGAAATAAAGTCATTCTCCCCCGGCGTGTCAATGAGATTGAGTCTCCTGTTCTTCCATTTAAAGGGGTGGAAGGCTGTGCCGAGGCTGGCCTTCCTCTTAATCTCCTCCGGTTCAAAATCCATGGTGGAGGTACCATCATCTACTCTTCCTAATCGATTTACCGACTTTGTGCTAAAAAGAATGGCCTCTGCCAGTGATGTCTTTCCACAACCGCTGTGCCCCACCAAGGCCACATTTCTCATTTGCTCTACTCTTTTTGTCATGCTATCCCCTTGATTATTAAAAAACCATATCCATCTAAACTCGGCCGCAGACAATGCCTTAAGCAAGCATGTCCTGAAGTGATTGTCTAACTTACCCTAATGGGAAAAAATGTCAAGACCAGAATAGGGAAAATCATAGAGGTAAGCATACCAATCTCCGTCGTTGACAGTGTTTCGCTCATTGTTTACAATGGAGCCCATCTCAACAGAGGCTTTTCCGCGAGCAGGGAAGGAGTAAGAAAGCAGTGCCTTACACAATCGCCATGGCCGGTAAAGGGGGAACGGGTAAGACCACGGTCGCCGGTTTCTTAATTAGATATCTGGTGCAAAAGGGGAAAACCCCGGTATTGGCAGTCGATGCTGATGCAAACACCAATCTCAATGAGGTCCTCGGTGTGCCCCTTGAGGCTACCTTGGGCACAACTCGAGAGGAAATGAAAGAGGGAATAGTAGCACAGGGAATGACCAAGCAGATGTTTATAGAGATGAAGCTGGCTGAGGCAATAACTGAAAGGGAAGGCTTTGACCTGATTGCCATGGGAAGGCCGGAGGGACCCGGCTGTTACTGTGCTGCCAATAACTTGCTGTCAATGTATCTGGGCAAGCTCATAGATAATTATCCCTATATGGTGATGGATAATGAAGCGGGCATGGAGCATATAAGCCGTTTGACCACCAATAATGTCGATATTCTTATTCTTGTTTCCGATCCTTCGATGAGAGGAATTGAAGCCGCCGGACGTATTGATCGGTTGGTGGATGACCTGAAGGTGCGGGCGGCGAAGCGATATTTAGTCATAAACCAGGTACGGGATGGGTTACCTGACGGCTTGCGAGAGGCGATAGATAGACAAGGACTGCAGCTGGCGGGCACCATTCCGAAGGACGATCTCTTATACGACTACGATATGGCCGGCAATCCAACCGTTAGCTTGCCGTATGATAATCCGGCCCTTTGCGCTGCATTTGCTATTTTTGACAAAACAATAGAGGCTGATTCGTAGACACAATCGATGATAACGATACTGGTAACAGGTGGATGCGGTTTCATTGGCAGTAGTTTCATCAGATATGTTCTGGCAAATCGCGGTGAAGCTCAGATCGTAAATATCGATAAGCTCACCTACGCCGGAAATCTTGCAAATCTCGCAGACATCCATCAGGAGTATGCGCCGTCCCGCTACCGTTTCATAAAAGGTGACATCGGGGACAAAAAGATCGTTGAGGATATCTTTAGGGAATCGAGGATTGATTGGGTTGTCAATTTTGCCGCTGAATCCCATGTAGATAGGAGTATCGTTGAACCTGCCGAATTCCTCCATACGAACATATTAGGAACCTTCACGCTCCTTGAGGCGGCAAAGAAGTTCTGGCTTGATGCTGCATCAGATATGGCCAAAAAGCGCTTTCTCCATGTCTCCACCGACGAGGTTTACGGTTCGCTCGGCGATACCGGTTTCTTTACAGAAGCAACAACCTACGACCCGTCAAGCCCGTATTCAGCCAGTAAGGCGGCCTCCGATCATCTGGCAGTTGCCTATTACAGAACGTACTCCTTACCGGTGATCATCACAAACTGCTCTAACAACTACGGACCCTATCAGTTCCCTGAAAAGCTGATCCCCCTCACCATAAGCAACGCCATCAAGGGAAGAAGTCTACCCGTATACGGAGACGGCAAAAACGTGAGGGACTGGCTCTACGTGGAAGATCATTGTGAAGCCATCCTGGCAGCATTAGAAAAGGGGCGACCCGGTGAAAAATATAACGTCGGAGGAAACTGCGAAAAACAGAATATAGAAGTCGTTACCTTGATCTGCAATTATTTGGATAAGAGGCTCGGGTTGATTGACGCAAGACCGAGAACGGAACTGATAGCATATGTCCCCGATAGGCTCGGGCACGACAGAAGATACGCAATCGACGCCTCCAAGATAAGAAATGAGATCCTTTGGGAGCCTTCCATGACCTTTGAGAGCGGTATAGCGAGAACCATTGAGTGGTATCTGGACAACCGGGTCTGGGTGGAAGATATTGAAACGGGTCGATATCGGGAACTTTACCGGGGCGAGTGAATGACTAAGAAGACTACAAAGGGTATTATTCTGGCAGGTGGAACCGGGTCTCGTCTTTATCCCATCACCATATCGGTGAGCAAACAGCTCCTTCCCATCTGCGATAAGCCGATGATCTACTATCCTCTTTCTGTTCTTATGCTTGCCGGCATTCGGGAAATACTCATCATCTCTACCCCGCAGGATCTTCCAAATTTCAGGAGGCTGCTCGGTGACGGGCAGCAGATCGGTCTCTCTTTAACCTATGCAGAGCAACCAAGACCGGAGGGATTGGCTCAAGCCTTCATTATAGGAAAGGAGTTTGTTGATGATCATCCCTCCTGTCTCATCTTGGGAGACAATATCTTCTATGGGCACGGCTTCCTGAGTTCCCTGAGAAGAGCGGCAAACAATGAAAGAGGCGCTACTATATTCGGCTATTGGGTAAAGGTGCCGGAAAGATACGGGGTTGTGGAGTTCGATGAGGCGGGTAACGCTATCAGTATTCAGGAAAAGCCTCAGGTTCCCAAATCGAACTACGCCGTTCCGGGGCTCTATTTCTATGACGATCAGGTCTGTTCAATCGCAGCCGACCTTAAGCCATCAGCAAGAGGAGAGCTTGAGATCACCGATGTGAACATGACCTATCTAAGAAAAAACGAACTCAAGGTTGAAACCTTAGGCCGAGGTATTGCATGGCTCGACACAGGAACCCATCAGGCCATGATACAAGCCATAAACTTCATCTATGCTATCGAACAGCGGCAGGGACTGAAGACGGCCTGCCTTGAGGAGATAGCCTTCCGAATGGGATACATATCTGCCGATCGGTTAGAACGGCTCGCAACGAATATGAAAGAGAGCGATTATGGCCGGTACCTCTTGGAGATATTGGCCGAAAGACCGGGGAGCACCAGAGCCTTGCAGAGGAATAATAATGATCTTTAGCCCGTCTCCCGTACTTCCAGACGTCATCATCGTACAGCCGGATGTCCATGCCGACAAGCGGGGTTATTTCATGGAGACCTACCATCAGAAAGAATTCGCTGCCGGCGGCATTGATAGAGAGTTTGTCCAGGACAACCAATCCATGTCAGCCAGAGGCACACTCAGGGGTCTCCACTATCAGATCCAAAGACCTCAGGGCAAGCTGATCAGGGTATTATATGGGGAGGTATTCGACGTAAGCGTCGACATCAGGAGGTCTTCGCCAAACTTCGGAAAATGGTTCGGGATACGGCTTTCCGGGGAAAACAAGACGGCCCTCTACGTTCCGGCCGATTTTGCCCATGGATTTTGTGTCTTATCTGAAAGGGCGGAGTTCTTTTACAAATGCACCGACTTCTATGCACCTGAATTTGAACGGGCCATCCGATGGGACGATCCGGGCCTGGCCATTACCTGGCCCATAAGGGACCCGGTGCTTTCGGAAAAGGATGTGGCCGCGCCGTACTTGCGTGATGCTGAATTACCTCCATAACATCATGCTGATGGCCAAGATTTGATCGCCTGTAACACTTTAGCTCTTTGAAACTAATCTTAAGCCGAGCATGGAGATGTCTTTTTTTGACTCTGTCCCTGGCCCAGACCTGGCTCATACGGCATGAGTAAGGAGAGCAGAGATGTGAGATACTCTCCTATCCATACACAACTCCGGAAGCTGAGCGCCAGGGCAGGCCTCCCATCGTTCAGATGAGTGGCCGTTTCAAAACGGCGCACACAGGCTGCTACCTTAGTGCTAAGGCTTATGGGGTGGTGCGACGGTTTGAAACGGCCCTGTACGGGGCCTTGTTTAGAGGGCAGAGCAAAAAAAGACATCTCCATGCTCGGTCCCCTGGGTTCGGTTACGAATAGCCACGGGGCATTGGCAAATATACAGGAGCGCCATCTTTTTAAAGACCTAAAGTGTTACAATCGCCTGGATTTTTGAGAGGACCGAACAATTGAGGAGACGATGGGGTAAGACAGTGTAGAGGCTTCCTAAAACCGTATTTGAACCGATGAGAAAGCACACAAATGCCACATACTTCATTCAATTATCCAATTAAACGTGAGATTTGGGGAGTCGTTTTCCTGCTGCTTACCCTTATTGTGGCGGTAAGCCTTTTCTCCTATAACCCCCAGGATCAGCTTTTCTGGGAAAAGCCACATGTTGTGGGCGAGCCAAAGAACCTCTTCGGCCCCATCGGTTCCCATCTGGCAGGCAGCCTCTTTCTCGTTCTCGGTTTTTCATCGTTTTGGTTGATACCGATACTGGTTTACCTGGCTGCCTGTTTTTTCAGGGGAAGATTTCCCTCCGGGGCAATCTGGATGTGTGTCAGCCTTATTCTGCTGGTCCTCTCCTTTTCCGCCCTGCTCTCCCTGTACGTACCCAAAGGCGTGGCTTATCGAGGCACACTCCTTAGCGGGGGCGTGGTTGGCTTGTATTGTGCCTGGCTCGGCAAGAAGGTGTTCAACTATTTCGGGGCATGTGCCCTTTTCCTTGCTGTCTTCGTTATCTCCTTTATGATCATCACTCGATTTTCCTTTGGCAAGCTCGTAAATCTGATCTGGTCGGGACTCTCTCGCATTGCCATGTTTATTAAGGAAAAATGGCTCAAATACCGTGAGCGGAGGAAGAGAGCGAGGACACGAAAAACAACGGCAAAAAAGATCTTCCGTGGTCGAGAACGAAAGCCGACCATCGTTGAAGTCCCCAAACTGAAGCCACCGAAACCAACCCAAGAATTCTTTCCTTTCATGAGCGTTCCAGGTAAATTCAAACTACCGCCGCTCGATCTCTTAGACGAGACCCCAAAACCGTCGGATGGTGAGGTGCAAAAGGAGAGCCTGAGGATGAATGCCCTCCGACTCGAAGCGAAGCTTAGGGATTTTGCAGTGGAGGGCGAAGTAATAGAGATCGTGCCCGGGCCGGTAATAACCATGTATGAATTTAAACCGGCCCCGGGAATCAAGATAAGCAAAGTGGCATCCTTGGCCGATGATCTGGCACTCAACCTGAGGGCATCGACTATCAGGATTGTAGCGCCCATCCCTGGAAAATCGGTCATAGGCATAGAGATACCCAACAACAAGAGAAGGCTCGTCACCCTGAAGGAGATCTTGTCGAGTCAAATATTTCAGGATTCCCCCTATCGGCTGACAATTGCCCTGGGAATGAACATCGTGGGTCAACCAGTGATTACGGATCTCACCAAAATGCCGCACCTACTCGTTGCTGGGGCAACCGGCACGGGGAAGAGCGTATCCATCAACGCAATGATAAACAGCATCCTTTTCAAGGCTACCCCTGAAATGGTTCGCTTTATCATGATCGACCCAAAAAGAATTGAGCTCTCACCCTACCAGGACATCCCCCATCTCCTTCATCCTGTCGTCAATAAACCTAAAGAGGCGACTAAGGCCCTTAGGTGGGCTGTTGCTGAGATGGAACGGCGGTACACCCTTCTCTCCGATAAGGGGGTACGAAACATAGAGGCCTATAACCGAAAGATCGGGAAAGTACAGGGCCCACCTGAATCAGATGAGACTGAGCAGACAGAAGAGCACCTTCCCTACATAGTCATCATTATTGACGAACTGGCCGATCTCATGATGGTTTCCAGCAGGGAGGTCGAAGAGTCACTCACCAGATTGGCACAGATGGCAAGGGCAGCGGGGATCCATCTGATTCTTGCAACCCAAAGGCCATCCGTAGACGTCCTGACCGGTATCATTAAGGCAAACTTCCCCACGAGGGTCTCTTTCCAGGTGTCATCGAGGGTGGACTCGAGGACCATCCTCGATTCAATGGGAGCCGAGCAACTCCTGGGTGATGGAGATATGTTATTTCTGCCGCCAGGCGTGGCCAAGCTTACCAGAATCCATGGCGCCTACGTCTCTGAGGATGAGGTCAAAAGGGTTGCCTCCTTCCTCAAGCAGCAGATGAAGCCGGAGTATGATACATCCATAGTCGCCGATATTACCGCCGAGGAGGAGGAAGATGAACTTGGTGGGGAGATGGATGAAAAATACCAGGAAGCGGTTGGATTGGTGTATCAAACAGGCCAGGCATCAATATCAATGGTCCAGCGAAAACTCAGGGTCGGATATAACCGGGCTGCCCGCATGATTGAGGCCATGGAGAAGGAGGGAATTGTGGGCCCTTCTGACGGGAGCAGACCTCGAGAAGTTCATAGGAGGGAGCGATTTTGAGCTTGAGATCCCTTGTTCTATTTTCCTGTTTGTTTTTCTTTCTTGTGCTCGGTTCTGCAGAACAGGTATCGGCCGGTGATGAAGTATCACTCATAATCGACGGCATGAGGAGCAGATATGGAAATGCTGCAGGAATAACTGCCGACTATACAAGAGAAGCCATTAGTAAGACAATGGCTCTCCTCGCAACAGCAGACCGACACGATATCGCTCAAGGAAGACTTTACTTCAAACCCCCATACTCCCTCCGGCTTGAACAGACAAGCCCCCAAGAGGAACTCCTGGTTACCGACGGTCAAAGCCTGTGGTGGTATATAGCCCTCAAAAAGGAGGCTTACAGATACCCGGCATTGGAGTTTGGCCGGGAATTGCGCCTCCTCAGCGATATTCTCATGGGTTTAAGAGATGCGGAAGCTACTTTCGAGATCACCCTTGGGTCACATCCCGATACCAACTCCTTCCGTTTGATCCTCAAGCCTGATCCTCCCTGGACAGACATTGAATACCTCGAGGTAATGATCCTGAGAAACGACTATGCTATTAAGCAGGTCGAGATCTACAATATGGTAGGCGGACTAACGAGATTTGTTTTTTCGGGCCTGCAAGAAAAAGATCGATTTGAAGAAGCATTCTTTTCTTTTTCTCCTCCTCAAGGCACAAAACTCATAGAGAAATAGAGCATTCTTTGCTTCCCTGATCTTTGCCTCCCTACAATCCAAAAATGCAGCTTTTTCCTTAAATTCTATTTGACAAACTGCGCCCCCCTAATGTATGAAAATGCAGCTTTTTCCCCATTTTCCCAAACCCCAAACCGAGAGACACCATGGGCTTGTTTACCAGAGGAATCACGCTCCCCAAGGCCTTCACAACCGCCGGCCTTACCCCCATCGACACCCCCCTGCCCCGGCAGGTGATATTGCCGCTCAGA
>Ga0307380_10000737_pt1 | contig 49062 bp, 46 predicted proteins | sample UN3MG_FD_202239 | JGI IMG/M metagenome (GOLD analysis project Ga0307380, IMG submission 202239) | Soil microbial communities from Risofladan, Vaasa, Finland - UN-3 | ecosystem: Environmental > Terrestrial > Soil > Coastal area > Acid sulfate soil | place: Finland: Risofladan, Vaasa | collected... | reverse complement strand
TGTGGGTGATCCCCAAAGCCAAAAAGAAGAAATGAGAATTTAGATGCCGAACTACACTTTCCAACGACCTGACGGCGAGCTTCTGACCAAGAGGCTGAGCTTCACCGACTATGACGCCATCATTGCGGGTGACAAGCAGATGGTGGATGCCGAGGGCAACGAACTGATCCTGGTGTTCAACCCAGGGGAGGTTGGCTTCGTCCTCAAGGACGGAGAATCAGGGGGTTGGGCTGGCAGGGCCATCAAAGAGAACAAGTACCGGGCTCAACGGAGCAAGGTCATGGCCAAGCGTGAGAAGGACCATGTGTTCAAGAACCGGTTGGTGCCGAACTACGAGGGCCAGGAGGGGAACACCTGGGCGGAAGTCCAAAGTCACGCCAAAGCTGAGAAGGGGGAGTTGGCCGCTTCTACCTATGATTCTCTTGTGACCAAGGAAAAGGCGGGAGCAACGACATGAGCAACACAACTCGACCCCTCTCTGTGATCCGGCGTCGCCCGAACCTGGTGGACATCCTCGTCCCGAAGGACCCGGCGGTTCAGGGTTACCGTTTGCAAGGGGCACTGAACTTCGATATCGCTTTCACGACCATGCTGACAGCGCCCATCTCATCTGGGCACTTGGACCCCGCAGTGGACCGTCGCAAGCTCCACACGGTCAACAACCCGGATCATATTCGGATCGTGTTTGACCCTCAGACCTACAACGCCGGAGCCCCAAACTTGGTGGACGCCAATCAGTTCTGGCTCAAGTACCAACCGGTCGACTTCGCGGGTGCTCCAGGGACAGCGAGTGCTCCCATGCTCATCCTGGCAGAGGACAACCTCCGAGGGGACAGTCGGATCGCCATCGCAGGCGACGCTCCTTCTGGTGCCAGCGTTGCGAACTCGCTGACTCTGCACCTACCCCTACGGATGCAAGGCCTGGTCATTCGAAACAACGATGGTGCCGATGAACTACTCGTGGCCTTCCAACCAGGGGGCCCGGAGACGACCATCCCAGCTCTCACGACGATGTCCTTCCTGGAGGGTGCCCAAGGGTGTCTTTTGGTTCGAGGGGACGGTGCCGTGGTGAACTTCTCAGCCTCCTTCACTTCCCATCTTCCGCTCTAAGGCCTGCTGAGGAACACCTGGTGTGTATCTCGTCAACTTCCTATCGCTCCAAGCGGCCGACCAACGCTACGTAGCCGCATCGCGATTCAGAACAGGACAAAACCTCTCTGGGTCACAGGATGGGGTGAACGTCACGTTCACGGTACCCGTTGGCGACAAGTTCACACACAACCTGCCCTTCTTCTCGGTGCAAGTCTATTTCAACGGAGTCCGTCAGAAGTTGCTTGACGACTACATCGTTTCTGAGAGTGGGGGGTTGGGGACGGGCTTCGATACCGTCACGTTGTGCGTGCCCCCGAGGACCAATGACACCCTCCTCGTGGACTATATCGCAACGGGAGCCCCGTAACCTTTTATCAGACCGTAAGGGTGAACCCGACCTCGCCGTCGTCCAGGAGATACTAGAAACATGGCCCGCACATTCATCCGCCAGGATACTCAGGTCCGCAATTCAGATGCCTATGTGGATGGAACCGCTCCGTCCCTGGCGAATTACGAGACCAACCCGACCAACTTGGAGGATGACCTTGGAAACATCCGGTCGCAGCTGCACAACCTCCTGAAGGACCAGGCGGGTAACTGGTACGACGATTTGAACATCCCTGCGACCCTGGAGACAGGCGTCCAGCGTGGTGTCAATGACTTGAACACCAGCCTTCATGCCCTGGAGAAGAAGCGGGTTCTTCGTGCTGTGAAGCTGCTCAGCGACGTCACGGTGACGGCGGCCACAGCGGCCACAGCGACGCTGACCTCTGCGGGCGCCTTCACGGACACCGAAACGGTGACCATCGGGTCGCGGACCTACACGTTCCGCACTCCCTTCGCTGATGCTGCGGACAACATCGACGCCAGCGGCACGATTGCTCAGACGCACGAAAACTTGCGTCGAGCCATCAATGGCGACGGTGTGGCGGGCACCAACTACGGTACGGGTACGGCGGTCAACACCGAGGTGTCTGCGGCTGACACGGCCACCACCAACGTGCTCACGGCCCTGGCTGCGGGTACGCAGGGCAACGCTCTTGTCTCGACCGAGACGGGCGCCAACATCTCCTTCGGTGGCGCGACCTTCTCCGGCGGTGCTGGCGGCGATGTCGAGGTTCTGGCGGCGGGTGAACTACCGACCCAGACCACGGCGGCTGTGGGTGCGGTTACCACGCTGGGTACGGTCGTGGCTTCGGCCACGTCCTTCTTGACGGCTGGCCTCGATGAGGTGGCCGGTCCTCATGCCCTGTCCCCCAAGAACCTTCTGGAGATTGTCGATGGGTCCACGGGTGACCCCTTCATCACGGTGGGCTCCGGCACGTCGCCAGCAGGGAAGCGCGTCTGGGGCTTGCTTCAGGGTGAGTCAGGCCTGACCGATGGCGTGACCATCACGGACACGACCACGACGCGGGTACAAATCTCGTTCGTGATCGCCAACCCCACCAACACCGATCTCATCTTGGTCGATGGCGCGGAGATGGGCGGCAAGACCCTCAACTACTGCTACCGTGAGCGGATCCGTTTGGAGGACTTGGTGGAAGGCGACTTCCTCAACACGGCCTCCATCGACATCGGTGCAGGCGCTGTCACTCCGACTCGGCAGATCGCCTACGACAACCAGGGCACCACTCCGGTCGAGCAGACAACAGACGCTGACCTCGACTTGGCGGCTGGTACCGAGTGGGCCATTCGTGACCTCGTCAACACCGACCTGTTCAAGATCACTGAGGGGTCTGGCGGTGGCACCTCGGAGGTTCTGTTCGGTACAAGCGTAGACACGTTCAACAACGATGCCGCGGTCAACGACTTCCTCAACGGGTCGTCGTTCGACACGGGTGCCGCGGGCACCACGATCAACGTCGGTGTGACGGCCAACCAGATCGACTCTGGCGGCGCTCTCACCGTCGTGTCTACTGGAGCTGACTTGCGGCATGTCGCTGGTGCTGAGCTGGTGTTCGACGATTCCTATCGTTCGGCCTCTACTTGGTCCTTGAACGGCATCCGGCTCGCCGACACCACGGCAGAGTGGGACGCCTTCGAGGTGGAGTTCGGCGAGGTCAGTTTGCTCAACGCCATGGTCCAGGCGCTGACGACGAACGACTTCACCAAGACCTGCGCCAACGTCACCTCGACGACTACCGCGAACCTCAACGTCTCGAACAGCGACGGCAACCTCGATGTCGCCCTCGGTGACCTGTCGGGCGGTACTTTCATCGACGACCACGACATCTACCTCAACGGTCAGCTGTTGAGGTCGGGTATCAACGCAGCGGCCAACCACGATGTGTATCCTGGCGACGACCTGGACAACACCTCGGACGCCCAGCTCAAGTTCGAGTTCATCGTCAAGGTCAACGACGTGATCTGTGTCATCTCGCGTGTCTCGACTGCCTAAGTCCTGATAGCGTGAGTCCCTGAGCAGCTCTCAAGGCCAAAGGGGGCTGCTCATCCTAAATCCAAATGAAGATGAGTACCCCATGAGCCTGACTTCCAAAATCGAGACCAAGAAAGCCATCCTTCACAATCTTGGGTGTGATGCCGACGACTGGCTCGATGGTGCCAAGAAGGAAGCCGCGGGTTACGAGGGCGCCAAGAAGGCCCTCGTAACTTCGTGCAAGAACGTTCAAGGTCTTGCGGATCAGGTGACCGCGGACATGGATGAGGGCAAGCTCACTGGCCTGGGTCCGTTGGAGGTTGCTGCCTACGCCAAGCTCCAGATCACTCGTGCTGTGGACAGCCTGGCTGTTCAGGCTCAGCACATGAACAACTGCCAGCTCTCAGCGATTGGTGAGATCGCCGCCTATGAGAAGCTCGTCAAGCACTACGGCAAGTTGCATGATCTGGAAGGCTCCAAGATCGAGCGAATCGAGGAAGCTATTGCCTCTGGGGCACTCGTGGTGGAGGACGATGGATCGCTTTCTCAAACTGGCGCCGAGTCGGGTGGCCGTGTGCCTGGTGCTCGACCCAAGCCTGGGATCGCGGCCCAGCGAAAGGCTGAAGCTGAACCAAAGGCAGATGCCCAAGAGAAGCCTGCCAAGGCCAGGACGAAGTCTAAAAAGACCTTCAAGTGCGGCAACTGTGGCAAGCAGGGTCACACGTCCCGGGGATGTCCTGACAAGGCCCCCAAGGAAGGCTGATGGCCCGTACCCCGGACAGATTCCCAGGTGCTCGGCTGGAGGAAGAACTTCAGCTTGAGGATACTGGGCTCAATCCGTCTGTCGTCGGTGCCTTCACCCACAACGCTGGGGATCTGCTGGCGCGAGACGGCACGGGTATCTTCAATCTCCGTTCCGGGTCCGGGCTCACCCCGACATCACACAACGCTCTCAGGCAGCTCATTCACTTCCTCGATGACGGCCCAGGCGACGGGTTTGCCAGCGGCGCTTTCAAGGAGCTGACCTACACAGGGATCAAGCTCACCAACGCGACTTGGTACGACGACAACACCAAGGTCGATAAGCTCCTTTCGCTGGACGTAACGTACACCGGCATCAAGCCCACCACCGAGGTGTGGAAGATGTACGATGTTGACGGCTCAACGGTGCTCATCACGCTGACTGACGCCATCGTCTACACGGGTATTTTGGAGACGAGCCGTACAAGGACTTGGGCATGAGCCGGAACCTCATCAGCGTCCCGTACACCAGCGACGACCTCGAACTAGCGGTCAAGGACGGCGTTGCGACCATCGCCAACCAACGCGGCTTCGTGAGCGTTGGTTGGGACGGGTCCAACTATCGGTTCTTCAGCACCAATGCCTCTGGGCAACAGGTCATCGTCGGGGCAGGTGTTGCCGGGACGCCCGCAGGGGGCGTTGCAAGCGTCCAGGGCGTTGCCGGGGGCACAGCCTTGCCCGTCAGCGCTGCAAGCCTTCCTCTGCCTACTGGGGCGGCCACAGAGGCGACCCTGGCGACGTTGCTGACTGAGGCAACCTTCACGGCCCGCGTCCCGGTCAACGGCCAGGCCCTCATGGCTGCCTCGATTCCGGTGGTCATCGCCAGCAACCAGAGCGCCATCCCCATCACGGACAATGCTGGGTCGATCACCATTGACACGACGCAGCTCCCGGCAGCTCTTGTTGGTGCCCGGCTCGACACGAACATCGGAGCTTGGCTCGGTTCGACGACCCCGACCGTGGGTCAGAAGGCCATGACGGCCTCGATTCCTGTGACCTTTGCTTCAGACCAGAGCGCCCTTCCTGTCACCCAGAGCGGGGCTTGGACCATCCAGCAAGGCACGCCTCCCTGGGCCGTCAAGACCGAGGTGCAGCTCGACTACGACACAGGAGCGGGGATTGAAAGTCTCTCGATGGTGGGTTTGGGCCTGCCTGCCTCGGGCGGCGTCGTAGCTGGCGGCACGGCGACGGATCCGCTCCGCACCGACCCGACCGGGACGACCTCGCAGCCAGTCGATGATGACGGGGGCTCGCTGACGGTCGATACGCCGCAGCTCCCAGCTGCCCTGGTGAGCGGTCGCCTCGATGTAGTGGTTGGCGCCCAGCTCCCAGCGGGCACCAACAACATCGGTGATGTGGATGTCCTGACGGTGCCAGCTCCGCTCTCGACCACGGGTGGTGGGACAGAGGCCACCGCTCTGAGAGTGACGCTGGCCAACGACTCGACCGGGCTCGTCAGTGTGGACGACAATGGTGGGTCGCTGACGGTAGACACGCCTCAGCTCCCAGCCGCCCTGGTGGGTGCCCGTCTCGACACCAACGTTGGGGCGTGGATGGGGGCGACGACCCCCACAGTCGGTCAGAAGGCGATGGCGGCCTCGATTCCCGTGGTTCTCGCATCAGACCAGACAGCTATCCCCGTGGGGCAGAGCGGGACCTGGACGGTACAACAGGGGACGCCGCCTTGGGCTGTGGCCGGGACCGATGCAGATGGGGCGGCTCCGACCGAGAACCCGGTCCTCACAGCGGGGTATGACGGAGCCAACGTCCAGACCAAGCTCACAGACACAGCTGGCCGCCAGCGTGTGGTGGGTGCAGCTGCTGACGGAGCTGCGGCGGTCGGTGACCCTGTGCAGGTCGCTGGTGTGGACGGCTCGGGCAACACCCAAGCGGTCCTCACGGAGACGGATGGCTCGGTTCGCACCCGAGACGACTTCATCGACGACCGCGACAAGGTGGTGGGCGTTTCCTATGTGAAGCTCGGCGTGGCAGCCACCACGTACTACATGCTGATCGACCTCAGCAATTTGAGTGGCGGCTACCCGCATGCGAATACCACGGGTGGGGTCTTCGTCGCTGGATCGAACAGCAAGGGTGTGAAGACCAACTCGGGTGCTAGGTGGGCTGTCGAGGTTTTTGTGATCACGCGGATCGATGGGACGGACGCCGACATCGTTGCTATTCCGGGGGTGTCGTTCTCATTGCGGGACACGTCAACGCTGTCTCTCCCCGAGCAGATCATCCAGTTCTTCCCGATCATGCTGGACCTCACGGTTTCGGCAGGGGCCTTGGTCAACGTGCTGTCGAACTTCATCCTGTTGAACGTGGCCGCGATCAACACCGCGATCACGCTGGAGGATGCGGGGGGCAACAATACTGCGCCGGCTGTGGGGGATGTGATCATCAAGGCCGAGCTTGTCAGCGGTGGAGGCACCCTCGACTTCGCTATGGGGATGCAATACTTCGTGGAGTAATTGATGGCCGACGCTGAATTTCAGGACCATGCGGTCGCCAACCAGATCCTTTACGACAAGGACGGCAACGCCGTTGGCGTCGTTCTTGAAGACGGGACGTACCGGCTCCAGGCGGAGTCGCGCCTCAATCTCCCGAGGCTTAAAGACCAACTCCCTGACCCGGACTCGTTCGACCTGGGTGCGAGGGGTCAGCCCTACATCGATCAGAAGTCGAGGCTGGTCACCAAGTCGCAAATAAGCACCGACGAAGGCGCCTTCCGAGACGACTTCACCGAGGCTTTGGAGTCGGCCTTGACGGGCACGCTTACCTTCGCCGCGTCCACTGTGGTCACGGGCTCCGGCACGGCCTTCACGACGGAGCTGTCCCGTCACAGCGTCATCCGTCTGTCTTCCGACGCACAGAACGTCGCGGCAGAAGTCGATCAGATTTTCAGCGACACGTCCCTGAGTCTGAAGCATGCGTACACAGGCTCGGCGTCGGCCGGTGCGGCGACCCTCTCAGGCTGGCGAATTGATGCCGGCACAGGCATGACCGTATCGCAGGCTTCGTCGAGTGTGACCGTGGCGTCCGGTACGACGGCCTCCAGCGAGTCCCGAGTCACGCGGCACTTCCACGGTCCAGGCACGATCTCGGGCTTGATCTCGATGGACCAGCGCATCGCGAATCAGGAGCTGCGGATAGGCTTCGAGGGACTCTCAGGGTCAAGCGAAGCCGTCGTCGTCTTTGACGGGACTGACAGCAATCAGATCACGCTGCGATCCACCTCCCCGGGCGGGACCGCGAAAACTTCGACGTACTCGCTGCCAGTCGGCGAGGACACCTCCGCACCGCACCGCTACAAGGTGGACCTCGACCACGACAAGGTTCGATTCTTCTTCGACGGTATCCAGACGGCCGAGCACTTCTTCCATATCTCTGATCCCTACGAGCACATGCGGGGAGGGATCCACGTCGTCAACACCGGCACCCCCGGTTCCTCGACCGACCTCGTGGTTGACTCTCTTTTCCTCGCAGAAAAGACGGTTACCGAGGTCAAGGTTTCTGGTGCTCTGGACAACCTCCGAGTGGATGCGGGGGGAAGCCTTCAGGTCACGCTCGTCCCTGCGGCGGGAGCACTCCCGCTCATCGTGAATCCTAACTTTGAGGCGTCGGACGGGGCTATCGTCGCCGGCCAGTACAAGCGGGTGGTCACGTACACCGTCCCCCTCGCCTTCGACGGGTGGCTCATCCGCTATAGCTCTTACCAAAACGAGACTGGGAAGTCTCGCCTCGTGGCCTTCATCGTGATGGGCACGTACGACTTCACCCCGGAGACGTTCACGGCCGGGACGCAGTATACCGCTCCTCAGTGGTCTAGCGTAGTCGAGGCCGAGGTCACGACGGCGCTGGGGAGCGGCGGCCCAACGAACGTAGTCGTGACCGTCACCTACACGAACGAGCTGGGTGTCGGCAGTCGCACCGGGACGATCACCATCCCCAAGAGCAGCATCGTCGGATCTCGATGGCACCTCTTTCTTCAGACCGGCGACCTCGGGTTGCGCTCGATACAGGCTGTGAGTGATGACGGCGCTCAGGCCGGGGCGATCAAGATCATCGGCAACATTCAGCTCGCGTATCACAACGACTTGTCGAGTTCGACTCAGGTTGAAACCAACTACCAGCCCGGCGCCATCGCCTTTCCTAGTGGAACCACCTTGGCCATCGAGTACCAGGGAGGCTCCGTGTCGAAGGACCGCCTGTTTGACGCGCTGATCCAACTCGTAGCGGAGCAGACCTAATGCCCAAACTTCAAATCACTGGCGGGCTAGTCGTTGACTACTCGGATGACGGGTGGGTCGAGTACGTGAAGTGGCTTGACGGGACCTACGCCAAGCTCCAGTTCGTCTGGATCGATGAGGGCCTTGCCTACTCCATCACGGCGGTCGATGGGGAGGTCTACCGGACGTTCTCGATCAACAAGGCGGACGCGACGGATTTCGAGACGAACTACAAGGTTCTTGCCCCGAAGCAGGTCAAACCCCCTACATCCGTCGATGGCACCCCCGTCACGGCCCAGCAGCAACTCGCCTTGGGGCGCATCCCATTCCAACGGATCGATGACGCCACGACCCTCATGAACCTTGACGGCCTTCCGGCGGGGTCGGCTGTCATCGTCTGGAACGGCACTGGTGGAAGCGACACGGGTGGCGATTGGACTGTGACCGGAGACGGCTCAGAGACAGCTGGCTCGATGCACGCAGGGACGAACGGTTGGGATTCGGGGGCTCGTGGAGCCAACGACTTCACCAACTTCGATAACGGGTCCGAGATCGATGTGGCTGGGACCTACGACACCCTAAGCTTCTGGATCCAGGTCAAGAACTTTCCGAACAACGGCAGCCTCCAGATGCAGTGGCGCAACGCAGCCACCACGGTTGTCAGCAGCACGCTCCAGGTCAAGAACTACGTGACCAACATGGACCCTGATGTGTGGCAGAAGGTGACGGTTCCTATCGCCGACTTCGCCCTGACGGGTGACGTTCAGTCGTTCCGCATCGTCTACAAGACTGGTAACAACCAACAGCACTGGCTCGACGACTTTGAGCTGACGGCGGCCGGTGGGGGTGGGACCAGGACGTTCCGTGTGCAGTCACCCGTGGGCGTCATTTACCACGTGGAGCGTCTTGTTTTGGTGGTCAGCGCTGGAGACACGGGGTGGTCCAGCGACGCCTTCGCCAACATCGCCAGCGGGCTCACGAACGGGTTGCTGCTCAAGTACCACAACATCGGAGCTTCGCCTCAGACGTTTTGGACGGCCAATGCCAAGGACAACGCCGAGCTGTTCGGCCAATACGCGGCCTGGAACAGCATCAACTTCGACAACGCTGAGCAGCTCATCGCGTTCAGCATCGACCCGGATCTGTCGAGCGTGATCTTGGTGGATGACGACGACGTGCTCGACTTCGTGGTTCGTGACGATCTCTCATCCCTCACGAGCTTGCGAGCCTTCTTGCATATCGGGCAGGAGACGATTGCGACATGACGGTCATCAGCCTCAAGCGGCCCAAGGTCCAACAAGACGGCATCCCCAAGATGGTCCAAGCCGGCCGGCTTGGGTCAGAGGTCATCTACGCAACCCACAACTTCTGCGACCCTACAACATGGTACTCGGAGTCGGAGCGGGCCACGGACGAGACGCTCAGCGACTCGGGGGACGGTCTTACGTTCAACTCGGCGAACACCAATTGGGTTGATATGACCCATGGCAAGGTCATGGATGAGGAAGCCATCGCAGCCGAGAACGAGCCCACGCACCTCTACGGGATCGTGGTCACGGTAGATGATGTGGAGGCGACCCAGCGGGCTCCCTACGCGACTTCTGGCGGGGACTACGACGTGGACTACGCCACAGGGGACGTGATCTTCTACGCTGACCAGACCGGCAACGTGGTGAAGGCCAGCTACAGCTACGAGGCGGGCTCGACCTGGGTCATGAGGCCCAGCGACGGCAAGCAGCTCAAGATCGAGTCGGCGGAGGCCCAGTTCTCAGAGAATGTCGTGATGAACGATACCATCCGGTTCGGAGCCTGGGGTGTGGCCGATGTCTTCGCGCCTCAGCTCGTCCCCAGTCCGATTCCGTCTGGGACGCTCATTGAGCTACAGGCCACGAGGTACATGCGGCTCGATCAGATCATCGATGAGGCTCTAGGGAGCTACCCAGTGATCCCGGTCATGGGCGGCACGGCCCGTGGGAACGCTCATGCCCGGTACGGCTTTCCGTTCCGGTACGGGGCTGTGCGGGTCTTGGATTCGGCGGCCCTCATGGAGCTGAGGGTCTCCCTGGAGGCCGACACCGCGTACGGAGGCGAGAGAGCGACTGCGACGTTCTACTGTTCGTCGGAGGACAGCTAAAGAAGTTTTCACTTGTGCTCTGCGTAGGGCATGAGAGCGTTGGTGATGAGTGGAGGCGGCTCCAAGGGGGCCTACCAAGTAGGCGTCCTCAAGCGCTGGGTCGTGAGTACGACATACTCGTCGGAACCTCTGTGGGAGCCATCAACGCTGCGGGTCTCAGCCAGGTGAAGCTGGGCAACCCCAAAGAAGCGTACCTCCGTCTGGAGGGGATCTGGGACCGGGTCAACAACAAGAAGATCCGTAAGTGGTGGTGGTTCTGGTATCTGGCCAGCATCTGGCGTCCGAGCATCTACAACTCTGAGCCTCTGCGGAAGTGGATCAAGGAAGAGCTGGACGCAGCAGCCATCGCAGCTTCGGGCCGCCAGTTGCGGGTCGGCGCCGTCAGCGAGACGACCGGCGAGGAGTTCATCGCCAACGAGACGACCCCAAATCTTGCCGAGTGGGTCTACAGCTCAGCCGCTTTCCCCTTGGCGTTCAAGCCTGGTGTGGTCAACGGTGAGGAGTGGACTGACTGGGGGATCAGGACAGTGACTCCCATCGGGACAGCCATCAAGGCCGGGGCTACCGAGATCGACGTGATCACCACGTTCAACATCGACCTACCCCTGCCACGCTGGAAGCCCAAGTACCGAGCGGTGGCCGCTCGGGGCATGCGGGACCTCGAAATCATGATGAACGAGATCATGCGAGGGGACCTTCGGGCCGTGGGAGACCGAAATGAGATCGCCAAATTGGGCGGTCCCTACAAGCACGTGAAATTGAACCTCCAGATGCCCAGTAGGCCTCTGGAGTACGACTCGTTGGACTTCAGCCCGGAAAATGCCGGGCTTGGGAGAGCGTTTGGTTACGCTGACTCAGCCACTTCTCGGTGAAGTTCCTTTTATCCCCCACGATCAGGGCGAAGGGACCAAGTTGCCCTAAAGGCTCAAGGAGAGGTTAGATGCTCAGGCTCATCCACACTCAAATCGAACAAGGCGCCATTCTCGTCGATGATATCGACGATGGTTTGCCCAACAAGCAAGTTCATCGCCTCGGTTCGACCGCGGACCCCGCCGCTTACAAGCGGGACGGGTACGCCAACGAGCCCAAGCAGGCGGTGTACGTTCCCCGAACCAACGCCTCGAACCCGCTTCTCGCGGGCTTCGTCGACCTCAACGAGACGGAGAAGGTCATCCTTTCGGCGGGTCAGGGGAAGATCGCGGGTCTCCAGTCGGCTGGGCACCTCACGGTTGTCAGCCTCGTGGCTGCTGACCTTGCTGCCCCGACCATCACAGGAGCTGAAATCGACCTGCCGGCTGCGGGCGACCTCCAGATCGACGGGACCAACCTCCTGTCGGTGTCTCCTGACGAGACTTCGGTCCGGGTCTTCGGCGGCGGCGTGGGTGACATCACCCTCACGGCCACCCAGATCCTGGCAGTGCCTCCGGGTGCCCTCAGCGATACCCAGATCATCATCGACGCGACCCTCATGCCCGCCCTCGTGGCTGGTGATGAGGTGACAGTCACGGCTGACGGCCAAGTCACGGCCGCCTTCACCATCACCACCTGATCAGCTGAACTCGTGAAGTGCGTTACCGCCTCCTCCCCTGGATTCTTGAGCAAGAAGGCTCGGACTTCTACCGCGTTGAACGTCGGTGGCAGCCCAAAGACCTTATCCCCGACCCTTACCGTCGGAACTTGCTCAAGGACGCTCAGGCCAAGCTTGATCGCTTGTCGAAGGCGGAAGACGAATTTCAAACCCTTGACCGGCCGGCGCTCTTCATCGGCAATCTCAAAGACCTTCGCCTGGCCGTCCGTCGTGCCCAGTTCGCTTGGCGGACAGACGACCTCAAATTCATTCAAGCAATTGCGGAGTTTTACTCCAAATACGGAATCATCCTTCAAAACCTCAAACATGAGGCTGCCAGGGGTCGATTCACTCATGAGCCATAGTAGGAGCTGAACCATGCGAGTCGGTGTCATTCGAGGGGATATGCCAGGCCCCGTTCTCCTGGCGGATCTGGAATCGGTCTCAGGCCGAAATGTGTCCACGGAGGCCCCGGGTCAAGTGCGGTACATCAGCCGGCCCACTGTGGCTGAGGTCGAAGCGGCGCTTGCCGACGCGACCACAGGTGCGGGAGCAACCCTCGCGGGTAGCACCCTGGCCTTCAACGTGACTGTCGTGGCCGCAACATCTGACGACCTCCTGCTGAAGACCTCAGCTGCGGCGGGCTTCACGACGTACACGATCGCGGCAGCAGCCTACACAAACCTCACGGACCTTCTGGCGGCCATCAACGCCGCAATTGCGGGTTCCGGGATCACGGCTCGTGAGAATGTGGCGGGTGACGGAATCGCATTGGAGAGTGACACCAAGGGTGTTGACTCCTACGTCGAGAACGACACCATCGCCAACGGCAGCAACGCCAACACCCTTCTTGGGTTGGCCGATGGTGACGTTCGGGACATGCCTTCGGCAGCGACTTTCATCACCGACGCTCTGCCGGTGGGTGGTCCTCTCGATGTTTCGACGGCGACCATCGAGGCTGTGGGAGCTGGCGACAATGCCAATGCTCTGTCTCTCATCCCGACGGCTCGTGGAACGGTTGCTGCTCTGGCTGAGGCCGTGGCTCCGCTGCTCATCGAGACCCCGGTGGTCGAGGACAGTATGCGAGCTGGACACCTCAGCAGCTTGCTGAGCGCCAACTTCAACCCGGATCCTCGACGGTCCCCGGCACTGGTCAACGGTGCTGCCATCGAGGTCGTGGAAGATGACGGCTCGACTCCCTACACCGTGGGACTTCCGGCCATCACATCGGCCACGCTCGACAGCCCTGGTGCTGGCGACGTGACCATCGCGGGTACGGACCTGTCTGGTCCTGGCGACCCCACGGCCGAGCGCAAAGAAGTGACCGTGAAGGTTCTCGGAACGGGCACCCCGGATGGCGGCGACTTGTCGCTCTCCCAGGACATCATCGAGGCCAACGGTGGCACCGTGACGGCGACCAGCATCGTCATCCCGGCTGTTCTCAACAACCTCGCCGGTTGGGCGACCGGGACCACCTCGGTTCAGGTCAAGATGCGTAGCTACGCTTCGGCAACCGAAGCCCTCGCCTGATAGGTGAGGAGGGTTCAGGGCCGACCCAAAGGGCCCACTAGATGAAGATCCAAACCCAGACCCAAATCTAACGAAAACTACACCTTTGGGTGACCAGATTGGGATGACAGATGACAACCAAAGACGACCAGGGGGAATACCGTACCTCCGACCTGTACTTCGCTGCCTACCTTCAGGTGGCTGGAGTTCCGATGGTGAACCACAAGCGCAACGGCAACGGGAAGGTGAGCTTCATCTTCGACACGTCCGTTTGTAGTGTCGACGAGCTGAAGCGGGCTTGGTTCAACCGCAGTGGGAAGGTCGAGGCTCTCCCTTTCTCTGACGCGATTAAGAGCCTCAAAAGTATCTGCCACATGCCGTGACACCGGAAGCTCTTATGAGCCAGCGTGTTTGAAAGAGGGCTCGCCCGCCGACTCAAGGAGCTGAGACACCCATGGATGCCAAAAGTGACTACCTAGAGGACAACATCCTCAACCACGTCCTTCGGAACGTGGCCTACACGAGTCCCACGACCGTGTACTTGGCCTTGTTCACAGCTGCCCCGACGGACGTCGGTGGTGGCACTGAGGTCTCAGGCGGCTCGTATGCTCGTCAGACCGTGACCTTCGCAGCTCCGATCTCGGGTGCGGTGGCCAACTCAGGTGCGGTGACCTTCCCGTTGGCCACGGCCAACTGGGGGACCATCGTGGCGGCTGCCCTGTTCGACGCCGTGTCTGCTGGCAACATGCTGTACTACGGAGCCCTCGCCACCTCCAAGGTCGTCGACACGAACGATCAAATCTCGTTTGCGAACGGCAGCGTGACCGTCAGCGAAACGTAGGGGTCATCCTTCATGGCCGCGATTGACGGTGGCACCCTCACGCTTGTCGGTGAAGCGACGATTGCGGCACCAGCTTCGGTGTTCATCCAGTCGGCGGGCTCCTCGATGGCGGCGGGCTCCGTTGTCAGTGCAAACCTAACAGGTATTTTCGGCGGGTTCGTCAACATCTCTGGGGACACAACCTTCGAGGTCACGCCCACCGGCCTCAGGTTGGGGATCTTGGACGTTGAGGGTCAGGCGACGGTCACCATCCCACCAGGCCAGCCCAACTTCTACTACGCGGCCTTTGAACTTGGGGGTCAGGCGACGATGGCCGCCATGGCTGAGGTGGCCTACGCGGCGGATCTAGCTCTCGCGGGAGAGGCATCCGCCTCCCTGGATGCTCAAGTGGCTCTTGGAGCAGACCTAGCCATGGCAGGGGAAGCCGTCGTAGCCATGACAGCAGTGATGGCCCTTGGCGGCGAGCTGGACATCTCGGGTGATGCGGTGGCTACTGCGGACGCCCTGGAGGACGACGAAGGGGCTGCTGATCTTGCAGGTGGTTCCGCCATCACAGCCGTCATGAACGTGGCCTACAGCGATGATGTGGCGATCGTGGCAGGGTCGAACTTCCAAGCCCTCGCCATCGTCCACCCTCCGTTGACTGTGGCAGCTCCCTTCCCCGGTTTCGTGGCCCCCGATCCCTTCCCCGGTTTGCAGGTGGGTCGTGGGGACCATCGTCGAGACGAAACCACTCGCATCGATACAGCCGCCCAAACGCAGCTCATTGACCGGGATGAGACGGCTCTGGATTCCAAGGGTCGCTTTGTGCCGGCGTCGCCTCCTACGACGACAGAGTCATCGGCGGTGATCCCCAAGAGTAGAAAGAAGCGGGAGGATTGATCCATGGCTGCGGTTGATGGAGGTGTCCTCACGTTTGTTGGAGAGTCGACAGTGACCTCGACGGCCAAGGCGAGTCGGCTCGCCTCGATGGCCTTGGCGGGCCAATCCTCAGTTGCTCTTCCCGCAGGTCAGCCCAATTTCTTGCTGATCTTGGAAGAGCTGGCGGGCCAATCGGCGGCGACGGCTGCTGGTCGAGTTGCCTATGCGGCTGATCTCAGCCTTGTTGGGAACGCTGCTGTTGCTTCCGCAGCCCAGGCTGTTTTTGCTGGGGAGGTCACCGTCGCTGGGGAGGCTACCGTGGCTCAGGCGGGCCAGGTTCTCTTTGCTGGCGAGCTGGACATCTCAGGGGACGCTGTGGCTGCTGCGGACGCTCTGGAGGATGATGAGGGGGCCGCCGACTTCTTGGGGGCCGCCCAAATCACAGCGGCTATGAGTGTTGCCTACAGTGGTGACATGGCCATCGCAGCGGGTTCTGGGTTTGTGGCCATCGGGCTTGTCCGCCCTCCAATCACGATTGCTGCGCCCTTCCCCGGCAGGCTGCCAGCCGATCCTTTTGCAGGGCTTCGAACAGATCGTCCTCCTCATGGCCGGGTTGAAAAGGTCAGCATTAGCGTCTCGGCGAGGACCCAACTCGTCGATCGAGATGAGACGGCACTCAGCGGCGACGGGAAAAACCGGTGAGTATTTTCGCGGTTGCTTTGGTGAACATTCCTTTCTGAGGAGATACCCATGGCAACCACACGAGGGCGGCTGATCCAGATCAACCAGGTCGTTTTCGACCAGGCCGACTATTTTCAGTCGGATGGGTTCACCCGCGAGGTGGGCCTAGGCGCAGGCGACCTGACCCACGAGGTCTTCTACCGAAACATCCTCCAGCCATGGCCGTTGGTGGATGGGACCTTGATCTCCGATGCTGCCATCAAGAGCGGCAACCTCTACTGGAACGAGGTCCCTGGGAGCCCTGGGTTCTACAACGTCCGATGGCGTCCAAATGCTCTTGGGTATTGGCGGATCCTTACGACGTGGGCAGGCCCTCCAGCCCAGATCATGGCGCAGGACTACGACGTGGTGGACCAACCAGTGGCTTCGTCCTCTGGTCTCCGGTCCACCTTCATCAAGCCCGGGGCGGACTGCTGATCGTTCTATGAGCCCACACCGGTGAGAGGACCCAATGAGCAAGACTAACTACCTGGAGACACAACTCCTCAACCATGCGCTTCGGAACACCCCGTACAGCGCTCCAACCACGGTCTACGCGGCCCTGTTCACTTCAGCCCCGGATGACACCGGTGCGGGGACAGAGGTCGCAGGCGGCTCGTACGCCCGGCAGACGGTCACCTTCACGGCACCGGCTCCCGACAGCATCAGCAACACTGCGGATGTGACCTTCCCAGTGGCGTCGGCTGACTGGGGGACCATCGTTGCCTTCGCCATCTTCGACGCGGCTTCGGCGGGGAACATGATGTACTACGCCAACCTCACGGCGAGTCGGACGATCCTGACCTCAGACCAATTCAGGTTTCCTTTGGGTCAACTGATCGTCACCGAGGACTGAAGCCTCTAAACCGTAAGAGGGATCGTAGCCAGGGATGACGCTTTTTGATGGTGCTGGACAGGCGGATGGGACGACAGTTCTTACCGCCACAACAGCTCTCCTTGGGGTTCTCGGAGGGTCCAGCATCGGTGCGTCCGGGGGTTCAGCTGTCGGCAGCGGCAACTTTGCTGGAGCCGCTGTTGCAGCCGGCGTGTCTGGTGGTTCAGCTGCTGCCAACGTCGATGGGGTGCTCGCCGGTCAAGCAGACGGTCAAGCGACCGTCTCGGCGGAGACTCATCCCTACGGTGGTGGCACCGCAGTGGGCACAGGAGCGCTTGCAACGGCCGACGGAGCCTACCTAGCCGGCGGAGCTGGGGCGGCTGCTGGGGCGGCCTCAGCGACCGCTACAGGTGGCATCCTGTTCCTCTCGACGGGGATCGCAAGCGGCAAAGGCACCCTGGAGTGGGACTTCATCCAGGAGGCCGGCGGAACGGTCGTCTGCTCAGCGTACGTCACGGGTTCGGGGGTCCGTATCCGCAATGCTCGGGGCTTCGTTCAAGGCTCGACCTTGATGGTGTGGAGCTTCCCTCTCCCGATGGTCGGCAAGACCGTCATGGTGGCTCACGCAGAGGTAGAGCGGGTCCCATCGCTCCGAGCCATCGTCGCCCCAGCCAAGTGTTTCCGATATCTCCAGCTACTTCAGCGAGGGGACTGCTCGATCTTCATTTCAGATGCCAGGGGCGCGGTATCTCCAGCGGTGGTGACCTACACGCTCTTTCAGCAGCGAACTGACGGCAGCCGTCGACAGGTCGGCCCTGCGGGTCGAACTCCAGCTCGCGGGGACGTGGGCGAGTTCTACATCACGGGTCGAGCTGGTGAGAGCGGGCAGCCAGGGATTTGGACTGTTCAGTGGACTTTTCAACGAGATTTTCAAGGCCGCAAAGAGACGAAGGAGCAGAGCTTCCAAGTCCTCGATGCGGCCCTAGCAGCGGATCCTCGTGACGTGACTGTGCGGATCGAGAAATACGGGTGGAACTGAAAATGGGAACCGACAACATTTCGCAGAACGTGACGGACCGATTCAGGACCGCCAAAAACGTGGTAGCTCGATTCAAAGCCGCCAAAATACTCCCCACGGTTGAGGGCTTCCTGCTCCATCTCCAAGGGGGCCTCGTCCAGTACGACGAACGAGCTAGCAAGCGACGAGGCCACAACCCATACGCTCTAGGGCACTACATGGGCGCCTTGGGCAAGATCCGGGACGACACAGCGAGGTTCAAGGACAGCGAGGACCACGGCGACTTGATGAAGCTCAAGAAGTCGATCGAGCGGCGCTTCATCGTCAGTGACATGCCGCCGGCCAAGAGGACTCTCAAGGCCATCGACGAGTTCATCTCGTCCGGCAAGGCTCCGAACTACCCGGTGACGAAGGTCCCCAAGAATCTGCCCAAGGAGAAGTGATGCCGAGCCCCGTAGACAAGTACTTCGATGAGGTGAAGAAGGACAACCCTTCTTACTCCGACGAACAGGCTTGGGCTACGGCGTGGTCGATCTACTGCAAGCACAAGAACCCGGGGTCCGAGCACTGTCAGAAGCCCCCGGGGGAATACCTCAAGGGGAAGTCCGCCGACACTCTCACCACTCGTCGGGTCCTCGCTCGTTTCGCCAAGGTCTGATCTATGGGCGTCGCATTTTTCAAAGGGCAACAGCTTGGGTCGGACGACCTCGACATCTTCTTGGAGAGCGCCTCCGGGACGCCGTCGAACGCCGCCGAGATCCACTACGCCCTCTATGACGTGACGACCGGACAAGAGGCTCTTCTTGGGGTGCCTCGCCGCAGTCCTGCGAACCCTGCGGTCGGGTGCTACTACGCCAGCGTCATCATCCCGCTCGATGCCAACATCGGGCTGTACAGGGTCAAGTGGACCTTCCGAGAGATGATCGGCGGACCGGTTCATCAGGCTGTCCAGGAGTTTGAGGTCATCGACAAGGCGACCTTGGACACGTCGCTTTACACGAGCTGTGAGACGGACATGATCCGCCGTCTCCGCATCCTGCTTCGGGACAACAACCCTGACAGGAACTATCACTTCCGGCCTCCAGCTCACGAGGCGACCATCCGCCAGTTCAACCAGGTGTTCGGCTACATTTGGGAGGACAATGAGCTTCAGGAGTACATCGCTCGTGCGGTCGACATGATCAGCGCAGCTCCGCCGGCCACACCCTTCGCAAGCTGTGATCAGCTCGTTCAGTGCTACCCTCAGTGGCGGACGCTCTTGCTCAACGGGGCCATGCAGCACGCCCTGTTGGCCCTCATGATCAACTGGATCGCTGACGAGTTCGACTACAGCATCGGTGGGGTCTCGCTCAGCATCGAGAAGTCGAGCAAGTACGACAGCGCCTACCAGACCATGAATGACCAGTTCGACAAGCAGCTCGAACGGGCGAAGGCAACGGTCAAGATTGTCCGGGGCCTCCAGCAGCCTCGCTTCGGGGTCGGCATTCGCAGCTCCTTTGGCCCCTACGCAGGTCGAGGTGTGCTCACCCCAGCCAAGTTCATCGGATTCTAGTTCTCAGGATCCGAGGAAACCAAACACAACCCTTTCTTGGAGAAAACAGCATGAAACTGCGACTATTTGCCGTTCTGACGGCGTGTGCCTTGATGACCCTGGCCTGTGGTGACGATGACGAGACCACAGAGCCCACAACGACTGGGACCGCTGGTTCCGGTGGGTCTGGTGGCTCGGATGGCGGAGCAGGCGGCTCAGACGGCGGCATGGGCGGTTCGGCTGGCGGTATGGGCGGAGCTGGCGGCTCGGCTGGTGGCATGGGCGGCTCAGGTGGAGCAGCCGGTGGTTCTGGCGGCGCTGGTGGTTCTGGCGGCAGCTGACTCGACCTGAAGCATCGCTGAAAAGGTCCGTTGGGAACTCCCAGCGGACCTTTCTTTTTATGGGCGCGGTAAGTCGATGGCTCTCCCGACACTCGCAAAGACCTGGAACTTCAGTGTGAACCAGGGACCGTGGGGCACGTCCGGCTCTGGCGACCGGGAGTCCCACTGGTTCAACGTCAAGGAGCTGTTCAAGAACATCGCTCCTGGTTGGTCCGTGGTCGGTTCGGGCGGGCTCGGCGCGGGCGGTGGCGGCGGGATGGACGCTGTGGACCGTTGGACCACGGGTGCCGACGTTCAAATCCTGTCCACAGTCACGACCAACAACAGCTGGGTGGTCCTCCAAAATAACGCCATCAAGAGCGGGTTCCAACTCCTCATCCAACCTCAGACGGGTGGGGGCGGCTGGCAGGATTCGAGCCATTGGGCTGTGAGTCCTGGTGGCCTCTACACGGGCGGAACCCAAGTATCCGTCCCGACCGCGACCGACAACATCATCCTCGCAGATACCGCTAACTGGGCCAACAACAACGGCGACCGCTCCAACGTGCATCTCATGATGTCGAGCGACGGTCAGTCCACTCGACTCTGGATGAACACCTTCGGAGTCACCCGCGTCTTCTACGCTTTCGAGAAGCCGGTCAACGTCGTCTCGGGCTGGACTGATCCGTGGGTCGCCATCGCCGTGCAGTTGGCAGGGGTAACAGGGCCTACGTACGAGCGGCTGTGCGAGGTGGACACCTACACGTTCGCCGAGGCGAACGCGACCACCATGAAGATGTACCTCACGACTGAGGGGTGGAACTTCGATGTCGTCGACAGCGCTGCCGGGATGCGGATGCTCTGGGGCAACGCCCTCGACGGGGACAGCTTTCCGATGGCCCCCATCGGACTCGCGAGTGAAACGACGGGTGTGAGAGGACGGCATGGTGAGCTGGCCGATATGTGGTGGGGCTCCAGGACGGTCGGAGACAACGCCCACTACCCCGACACATTGCCACGCCAGTTTGTGCAAATCGCGGACCTCATCCTACCTTGGGACCAGACCGCCGGGGCCATCAACAGGACGACTGACTGACCATGGCGCTCCCCACACTCACCAAGACCTGGAACTTCGATGTCAACCTGCCTGGCAGCGCTCCTGGAGCGAACCAGGCGTCATTCGACAAGCATTATTTCGACCTCAAAGAGTCGCTCATCAATATCTCGCCAGGCTGGTCTGTGGTGGGCTCGGGCGGCCTGGGTGCTGGGGGTGGCGGGGGTATGGACGCCACAGATCGTTGGACGGTGTCCACGGACCTACAAAACACAGTCAACAGCCCAACATCCGGCAACAGCTGGGTCGTCCTCCAGAACAACGCCATCAAGACCGGCTTTCAGATTCTGTTTGGCCCCAGAAAAACATCGGGCGGTTGGTTTGGAGGCGAGCTTTTGAGGATGAGCCCTGGAGGCCTCTACACAGGGGGCGCCCAACAAGCAACACCGACAGCCACAGATGAGATCACCTTGTTGGGTGGGAACCGTTGGGTTGATGGCGACACACCTGCCCCCAGAATCAATGTCGCGATGTCGAGTGACGGAGAAAGCACTCGCATCTGGCTCATGGCGGGAGGCGTCAGTCGAGCGCTCTACATTTTCGAGAAGCCAGCGAACACCGTCTCGGGTTGGACCGACCCTTGGATCGCCACAGCCATCTCCTACAACGCTGCTTCAGTCATTGGCGAATATGGCGACCTGGCGAACACGGACATCTACACCTTCAGCACCGTGGGCTCAACGACGATGAAGCTCTACTGGACCTCGGAGGCTTGGAACGTCGATGCTACGTCGGCCGCAGCAGGCCAACGTCTGACCACCGGCAACGACCTTGACGGAGGAGCCTTCTCGATGGCCCCCATCGGGCTCGCTAGTGAGACAGGGGCCGTACGAGGCCGACACGGCGAACTAACGGACATCTGGTGGGGCTCAACATCCGTTCCAGATGGGGGGCACTACCCCGACACATTGCCTCGGCAGTTTGTCCAGATCGGGCACATCATCATGCCCTGGGATCAGACGGCGAGTGGTTTGAAGAAGACGGTGTAGGTATGGCTCTGTTCTCCACCAAGAGCTGTGACTTCGATGGGAGCAACGACCACGCCATCACGTCTGACGGCACAGTGGCGGACTTCGACCACAACACCCCGTTCAGCGTCAGCTGTTGGTTCAAAACGACGGACGTAAGCGGATATCTCGTATCGAAGGTGGACAACGCCCTGACACGTGGCTGGGGCTTATACATCCACTCAAGCGGCCAGCTTTACGCCGTCTTCAATAACTCTGGCGCCGTCTCCGTCAACGTCCACACCACGTCCGGTTTCAACACAGGGCAGTGGATCCATGGCGTGATGACCTACAGCGGGAACGGACTAGCCTCTGGCTTTTCCTTCTACGCGGACGGGGACCTCCAAGCAAAGGCTGCCCCCGTCAACGACAATCTCGCAGGAGCCACAACTCTAAACTCGCAGCCTCTCCAGATCAACGGTCGGTCAGGGACAATTGGCCCCCTCACAGCCCAGACAGATGATGTCGCGATCTATGACAAGGAGTTGAGCGCTGGGGAGGTCACCACCATCTTTGCTGGAGGCAACCCCGCAGACCTCCGCCTCACAGGTCCCAGCACGAACCTGGTGGCCTACTACACGATGGGGGATGGGGACACCTACCCCAATTTGAGGGATCGCCAGGTAGCAACGCCCATCCTCGCCGCGGGGACCGTCAAGGACCGTTCATCCAACTCGAACGACGGCACGCCCACCAACATGGAGGACGCTGACTTCACGACCGACACTCCTGGTGGGGTCAGCGGGTACTCAGCTCTGCTCGATGGTGTGAACGAGCACATCACGATGGGGGATGTCGCCGAGCTAGACTTTGACGGGACGGGACCCTTCAGCGTTTCTGTATGGTTCAAATCGTCGTCAGCCACAAACCAAAACATCTTCGCCAAAGTTGAGGCCGCCGGAAACTTCCGGGGTTGGACCCTTCGGCTGTCGAGCCTCGGGGAAATACGTTGGTTCTTGACCAGCGTTGGAGCCGGATCGAACGAGGCTGTGGTGCTTGGGCCTACAGGATTGGCGGACGGGACGTGGCATCACGTTGTGGCCACTTACGACGGTTCCCAGACCACCGCTGGGATGACTGTGATCGTGGACGGGGTGTCGGTCAGCCTGAGTTCGGTGACCGACACCTTGAGCACTACGACCAGCAACACCACAGGCGCCAGCCTTGGGTCGCGGGGTAACGGCACAGATGTATTTTTCAACGGAAGGCTGGATGATGCTGCGGTCTACGACAAGGCTCTCTCCCTTGCTGAAGCTCAAGCCATCTACAACTCAGGCGCCCCCACGGACTGCACCCTGCTACCCACCGAGCCCAACCTCGTGGGTTACTGGGGCATGGGCGAGGACGCCAATGACGCCACCATGACGAACATGATCGCTGGAGACATCGAGAGTGACACACCTTTAGGCCTGGCTCCCGGCTCCGAGATCCCGTTCCCTGGACCCTGGGGTTCGAGCGGTGAAATAGGCGACATCATCCTGGGCTCAGCCTGGACCTCGACCGGCGGCGCCCCAGCCGGCCCTGTCATCAACTACAAGATGCGAGCCCTCCAAGACCCCGGCCCAGGGTTCCATGTTTGGGTCGTGTCTGGAGCCCCGGATTTCACAGGTGTTTCGGCCCCTGGGGCCATCCTCCCTGGAACCGCCACCGTGGCCAATTACTGGACCGACTAGATGCCCCTATTCTCCACCAAGAGCGTCGACTTCGATGGGTCCAACGACTACGCCATCACGTCGGACGGGGCGTCGGTTGACTTCGACCACAACACCCCGTTCAGCATCAGCTTGTGGTTCAAGACGACCGATGTGAGCGGCTATCTCCTATCGAAGATCGACAACGCTCTGCTCCGTGGCTACGGCTTGTACATTTACACGAGCGGTCAGCTTTACTGCAACCTGCTCAACTCTGGTGCCGTCGCCATAACGGTCCACACCACGTCCGGTTTCAACACAGGGCAGTGGATCCATGGCGTGGTGACCTACAGCGGGAATGGCCTCGCCTCCGGCTTCACCTTCTACGCAGACGGTGTTTCTCAGGCGAAGGACGCCCCCCTCACAGACAACCTCGCCGGGGCCACAACTCTCAACTCGCAGCCCTTCCAGATCAACTGCCGGTCAGGGACAATTGGCCCCCTCACAGCCCAGATCGATGACGTAGCGATCTATGACAAGGAGTTGAGCGCTGGGGAGGTCACCACCATCTTCAATGGGAACCCAACGGACCTCCGCCTCGTGGGGCCCAGCACGAACTTGGTGGCCTACTACACGATGGGCGATGGGGACACTTTCCCCAACTTGCGTGACCGTCAGGTAGCTACGCCTATCCTGGCAGCCGGGACTGTCAAAGACCGATCGAAAAACTCGAACAACGGCACCCCCACCAACATGGAGGACGCTGACTTCACCACCGATACTCCAGGGGGTGTGAGCGGGTTTTCGGCGACCCTCGATGGAGTCAATGAGGACATACGATTTGGCGACCAGACCGCCCACAAGTTTGCCCATACCGATGAGTTCTCTTGTTCTGTCTGGGTGAAATACACCTCAGCGGGAAACGATCTTATCGTTGGTAAGTCGGAAAACGCTGGCAACTTCCGTGGATGGTTCATAGCCCAACAGGCGTCTGGGGCTATCGCGTTCGTCCTCCGCAGTGTCACGCCGACCAACCTCATCAACGTCACGACTACGGCCACTACGTTCAACGACGGGGCCTGGCACCATGTCGCAGTGACTTGGGATGGGACGACGACACAGGGGGCTGCCAACGCGGTCATCATCGTTGATGGGGCGGTCGAACCGCTTTCGGTGGTAACTGACAATCTGACCTCGACCATCGACACCACCGCTGAGTTTATCATCGGATCGAGGACTGCGGCTTTCTTCGCCGGACAGGTCGACGATGTGGCCGTCTATAACAAGGCCCTATCGTTGGCCGAAGTCCAAGCCATCTACAACTCAGGGGCTCCGACCGACTGCACCTTGCTCGATACCGAGTCCAGCCTCGTGGGCTACTGGGGGATGGGTGAGGCTGCTAACGACGGCGTCATGACCAACATGATCGCAGGTGACATCGAACTAGATGGCGCACGAACCTTGTGGGGTGGCACCACCTGGGACTTCTCCACCGAGTACGGCAACGGCGAGGAACTAGGCGAGCTGTCTCCGGGCCTTGCCTGGACTTCGACCGGAGGTGGAACTCTTGAGGCTGTCGTCAACTACAAGATGCGAGCCCTCCAAGACCCCGGCCCAGGGTTCCATGTTTGGGTCGTGTCTGGAGCCCCGGATTTCACAGGGGTCTCAGCCCCTGGAGCGATCATTCCTGGCTCCGCGGTCGTGGCCAATACCTGGTGATTTCAGGTAGCTGAGAGCCGTTTCTGGAGAAAGTCCCTTTCACCCGCGGCTCTGTAAGGCCAGCCGGTGTACAAAGGGTAGGGTGGGTCGTTGTGCCCATTCGTTTATGCCTCAGAAGGTCTACCCCTGCTTGTGCGGTCAAGAGTGCGAAACGTACGCACAGATGCGCCATCATCGCCGGTCGTGTGAGATTTGGCGAAATCGCCCTGATCCGAAGGAACTAGCCAGGAAAAGACGATCTTCGCATAAGCGGAAGGTCGAACCGCCGAGCAAGTGCTCGGTGTGCAACGGGCGGAGCGACCATCACCAGGAGGGGTGTCCAAACTCATTGGAGGAGCGGTCTCGACGTGAACTAGTCGAGCGGCACGGCATCGACGATGAGTGGTGGGAGCTGTTCCTGGAGGTCCTCGCCAAGCGGTACCAAACCGCGTCAGGTTGGCGAAAGTTCTAATCGGCTGCCCCCTATGTGGAGGTAGTCGCAGCCAACATTGTCCAGCGGTTTGTCTCCGCTGGCCGCCAGAGCCCGCCTCGTTGGATGACGGGAGCAGTGGCCGCTGGCGAGCTGGACCCAGAGTCTCTCCGACTCTGGCCGTCGATCGTGGCTCAGCTCGGCGAGCACTTCGACGAGTACGCTGCTGCGGCCTACTGGCGCAACAAGGCTGAAGAGCGGGGTGTTCTTGTCCCTGATCAGATCGTTCCGCTGACGAAGGCGTGGTGGAAGGTCGACAAGACCGACACAATCGAGGAGTGGGCCAAGCTAGCCAAGCGGTCTGAGGGCTTGTTGCAAGAGCAGGACAGGCTCATCGGGGCCTGGCAGGCCCAGCTTCAGCGTGACGGTCGCCAGGAGGGCCTGATGGTCCTCGGTAAGCTCACCGGGCTCACAGCCCGCTACGAAGGCCACACGAACCCAACTGTGGGGTTTGAGCAGGCCTTTCAGTTCGCCGTCCTTGTGGCTGACAAGGCGTTTGACAAGGCGTATCCCGCCGACGACGCCGATTACCAGACTTGGTTGACGGGAGCCCTCAAGGGAACCCGTCAGCTCGAAAAGGCCCTGAAGTGGGTCTGACACCCAACACATGAAATCCAGATGGAGATGAGATGACTGAAAAAGCGAATGGCGAGCAGCCCCGACTGACCCTCGAAGACCCGGTGACCAAGGAGCAAATGACCCAGCTGGCACAGCTCCGGGACGCCAAGGGGATGGTGGCGGCACAGATGCTCGACTTGGAGCAGCGAAAGATCCAGCTCTTGGCTGCGGCCAAGCGGATCGACGAGCAGAACCAGCGGCTGTTCGACGGTATCTTGGTCGATCGCGGTCTGCCTCCCAACACGCCGGTCGAGCTAGACGGTCCCACCGGCAAGCTCTCCCTCATGCAAGACCCAGGTCATCCGGCTGAAGGTTCTTCAGAGGTGGAACCCGTCCAGAAGCCGGTTGCTGAGGCGTAGACACATTTCCCCTTATGGGAAGCGCTTTTTAGGAGTTCAAGATTGCTCCCCGAGGGGAGACTAGGGACCTATGCCCTACGCAACCGACCGTGATCGCAACCCGCATCTGCTGGAGCTGGAAAAAGCACCGTGGCCCGTGCCACCGCTCAACCTGTTCCTGACGAGTGGGTACCAAGCAGGGGTTTACGACCTCTGTTGGGATGATCCGGCCAGCATGGCGAACAACTCCCGCTTCTCGATCGTGGGGGTCAACCTCTACCGGAGTTTCGACTCTGAGTTTGGCCCCTTCGAACGGATCACAGACCTCCCTGTGGGGTCTGTGTTCTGGCGGGACCAAACCTTGAACGCCATCGAAGTGGGCGAGCTGGTCGAGGACAGCAAGTGGGTGGTCCGGGGGTCTGAATCGGCGGGTGTCTTCAACCGTCGATACATCTTTCAGACCGTCCGCTGCCCCCTTGTTCGGGCTGGCTCCCAGAATGTCTTGGCGGACAACGCCACGGACGTGGTGGTCACCATCAACGGCGAGGTGGCCCCCGTCCTATTCGTTGATGGTGAGAGCGGGGAGATCGAGGTTGATCTTACTGCTTACCCCAACGTGGCCACGCAGCTCCTCGATCCTGTCACGCTCCCGGAGGCGGGCAGCGGCGTCGAGGTGCGAGTCACCTACCGCTACAACCAGAACTTCGTGAAGACGGACCTCATGCAGCGAGTGTTCTACCGCGTGACAACGGTGGGGATCCCGGTCTTCAAGCCCATCGAGGAGTGCTCGCCCCAGGACTTGGTGGAGACGCCTCTCGAACGAGCAGCCGCGACATCGAACTACGAGATCGAAAAGCTCGATTGGATTTGGACAGAATCTGTTCGCCGCAACCGTTGGATCTTGGATCAGGGTGGCGAGCGGGTGAAGGTCCTGCTCCGCAAGCACGTCGGGCAGCCGTGTCCGTGTGTGGTGGCCAGCCATGGTCAGGCGCTCAACGACTGCACCTTGTGTTTCGGTACCCGCATCCTTGGCGGCTACGAGGGCCCCTACGACATCGTGATCGCCCCGGATGACGCAGAGCGTCGCATCACGCAGAGCATGAACGGTCGGACAGTTGAGCACACTTACGAGGTGTGGACGGGTCCGAGCCCGCTGCTCAGTCAGCGAGACCTCATCGTGAAGGTCAACGGAGATCGCTACAGCATCGGTCCTGTCCGCATGCCCACCAACCGCGGGATGGTGCTCCAGCAGCACTTCAACATCGGTCACCTCGACGAGAAGGACATCCGCTACAGCGTGCCGATCGACAACCCGCTGGGCTTCGTGATGAACCAGCTCGGAGCGGTGGTGCCGCCCCAACACTTCCCGGCTGCGAAGACCGACAAGCCCAACATTCCCAACGAGCGTGAGATTCGAGGACGGACCGCGGCTTGGGAGAACATTGTGTACGCCGTTCCGTTACTTTGGGCGGCTCGGACCCTCCTTGAAAGTGTTTTGGGAGTGGTGACCTGATGTTTGCCCCCAACATCGTCACACACGTCAAGTTCCGACCCCTTCTCCCGATCAAGGAGATGGAGGCGGCCTTCAACTCCAAGAAGGTCCTCCAGGCTGTTCGGCGAGAGCTGAAGAAGGAGATCGAGGATCGGATCATGCTGGAGCCTTTCTCGCAGGCCGCCAAGCTGGCTCTCTCAAAGGGGTTCAAGCTCACGGTGGGAGATCGAAGCCTTCAGCTCGAAGCCACACACCCGGCTTTCCGACCGCTGCTTCAAGGTCAGAAGCGTGGTCAGATGACGTGGCTCACCAAGGCCAGAGCCCCGATTCCGATCGTCCTGCCCAACGGAAAGACGATCTTCCGGTCGGCGACCCCAAGGTCGATGGCAGATGGCAGTTGGTACCACCCTGGTCGGCAGTCGACGCAAATCATCGATATGGCACGGGACGCAACTCGCAAGGTGATCAAGCGGCAACTCCAGAAACAACTCAAGCGGATGATGAGGCAGAAATGATCGGGGGCATCACAGTTGTGGGGTGCGTGACGGGCACCCACGTCATCGAGGACATCAAGATCGTGGTCCCCCACAAGATCGCGGTTCACATCCCGGCTGAGTTGGTGCTCAGGTCCAAGGACTTGCATCGAAGTCTTCAGGGTCACCGCATCATGAAGCTCGACGGGGGCTCGGGTCTCCGCTCCGAGGCCCCCGCTGGCTCAGCAGCCACCGCAGCTCGACATCAGGCCGATGCAGCTCAGGTCGCGACCCTTTTGGCTGAGAACAAGAAGCTCCGTCAAGAATTGAGGGAGGTCCAGGCCCAGAGTGACGGGCTCAGGCAGGTGCTGGCGAGTCTCGGTGGGCAACTCTCGGGTATCCAGGGCGCTTTGGGCCGCCTGGAGACACAAGGCGCTCAGGCACCGGCTCCGGTCCACATCATCACAACGGCGGGTCAGGCACCGGTCGTGTCACAGCTTGAGGCTGTTGGCGGTGAGGCCCCGACCTTCATCCCGGGTCAGATCGCACCTTCGGGTGTGGAGGCCTCGATCCAGGTTCGGACCGAAACCGCCAAGGATTCTAACTTGTCCGATGCCCGTAGCAAGCTTCGGGAGATGCGTCAGAAAGCCGGCGAGAGCTGATCTTTCTATCGACGAGCGAGGTAGCCATGACTCACAAAGAATCCTGCGGGGGCTGTGCCCAGTGCCAGAAGGTCGACAATCCCTACGAGGATCAAGTCCAGGCTGTGTGGCACGACCCAACGGGTTACGACGTGGCCAAGCACGGTCCTCCCTACCTCAAGCTCTCCAGTGACCAGAAAGCCGTGGTGAAAGCTCACCTCGAAACGCCCAAGGTCAAGGACTTCTTGCAGAAGCAGTCCGCTGTACTGGCGTCGTACCCGACGGACGGAGAACCCCTTCGACCACTGTCATGGCTCTTGGCTGCGATGCGGTCCTTGACCCACATCCACCAGACTCATCACTGGCAGACCCACGGCCCGCACTACTACGCCGACCACCTACTTTTCGACCGCCTCTACACTGAGAGCCTCCCCTTCGTCGATGAGGTCGCTGAGCGGGCTGTTGGAGCGGGCTCGGCGGATCTGGTCGACGCTCGCCGGCAGATGGCCAACATCCACAAGATCATTGACATGTGCTACGCGGCCTTCGGCGAGGTCGCCGAGCCCAACCAGATGGTGTTGGCGTCACTCATGGGGGAGACCCTGTTTTTGGGGTTCTTGAAAGACGTGATCAAGATGTTGGAGGCTTCGGACAACCTCAGTCCAGGCACCAGCAACTTGTTGGAGGGGCTGGGCGACAAGCATGAGCAGTTCACGTATCTGCTCAAGCAGCGCTCGACCGTTCACACAGCGGCATCGTATTCGTACGAGCGCTGACCAAATCCAGATTGAAAACCAGACGAGGAATAGATGAACGCAAAAAAAGAACCCAAGGAAGACACAGGTTACAAGCCTGGGGTCGGTCTCGACATCGGGACCATGAATATCGTCTCAGCTCGTGAGACCTCCAACGGCCAGGTCGTCACCAACCGGATTCGGGACGCCTTTCTTGACCTGGAGGCCGACGCCAAGCGTAGCCTACGCCTCTCCAAGGTCGACTACATCGAGAAGAACGACCAGCTCATCGTCATTGGTGACAGCGCCTTGAACATGGCCAACCTGTTCAAGCGAGACGCTCGGCGTCCCCTCAGCAAGGGTGTCATCTCGGCGGGCGAACTAGACGCCCAAGAGATTCTGAGCCTCTTGACCAAGGAGGTCCTCAAGGATCCCAAGGTCGTTGGAGAGCACTGCTTCTACAGCGTGCCGGCGGCTCCCATCGACGTGGCTGATCAGGACGTGATCTATCACCGAGAGGTCTTCCGCAAGATTCTCACTGAGCACGGGTACACGGCCCATCCGACCAACGAGGCGATGGCCATCATCTACTCGCAGTGTGCGGCGGAGAACTTTTCAGGCCTGGCCATCTCGTTTGGCTCGGGTATGTGCAACATCGCCTTGAGCTACCAAGCTACCAAGGGTCTGGAGTTCTCGGTGGCTCGTGGCGGCGACTGGATCGACGCTCATGCGGCAACCGCCATGGGCAAGACAGCCAGTCAGATGTGCTCCATCAAGGAGAGGGGTGTGGAGCTGACGGCTCCCAAGGGTCGCCAGGAAGAGGCTATCGCCCTCTATGTCCGGGCCCTCATCGACTACTGCCTGGAGAACGTCGCGGTTCAGTTCAAGAAGGTCCAGAACGACGTGGAGCTTCCCGAGCCCATCCCCTTCGTCATCTCCGGCGGTACCAGCAAGGCCGGCGGGTTCTTGGACATCTTCCAAGAGGAGTTCGACCGTATCAAGAAGAAGGGGTTCCCCATCGAGATCAGCGAGGTCCGAGCAGCAATGGATCCCCTCACCGCTGTGGCCGAGGGCCTGTTGGTGCTCGCCATGGATGAACATGAGGCGTGAGGCCTGATGTACTACTATCTCACTGGAGCCCTCAAACGGCGCCTCATCCTGGAACTACAAGACAGCTTCGGCCGTCATCCCGTTTACCGGAAGATCAGCCCGTTCATCCAAAACCGCTTCCACTTCTCTGAGCGCCCTCAGATGGGGATCGTGGTTCAAGGGTCGAGCACCAACAAGGTGCAGTGGGCCCCGGATAACTTCGTGGGAACGGTGCAGAGCCACGTCATGCTCGCTCACGTAGGGCAGCCAAGCCACCCCTTGGAGTGGGTCCGCGAGGACATGGCGCTCGTAAAGGAGCGGGGAGGGATGCCGACGCTTCCAGGGGTCTACTTCATGGAGATCCTCCAGGCACCGACAAGCCCTGGGGAGAATGGGTACTTTGCAGTCGACCCTATGCTGACTTCCTCGAACGAAGCTGTCCTTCTCTTCCAGTCAGGAGTTGAGAGGGAGGCTCAGCTTCAGCAGAAACCTATCCTCAACACGCTCCGGCTCTGGGAGGACAACCGACACTTGCTGGTGGAAGGGACGGACTACAACGTCGACCTCAGCAATGGGTCCATCGAGGTTCTTCGGCACTTTTCTCAGAACTCTCGGCTCACCGCGGATTACCGCTACGCCATCCCCTCGATAGGCCCTGTTGCCTTTCAGTGGAACGCCGCGGACTTCCGCACCTTGCCGGGTATTGTCTTGGCGTTCGGCAAGCGGGCAGAGGCCGGCGACAAGGTTGCTGTCGTGGTCTACCAGGACCGAGTCGATACGGCGCAGGCCTTTGGTGGAAAGTTTGAGGCCAACTTTGACCTCCAGGTGATCGCTCGGGACACCATCCAGATGGAGGAGTTAGCTGACCTGACCATCATGTACCTCTGGGGCGAGAAGAAGAGCGTTCTGGAGTACGAGGGGATCGAGATCCTCGACGTTTCGATGGGTGGTGAGGCTGAGGAGATCGCGGACGAGATCGGCGACAATTTCTTCTTCCAAGCCAGCATGAGCGTTCAGATGCGAGCTGACTGGGAGCTTCATGTCCCACTGCCGCTGACCATCAGCCAGGCCACTCAAACAACCAAGGGCGGGTTGGACGGGATCCAGGAGGCCACGAGCGATCTGTTCTTCCGAACGTACCCCCTCATTGCCGGCCGCAACAACGACTATGAGAGGATCGGCTGATGCCTAAGTTCAGCTTCGATTGTGAATGCGGGCTCCGGTTCTCCCGGACCTTGAAGATGGGTGAGCACCCCCACCACGACTGTCCAGGTTGTGGAGAGGCTGCCCCGAGATTCTGGGAGGGCCAAGGGTTCTCCCACGCCTTTGCTCGTGGTGAGGGTCACCCCACCAACTCAGGGGTCGCCAAATACGACAATCCCAATGCGGACGAGGTTGTGGGCTTCAGCGCTGATAAGCGCTGGGACGAGATCAACGAGCGCGAGAAGGTCAAGAAAAAGGTCCGGGAGATGGGCGGCACCACCAAGCTCATCCGCCGCAACGCTCCTGAGGACCAAAAAACAGGGGGAAGCTCATACGTTGAGTATGAAGCGGCCTCGCCCCAGCTCATCGAGGCCCGAAAGGCACTCGTGAAGGGGGCAGAGGCCGGTAAGTGGGGCACCTCAGAAAAAGAAGCCTCCTGACCCGATAAACTTTCGTTTCCACCACAGTAGGTAGCTTGCGGTTTTCCGACAAGCCTAGATGAAGACCAAGACCCAGACCCAGATCCAGATAATCGCACCCAGCAAAAACCCACATCTAGATCGATATTTCTAAGGAGAACGGCGTCATGGCTCTTGGACCCTTCGTCACCTACGTACCCCCTGGCGTCTACACTCGGACGCTCACTGAGGCCAACGCGGCAAATCTCGTCGCTGGCCTCCGCATCCCGGTCTACATCGGCGTCGGGCAGGAAGAGCTAGATCAATCCGACTTGGAATTGGTCCGTGGCTCCAGCTCCAACCTCGACCAGCAGATCCTCAACGAGGACGTGAGCCAACGCTTCGTCGTCAGTGAGGTGAACCCCAACAACATCATCCTCGGCGCGGCGGACGGGGCTTTGGCCAAGTTCCGCGTCCGAAACATCCCCATCGTGGATGGGCAGGGGTTCGGTCGAGTCAGCAACAACATCAGAACCGTCTCCGTGACGGTGAATGGCGAGCCCCAGTCGGTTGGTTCGGTCCAGGGCGCGGACGGCTTCGTCACGCTCCAGGTACCACCCCCGGCCGGTGCTGACATCCGTTGCACCTACTTCTTCCACCGAAGCGACACGGCCTTCCTGGACGACGTTTCGGACCAGATCACTGCGGGCACCGCAGAGCTGACGACTCCGGCCATCGCACCCTTCGTGGTCACAGCGGCCACGACGGACACCTTCGTCCTCAGGGTCGACAGCCTCGATCGCACCATCGTCCTCGCGGCGGGAAGCTACACGGCAGCGGCTCTCAAGAGCGCCATCGATGCAGCTCTCATCAGCGGTCTGGCGACCTCGGTGTTCACGGACAACGAGGGCAACGACCATCTCCGGTTCTTCGCGGCTCGCAGCCTCGTGGTTGGAGCTGGCAACGCCAACGGCGCTCTGGGCTTTGCCCCGAACACTGCATCGACCCGCAACGCCACCTTCCGCGTCTTCCAGCGTCCCATCGTGGACGGCACCGACGGCGGAATCACCACCACCGACCCCACCAAGGTCACGGCAGTAGTGGACGGCACCCAGGTCGTGGTCACGGCAGTGGACGGCACCAACGGTCTGGTGACCCTGCCTTTCGCCCCGGCGGACGGCTCGACGGTCACTCTCCAGTACTTCGCCAACACCTGGCAGGACACCTTCGACTACCTCCCGAACACCTTGGTCACCCAGGTTGTTCGAGCGGGCTTCTCGCCCGGTCGCTCGGACTTCATCGAGCAACAGGACTTCGTGGTTTCCAACCCGAGCCCAGATGTCTCGATCATCCACTGGGGAGCCAGCTACGTGGTGGCCTCCACGCTTCGATCGCCTGGGGCAGCGCTCTTCGACGACACGCAGGTTCTGCCGTCGCTCGTGGATGACCGCCTCTACATGTCCGAGACGACGCGAGTGGTTGACACCACGGTCGTCCCGGCGGTGGTGAGCAACACGCAGTTCGAGCTTTCTGAGGTCCCCACGACCGGAAACGGCCGTGACACGGTGCTGGGCAGCGATGTCTTCACTGCGGTGACCAACAACAAGATCGGTCTCAACACCAACCGTCCCGACCTGGTTCAGGCCTGGGCGGGCACCTCGGTGGATGACGCTCTGAGCCGCAATGCTCTGACGGTCACCACGGTGGATGCGACCACGCGGGTGGTCACGGTCAAGGAGACGGTCCCGCCAGACCACACGCTCTTCGCGACCTTCTTCTACAGCCGGCTGCGTGACGACACGTACATCCTCACCAACAAGGTGTCGGGTGCGGTCGGAACGGGTCAGTTCGAGGTGCTCTCGACGGCAACCAACGCTTCTGTCTACCAGGTTCGTTTCGGCGTCAAAGCAGGCCTCCCAGAGATCGTCCAGTGGCCCCGCGGTGTAGAGCAAATCCCCGATGCCTTCCACACGGGAGCGGGGGATCCGGTCAGTGAGACTGTCACGGTCACCTTCGGGTCGAGCGCAGCAGCCAACGCCAAGTTCACCAACACCGGAGAGGCCCCGTACAACTTCTACGCGACCTCTTCGACGACGTGGCGAACGGACCTCAACGCTGGCGGTACCCTCGCTACGCCTTTGGCAGCTGCAACTCGCGGCTTCCTGGTCGGTGACCGAGTGGCTGTCGACGGCGCTGACTCAATCACCATCGTGGCGGGTGTCAACGACACCTTGAACCTGGAAATCGACGGAGCCCTCACCCCGGTGACTGTGACGCTGACTCCTGGTGTCACACTCTACGGTCCGGCTGCCTCAGCGGGCTCCATCGCTGACCAGATCAACGACGCCATCGACCTCGTGGACACCTCGGGAACCGGTGGTATCGACCTGACGGCGACGGCACCCAACGGTCTGTGTGAGGCGTACCAGATGGGTGGCGCCACCAGCGACGTGGTGTTCGTCATCGAGTCCTACTCGACGCCAGCAGCTCTTCCGGGTGGCTTCGACCACAGCTCGACCATCGAGGTCAGGCAGGGCAATGCTGAGACGACTCTCGGGTTCGCGGCCTTCCAGTCGGCCTCCGGTTCGCCTCAGTCGCTCAACAAGCCGGCCACGCTGCTCGGAACCGAGGCATCGACCTTCAACATCGTCACCGGAACGAACGACGAGCTGAAGATCCGCATCGACGGTATCGACTACACGATCACGCTGACGGCGGGAGCAACGGTGGCAGTAGCCACCCTCGTGACCGACATCAACACGGCGGTTGGGTCGACGGTTGCATCCGCGGGTACGCTGGCAAATGCCGGTCTCCTTCGGTTGTTCTCGACGACCAACAACGCTGGATCGACGCTGGTCATCTTGGACGGAAGCGCCAATGCAACCCTGGGCTTCATCCAGGGAGACAGCGCCAACAACCAGTCGGTCGAGGCTCAGGAAGTCGTCAACTCGCTTCTCACGACGGCGGGCTTCCTCGCTGACGGCATCGCCTACGTGAGCACGATCAACGGCTCGGACTACGTCACCATCGAGTCTCGTACGACGGGTGCCGCAACCTCTTCGGTCGCCTTCGTGGCGGGTACGGGTTCGGCGTTCAACGAGACCACCGGTACGGAAATCGTGGCCGGCACGAGCGGCGACAACGGCGAGGACGCTCAGGACAACTACGTAGTGTCCTCGAACCAGGCGCTCGGCTCAGCCGGCACTGGGGTTCCTGGCCAGACCTACACGGACGAGCGAACGGGTCTTCGTTTCACGGTCCTTCCGTCCGCAGTGGCGGGGTACACGGGAACGGGTACTTTCGAGCTGGCGGTCAGCCCGACATGGAATGTCAGCCCGGCCATCCCGTACCTCAGCTTGGGCGGCATGGAAGTGCTCGTCACCGACACCGTGGGTATCGGCATCGACGACACGGCAACGGTGCAGACGTTCAACCCTGGTGGGTTGGAGCCCGCAACCGGCGACTTCTACTTCATCTCGTACAAGTTCCTCAAGCAGGACTTCACGACTCGGTTGTTCCAGCAGTTCAAGACCATCGAAGCGAACTTCGGTGCCTTGTCCGCAGAGAACCGGGTCACGCTGGCTGCCTTCTTGGCCATCCTCAACGGGGCGGTCCTGGTCGGCATCAAGCAGGTCCTCAAGGTGGTGAACACCAACCAGGCCAGCGACCAGACGTTCATCGACGCCATCGCTGAGCTGGCGACGCCGCTGCCGGGCAACGTCCGACCGGACATCATCTGCCCGTTGGCGACGAGCACGGCGATCTACCAGTTCCTCATGCAGCATGTGGAGACTCAGTCGAACATCCGAAACCAGGGTGAGCGAATGGGCTTCATCGGGTTCCCGAGTGGGACGACTCCGACGGTGGCTCAGACCATCGCCAAGAGCTTGCTCTCGAACCGTATCGTGGCTTGCTACCCCGACTCCGCGGTCGTCACTTTGACCAACGAGCTGGGTGAGAGCTTCGAATCGCTGGTCGACGGCACCTTCCTCGCTGCGGCGGTGGCGGGAGCGGTCGTGAGCCCGGCGGTCGATGTGGCCACGCCTTACACCCGCCGTCAGGTCCTCGGCTTCACCCGGCTCCAGCGTCAGCTCGACCCGGTGGAGGCCAACCAGACGGCTGTGGCAGGCATCACGCTGCTGGAGGACTTGGACCCGATCATTCGGATCCGCCAGGGCCTCACCACGGACATGACGACGATCCTCACACGCCTACCCACGGTTGTGCAGATCGCCGACTCGGTCCACCAAAGCAGCCGTTCGGTGCTCGACGGCTACGTCGGCACCAAGTTCCTCGCGACTCGGACCAACGAGGTCGAGGTCACCATGACGGCGCTGTTCAAGCAGCTCGTCCAGGCCGAGATCGTCGGAGCCTTCACCGGCATCGCAGCGGAGGTGGACCCGGACGACCCGACCATCCTCCGGTTCGAGGCCTTCTACCAGCCCATCTTCCCGCTCCTGTACCTGGTCCTGACCTTCAACCTGCGAGCACGCATCTGAGAGTCGCACCCACCCCAACCGCCTAGGTAGTTGGGTCGAGGCCGCTGAGGAAACTTGGCGGCCTCTGCTTTTTGGGGCTTCCGGTGTATGGTCTGAGGCGTGAAAGAGCTACGCTTTGAGGTCCTCATCGATCCGGCCTTGGACCAAGGGATCTGTGACATGGTGGGCTTTGGCGACTTCACCCTGGTTGACGGAAACCAGACAGGAGCCGTCTACCCTGAGGGCGGGCTCCCCCAATTCTTCACGGATCTCATCCTTGGGCGGGCCTTCCCCCTGACCTTTGCGACACGGGGGATACACTCGGTGGGAGCCCTCGTGGCGGTGTCGCTCTTTCTTCATCGGGACCTGGCCATCCATCCACGAATGCCCATGATGGTGACTTCGGCGGCGCTTGTGGAACAACTAGGTCATGCGGGACTTGCTCTCGTCGACCGGGATCTAGTGAGGTTTTTCAGGATGTTGGAGGTCTTCCTCCCACCGAAGTTGAACCGGACGGACCAACAAGAACACCTCAAGACAGCGGTTGGCTGGATTCGAGAATACGTGATGGCGGACACGCTCCCCGCCATGCCTCCAGAGGCACCACCGCCACGGGTGATCGACCGGGGCACAGACGGGTTCGTGGTTGCTGAGATGCCTGACAAGCGGCTTGAGGACGGCTGGGTGGAGCTTTTCCGCCAGGGCTACCTGCGAGGTGTCTTGGTCGGCCCCGCCTCAAAGGATCGGCGGTTTGTGCTGGCAGCTCGCAAGAGTGGGTACTTGAAATACGACCTCCAGGGTGCTGCACGGATCTTGAATGAGGCGGAGCGGGCCATGGGGGAGCCAGGGGAGTGGGAAGTTTCGGACTTGTGGCTCAAGAGCCCTCCGAAAGGAACCCTCATCCCGATCTCCGGCCTTCTGAAGGTGTTCGTCCGTGTCTAAACTTCAATAGAGCTTTCGTGTCCGCGCCATAGTGAGATGGCGCGTGTTCTTGTCACGGTCGGGACTGACGGTCCCACAGACTGGGTGAAGCTCCCTACCGGCGCGAAATTGTCGTTGGGGGCGGTCTCCGTTCTGAGGTTTGTCACCAAGCTGGCCCCGAACGCCAGGCTCGCCAAGCAGGCCCTCAGTGGGTTTCTAGGCGGTCAGGAAGTCATAGTTCCAGTGGACGAGGACAAGATGTGGAGCCTCTTGGCACCTCGTCGAGCCCGCTGGGCTTGCGATGGTTCTTTTATGGCACCGGATCAGCGCACTACTTCGACCGCACAAGGAAAAGGGACCATGCCGACAATTCACGACGATCTTCTTGCTTTGGAGCAGCACGTGGAGCTGCTCAACAAGCATGCCGCCACCGTGTCACCCAAGCAGCGAGCCGAGGGTTTCAGCATCCTCGCCACGCTCGTTCAGAGGGTCCAGGCGAATGACTATACCCGTACCGCTCCCTCCGTAGAGGTTGGCGGACACATCGAGGGTCTGACCTTCGACCGTGTGCAGGCCAACCAAGAGCTGGCTGCCAACATCGTGACCAAGGCCGAGGAGACTGTCGAACGCATCGACGCCCTCGTGACCGCCGGCAAGAACTTCAAGGCAGACCGTGCCAAGGCGGATGTCCACGCAGTGACCACCAAGGTCGCCGGCATTCTCCAGAACACCGAGCTGACCGAAGCATGGGTTGGCGAGGACTTGCAAAAGCTCGCTGCCCGAGCTGACCAACTTCATGGCTTGTTCTTCCCGACCGAGTCGGCTTGAGCCCAACCCCAAAGACGATGGATACCCAGATTTCTAGGAGATAGCCAAAATGCCTGTCGCAGCACTCAACACATACATCTACCGTGAGGGCACCGCCCCCAACACCCGTGCGGCCGTTTCCCAGAAGAACAAGGTCTACGGGTATCAGGTCGGATCTTCTCAGTTCAAGCAGATCGGCGTCGTGAGCGAGTTCGGGCACGACGAGAGTCGTACCATCGATCCCGTTCGAGGCGTCGGCTTCGGCGACCAGGTGGCCGAACTGGTCCCTGGTGTGACCGAGCCGATGACACTCACGCTCAACAAGACCCTGCTCTACGCCCTGAACTTGTTTCAGACCGTTGGGTACAAGGGTGGCGTGGACGGCCTGGTCCGGTCGCTCAAGCACCACCGTTGGCCGTTCGACATCAAGCAAGAGATGGTCTTCTCCGAGATCGCGACTACTGAGGACTCTTTGGGGTCTTTGGCTGCCGCGAAGACTGAGGCTATCTTGCCGATCAACGGCGGGTCCCTCACGACCGCCGCAGTTCGATTCCTCGCGACCTTCTACGAGGGTTGCTGGATGAACAGCTACTCGGCGAGCTACACGTCGGATGCGGCCATCGTGGCGGAGAACGCTTCGGTGACGGTGACGGACATCCTGGACGGCGTGAGTCAGTACGGCGAGTGGATGGACACGGGCCTGGCCCCCGGGATCGACGGTATCGCCGGCAAGGGCGCCTCATTGAGGTTCGCTACGACCAGTAGTTCCAACCCAACCCCGTTGACCTAAGTACGATGATGGGGGCCGTCATTCTGGCGGCTCCCATCCTTTGGCTTGAGATGACGACGATGAAGATGGAAATGAGAACTGGCTGGACCCTCTCAGGAGGCTCTGAGGTCCGGGTGTAGCAGCCAACTTCGTCGCCGTCCTCAAGTCCCCCAAAATGAAGAGGAGATGAGGATGGCAACCCTGAAAGCGACCAAACTGCGGGAGGCCTTGCAGAAGGCCAAGAACGTAGGAGTCGTCGAAGAGCTGGTGACGATCGCCGGCTGTGAGATGGTCTTCCAAAACCTGCCCTCCGAGGCCTATGAGACGATCATGGCGGATTGTGCAGAGCTGGAGGACGTTGAGTACTACAACGCCTATCAGATCGGGCACATCTCGCGAGCGATTGTCGAGATCGATGGGACGGACCTCCGCGATGTGGTTTACGTCGAGGACGAGGTCCCAGATCCCAAGGATCCAGACAAGCTCATCACACGCAAGTTCGAGCGACACGAGTGGCTCCGTGAGAACGTCCTCACAACCTGGGGGCGTGAGGCGATAGCGGTCGCTTGGCGTAAGTTCGCCGAGACTCTCCTCAAGGCAGATGAGCTGGCTAAGAAGGGTGTCGAGTTCATCATCCCCGATGAGACAGCGGAGACCCGATATCGTCGGCTTTTGTCTGAGCTGCAAGAGGCTGAGCAGACCATTCCAAGCGAGCTGGCCACGAAGGTTCTGGACGACGCAGGGTACCTCAAGAGGGTTAACCTTACAGGGTTGGATAAGCTCGAAGACCGAGCCGAGCAACTCAAACGGCTTGATGATTTGGAGAATGGGTTGGGAGCCACTGAGACGGCCCCAGAGGCTCCCCAGCCGATTCCTGCACCGCCAGACGTTCAGCCGCCAGACCCAACACCGGCGTCTCCACAGCCAGCCCCAGCACCCAGTCCTGTGGCGGCGGGGGACAAGATCGCCCGACCCTCTCCAACAGGGGACCCCCGGGAGATGATGCGGAGTCGAACTCCTCTCAATCGTCGAGGAGACGCGACCCCTACGCCAGCGGCTGCGACTCCTGTGTCTGCTCAGCGTCGGGTGAAAGTGCCAGACCAGATCCGCCAAGCGGCCATGCAGAACACCGAGTCTGTGAAAGGCCAAGCGGGGGTTCTGTCGGCACCAGTTGTGCAGCCTGAGACAGTCCCGCAGGGGGGTCGTGCCAGCCATATTGCCGCCCTTGAAGGTCAAGTCGAGGGCATGGTGACAGGGCCGCAAGCTCCGCTACCAGAACGTTCCGTGCAGCCCGTGGCCGAGATCCGCCCCTCCGGGATCAACCCCCGTGAGGTTGTGATGGCCACGGATCCAAAACCTCCAGCAGGCGTCAACAAGAAGTACAACCCCCCACCTCGGCAGCCATGAGGCTTGAGTGACCGAGGCCGCTGATCAGTACGCTGTCCAGCAAGCAGCTCTTCGAAATCGTGCGGGGGAGACCCCTCGGGATGACGAGATTAACATTGCTGTGCCTAAGCCGGTTGCGGCTGAGATCAACCCTGAGCTGTTCAAGGACGTGGAGCCTTTGCTCCTTCGAGGGTTCCTCTACGCCTCTGCGGTCATCAACGGGGTCTTGTTTGTCTTCAAGAGCCTCAACCACCATGAGTTTGAGCGGTTAGGATTCCATAGTGGGACTCAAGGAAGCGGGCACGCTGTCAACACAAGGCAGTACGATTTGTTCTTGGCCTATGGGGTCTACATGGTGGACGGGGTCAATGTCTTGTCTGATCGGGATGAGTGGCTTCCTGAACTCTCAGCCTTTTTCCACGACCTAACTGACATAGCCCGACGCAAGGTCATCTTTGAGCTGAGCGAGATCAATCGCCGAGCTGCCCAAGCGGTTATTCTCACGGAGCCCTACTCCATGGAGATTGTTTCACGTCTTCGCTGGGCTCAAGTAAGGGGTCTTGATCTCACCTCGGTGGGCGTCTCAGGGATTGAGGGTTCCCAACATCTTGGGATGAACTGGGCGCAGCTCACCTGGCGATCCCTGAACTATTTCGAGGATCAGCGGGATATCGCGGAGCGGGAGTGGGAGAACGCCAAGTTCGTGGCCAGCTCGATGGCGGGCAAAGGGATGAGTAAAATCCACGCCCAAGACAAGCGTCGCCGTGAGGAGGAAACGAATACCAAGTTCGAGCGTCGGGACAAAATCATTCGTTTGGCACTTCTTGGTGACACCGGGGATCAAGACGATGCCCAAGGTCCCACGATGCAAGTCGCCCGAACAGTTGAGGAGTTGGCCGTTCAGCTAGAACACGACCTGAAGGGCGAGCGTGATTGGCATGATGACGTCGTCGCCGCCCATGAGAGTCGGGTGCTCGCGGACCGTACGGCTAAGATGGATCGACTTCGTCAGCTTCAGTCCGACTACGAGGAGAAGTACGGCGACTCCCCGGTCATTGGTGGCACTGAGATGACCGGGCTCTCTCCTGCTGAGGTCAATGAGCGCATCACTCGTCGCCGTCAGCTCATGGCTCAACGGTTGGCTGCCCGACAGGTCGTTCCTGCGTTCCAGGAGCTACAAGACCCTCGGATGGGGCAGTTCATGGACAAGTGGCATGGAACAGGGGGCGACCAAAAGGATCTAGGGGTCCGCGTTGCCGACCGCCCCCGTGGGCTCTCAATCCCCCGAAACGGTGAAAGCTGATGGCTGACGAAGTTGTAACATTAGGCGTTGAGATCGAGGTCGACAAGGCCGTCAAGCACATGATGACCTTCGAGCGCCAGATGAAGCGCAAGATGGACAACATCACCAAGGCTGTCGGCAACCTTGGTCACCAGAACGCCCGCGTTCTCGGTAAGGCCATCGAGCTGTCAGAAGACTGGATGGATGAGACTGACAAGCTCATCCTGACCCAAAAGAAGGAGTTCAGCGCGTTGGTCGACCTTGGGGGCCAGATCGAGGCGATGGAGGTCCAGGTTGGCAAGCTGAGTGGTACCCAGAAAAAAGCCGCTCAAGAGAACCTCAACCGCATGAAGAAGCAGGGGAAGTCCCAAGCTCAAGCTCTGGCCAAGGGTCTCGGAAAGAAGGGCGCTTTTGTCAAGGTGACCGGCGAGATCAACGAGGCCATAAAAAAGGGGATTGAGGCGGCCTCTCCCGCCGTCACCTCGTTCTTCGGCAAGGACCTCAAAGGGACAATCGAAGGGACGATGTCCTTCGCCGGCAAGGCTCTCTCCAAGAGCATCGAAGGGGCCGGCATAGCGTCGGCCCTAGGGGGCGGCTTCCTGAGTAAGAAGGGCGCCAAGTTGTCTGGTAAAGGCAAGGAGCGTGGGGGTGTGGGCGGCGGCGCTATGAAGGCAGGCGGCGCTGCCATGAAGGGCCTCGGATCGGTGATGAGTAAGATGGCCCCCATACTTCAGATTGTGGGCAAGCTCGGCCCCCTCATTGGAACGCTCAGTTCGCTTCTCATGGCGGTCGTCAAGGTCCTCATCGACGCGGAAGCTCAAGCGAAGGCTTTCAACAAAGAGATCCTAGCCTCGGCCAGCTCTGCGGAGTTCCTGGCTCGATCGGGAGGGAACGCGAACGACGCCTACGACGAGCTTTCGAATACGATGGACCAGCTGCGGGACTCCGCCTACAGCCTGGAGAACCTCGAATGGGGGATCTCAGTAGATGAGCACAAGCAGGTGCTCAACGTCCTCACTCAGGAGGGTGTCGCTATCGGGCACATCAAGGCAGAGGCCGGTGACGGCGCGGGGGCGGTTGGGAAGTTCGCTACGGAGTTGTCTCATGTGAGCGTGGCCTACTCACGAGCCTTCGGCGTCCCCCTGCAAGAGATCAACCAGATGCAGGCGGAGATGATGAACTCGATGGGGATGAACTTGGAAAGCACCAAGCTCGCCTTCGAGCAGATGAATCGAGCCGCAGGTGACTCGGGCATCTCGGCCAACAAATTCTTCGGCATGATCCGAGGGGTGAGCCAGGATCTCAGTCTTTACAACGTTCGTATGGAGCAGTCCGTCAAGCTCCTCAAGATGTTGGGCAAAGTCATGGACCCCCGCAACGCCCAGAAGTTCATGCAGGGCGTCATTGGCACGATGAAGAACATGAGCCAGGACGACCGTTTGAAGGTCGCCCTCCTTGCGGGTGGGAAGGGGAAGGCGATTGTCCAGAAGGACCTGGCGAACAAGCGAAAGAACCTCCAGGCCGATATCGGCAAAGCCATTGGGATGGAAGCCGATGCGGTGGGCAAGGAGCTTGCTGACCCCGCTAAGGCCAAGGCGTTGTGGGCGAAGATCGGTAAGAAGGCTCCTGGGAAACTCGGAGCCCTGAAAGAGTCCTCGATCGAATTGAAGATCGACGAAACCGCCTCGAAGAAGGGCGTCTACGGTCAAGCCTTTGCCATGGAGAATATGGGGGTCGGCGGCCAGTTGGAGATGATGCAGGCGGCCCTAGCTGGCTGGGGTGGCGGCAAGACCCTGACAGAGGGTGCTGGCTCGCTCGGAATGACCAAGATGGCCGAGAACATGGGGATCGGCACTGAGCAGCTTCGAGGCATGATGAAGCTGGAGCAGGCTGTGAAGGAAGAGAAGGCGGCCCTCCTAGCAGCTGCCAAGACAGACGAAGAGAAGGCGAAAATCAATGCGATGGGTACCCAAGACATCATCGACGGGATGTCCAAGGAGGAGCAGAAGGTCCTGAAGGAGGGTACGAAGTCGACCTTGGATTTCGCCAAGCAACAGGGACAGCTTACGCAGAGCCTCCTTGACAAGCTCAGTGTTCTTGTCGATTTCGTGATGAACCAGCTCTACAACGTCTTCATCGATATTTGGACGGACATCGGCGCCATTCTAACGAAGTTTGGGATTGGCGAGGCAGAGGGGACGCGAGAGCTGAAGACCCAAGTTGCTCGGAGTAAGAACGCCGACATTCAAAAGGCGCTGAGTGACGCAACGTCGTCGTCGGGAGCGATCAACGAGTCAGAGTTTAGAGGCAACGCTCTTACAAACACGGGAGCCTATTCTGGAGTCGCAGAGGCGATGAAGAATTGGCAGGGTGTTGAGAGTGGAGGAGGGCCTCAGGAGAGAGCCGCAACAAATAAAGCGATGGAGGAGCTGTCCCGTGTGCTCTACACAGGCCTGTCCAACATTGATCCCAAGGAGTTGAAGAACGCTGTAAATGGCGCTGGTCTAGGACCCCAGGTAGAAGCCGCCATCAACAAGGGGCTTGATGAAGGGAAGAGCCTTGAAAGCGCTCTACGAGGCGCCGGGGCGGGGAAGGAGACGCAAGCGAAGGTGATGTCGGAAGCTGTGCGGTACCTACCGTCGTCGGCGCTTATCCAAGGCGGGATTGGGGAGAAGCTCGCAACGGCTGGGAAGGGTGTGGGACAAGCTAGGGTCGCGGGGGCTAAGGGTGACCGAAAGGCGTTTGACGACTACCAGAAATTAGACGGGCCGCGGGCTCCTGGGGATATGGCCCCGGACTTCAGCGGCTTCGATGAGTCGAAGGCCGCGGCTTCGATCCAGTCAACGGCAGAGGATGCCAAAAAGACTGCTGAGAAGACTGCTCAGTTCGCAGATGATGGTCATAAAGACGGGTCGATCTACGTCAAGTACGGCACCTCTTTCCTCCAGGGGAAGTACAAGAAGACGATCGAGGAAGCCGTTCTCGATGCCGTTCGTTCGGCGCTGTTCGAGTACTACCTCTACAGCGAGGAGGAGGATCGCGGCAAGCTGTTGGACGAGATGCACAATGCAGGTCTCTCACCGAGTGCTTTGGCGAAAGAGTTGTCTGTTGGTGACAAGACTGTTGGTGGGGCGCTCGGCTACAAGGTCGAGGCCAAGAAGACTGAGACGAAGGGGCCGGAGGCTTTGGGTGGCATCGTCACAGGTATTAGCAATGGGCTCGCCAATGTGCGGGCCGCAGCTGGCGAGGGTCTGACATCCATCGGTACGGGCGAGGTCATCGTTCCCAAGGGCGGCACACTTGCGGGAGCCGGAGGCGGCGGGGCAACTCGTGTGGAGATTTCTGTTCAGCGTGGGTTCGAGCAGTTCATCCGGGCCACCGTGACTGAAGAGATCCAGAACTTCAAGTCGAGGGAGAGGTTTGGCTGATGCCTAGGATCCCTTCTGCCAACCCCGACTTTGAGCGGATCTCTGCTCCGGGCCATCCCCAGTACCGTCATCCGATCGACACACGAGGGTTCAACAAACCTGACCTGCCGATCCCAATGGCGTTCCAGATCACCAGTCCGTTCAACAGGTGGAAGGCGCTCCTTCCCCACGCCCTCGTTCTACACATCAACCCGTCAAGCCTCAGCGAGAGCCACAACCAGAAGGTCGAGCGCTTTCAAACACGAGGGGGCTTCGTGGAGCAGCATTGGGGGCAGGACCTCATCGAGATCAGTGCCGACCAGTCCACTGGGGCCTTCATGAATATCCGCACCGGCCTCACGTCGGTGCTCCGCCAGCGGACCATCGCCTGGGACCGCTTCCGCGATCTGCACGACCTCTTCCGCAACAACGGGTCAGTTCACGACCCCTTCGGCAACATCGTTCTCCAGGGGCTCGTCCTCCTCATGTACGATCGGGGTCTCTTCTTTGGGTCCTTCCGTTCGTTCGAGTGGGAGGACACCGAGGAATCCCCGTTCGCCTTCAAGCTGAATTGGAGTTTCAAGGTCGAGCACATCGTGATGAACGTTGACGTGACTCGATCAGCTGTTGGGTATCCGGCTCCGGCCTTTCAGAAGATCAACCCGTCCACGACCGTCGCTGAGGAGGGTGCTGTCTTTTCGAGCGTCAACAGCGAGTCTCAGAAGATCATCAATGTTGGAAAGGAAGCGGCGGACGCACAAGCGGCGGATAACGCTGCCGCCGCCGCTGCCGCCGCTGCTGCCGTTGGGGGTCTCCCTGGTGTTGCGACGGGTGTTGTTGTCGGAGGTGGGTGATGGCGGTTCCTGACGCACGTATTTTCAAACAGGTCGAGGCTACAGCGGACGTCTATCCGCCGACGACCTACGTTGACCTGTTGAGCTATTACAGCGACCTCACGGTCGGAGCTGACGCCGCTTCAGGTGAGTTCATTCCCCTCACCCAGGTTCAGAACTCGCAGCGTGCTGATGGGCACATCCTTTTTGCGATTGGGGTCATCCCACCTGCGGTGAAGATCACGGGGCGGTTGCTCGATCGGAGTGCGTCTTCCCTTGATGAGATCCCGTTCATCGAGTCCAACGAAACGGTACCTGAGAAAGCCGCGGAACCATCCGCGATAGCGGGTGGCTGCGGTCAGGGTTTTGCTGACATCATCATCGATGACCAGTTCTGGATCGATTACGTCTGCATGTGCAAGCGTATGGGAGTCGAGCCTGAAGAGCTGGCCAAGGTCATCAACAAGGAGTCGGGTTGGAACCCTAACGCCCACAACGCCTCAAACAGTAACTCCGCCAAGGGTCTTTCGCAGCTTGTCAAGAGAACAGCGACCAACCGGCTCGTTAAGATGACCGATGAAGAATGGGACAATTACGAGTGTATGAAAGGCAGCGATCAGCTGCCTTTCATAGAGAAGTCGTTCGGCCGATCCGTTCGAGGTCGGAAGGCGGGGGATATTTACGCCGCCAACGCAGGAGGTCTCTCGCTTGGCAGGTTCTACCCTACGAGGGGGTACATGTCGGCGGACTACATCGACAAGTATCTCAGCGCAGATGACAAGGCGGAGCTGGAGGATATCATCAAGTCTCAGGGGAAGACTCTTGCTTGGATGGACAAGGCCTACAGGGATAACAAGGAAGTCGACCTAAAAGATGGCGACGCTGACGGCGTTCTTGGGAAAGAAGACCTCGCCAGACGTGTTTCCAAGCCCCTACGATTCGATGTCGCCAAGGCTATCGAGCGAGGAAAGGCGGCAGCGTCGAGCCAGTGTGCATCGGGCAGCAACGGCGGCGTTGGCGGGGGCGGCAACAACAACAACTGGTCGGGGCCCGGCAAGGAAGCCGCCGAAAAAGCCAACATGGAGGCTGCGAAGCTTGCCGAGACGGGCCTCAACTACTCCGAGAAGGGTCAGAAGTTCTTGGCGGCCCAGGCGGCCCAGGTCAAGGCTCTCTACGCGGCTGTCCAGAAGATGAAGAAGACCCCGCCGCTACGGCTGTTGGTCAACCCCGACAAGTTCGGAGTCAAGGGGGAGAAGATCGTCGCGGATGGCAATTGGAGTCGCAACGGGCCCATCGTAGAGCACTGGGGCGACAACCAGGACACCATCAGTGGCTCGGGCAAGCTCGCTGGGTTCTTTGCGATGGACACCAAGAATGCCAGCGCCCCCGGGCTTACGCGGTACGCTCGGAACCTTTCCGAGTCCTGGCAGAACCTTCAGTCGCTCTTCCTGCTCTACAAGAACAACGGTGCGATTTACCTGCCTGAGATCCTGGGGAGCACGGGTGGCCCTCAAAACCTCTCGATGCTGGGTTCCATCTACATCTACTACGACAACATTCTCTACATCGGGAGCTTCAGCAGTTTCAACCTCTCAGAGGAAGACACCAAGCCCTTCACGGCCAACTACTCTTTCGAGTTCACAGTTCGAGCAGCGTTCGTCCTTGATCGTACGGACGATGACTTCACCTACGGCGCTCCGCAGCTGTTCCCCAGGGATATTCCTGGCACATTGGCCCCGACAAATCAGAGTCCTACTGCTAATGTGGGCGGTCAGGAAGTGAAGCCTGGGGAGACGCAGCCACCAGCGCCTGCGCCACCTCTGTTTTCCGACTCCCCTAATGCCCCCAACTTCGGGATTCCTGATCCCCAAGCCCAGCCTCCACCTCCACCAGCAGACTCGCCGGTTGTCGTACCCTGAGTAGCCCATATGCCCCGCGGACCATTCCAAGGAACTTGGCGACAAGGTATGCGCCCAACGGTGGTGCAGGCCCCAGATGCTCTTGTCTTCATCAACGGCGAGCAGGACATCTTGGGTTGCCCCGCGTGTCGTCGTCGGATGGATTTCAACAAGTTCATCACGTCGGTCCAGGTAGACCTCGGTATCGACAGCGTGCCGGGTTCGGCCAGCATCAACATGTCGATCCCCCGTCATACTGTTGACGACTTCTTCTTCGACGGTAACCCCATCATCACTCCCATGATGGAGATCGAAATCTTCGCCAAGGGGTTCTTCGCTGTCGAGGGGGTTCCGCAGTACTACCCCATCTTCTGGGGTATGACGACGGAGGTCAGCGATTCCTACTCAGGCGGTGAGCACTCGGTCAGCATCAACTGCTCTGACATCCTCAAGTGGTGGGAGCTGTGCAAAATGAATATCAACCCGGCCTTCACACAGGCCTCGGGTAAGCTGGGAC